>Ga0307423_1001883_pt1 | contig 12264 bp, 11 predicted proteins | sample SalMarWE160310MG_FD_202154 | JGI IMG/M metagenome (GOLD analysis project Ga0307423, IMG submission 202154) | Salt marsh sediment microbial communities from the Plum Island Ecosystem LTER, Massachusetts, United States - WE1603-10 | ecosystem: Environmental > Aquatic > Marine > Intertidal zone >...
TCACCCCTGGGATGACTATGGTGTTGAGCTTCACGGTGATACCCCGGTCCTTGAGGCCGGCCACGGCTATAGCCTGCCGCTCCAAAAGCAATCCGGCCGCGTCCTGGCCCCGATAAGCCACCTTGCCATCCTGTACCCAAGCATAAATTCTGGCCCCGATGGCCGGGTCCACCGCGTTGACCGTGACGGTCATATGGGTCACGCCGGCTTCGGCCAATTCATCCAAGTGAGCCGGCACCGCCAGGCCATTGGAGGACAGGCAGAGAAGCATCTCCGGGAAACGCTTTTTGATCAAACGCACTGTTGCCAAGGTTTTCCCGGCATTGGCCATGGGGTCGCCGGGACCGGCGATGCCTGCCACGCTGATGCGCGGCTCGACCTCCAGCACCCGTTCCAAATAGGCCAAGGCCTGATGGGGAGCCAGCACCGCGCTGGACACGCCGGGTCTGGATTCATTGACGCAATCGTATTTCCGGTCGCAGTAGTTGCACTTAATGTTGCAGGCTGGGGCCACCGGCAGATGCACCCGTCCATGGCTGCCCTTGGCCGCATGATTGAAACAAGGATGAACGTCGCCGATTATGTTGCCAGCCATGATTTCTCCTCTAGATGTATCCGTAACCCACGGATGAATCGTTTTGCTTCTTGGCAATGAGCGCGTTTACCAAACGGTCGAATAGCTCCTGGGCTCCCCGGTAGCCCAGGTGGAGCAGGCGCTGGCCGCCGAAGCGGTCATGAATGGGGAAGCCCACCCTCACCAGAGGCGCTTCCAACTCACGAGAGATGGAATACCCCTTGGAGTTGCCCACCAACAGATCCGGCGCAAGCTCCCGGCTCAGTTCGGCGATTCTATAGAAATCCGCCCCAGCCTCAACCTGGACCTCCTCGCGCACCAAGCCGCTGGTGACCTCCAAAATCTTTTCTCTGAATCCGGCGGTCCGACCGCCGGAGGCGCACAACACCGGCTGCACCCCGATTTCGGCCAAGAAAGATGCCAGGCCTATGACCAGATCCTGCTCGCCATAGACCACCGCCCGTTTGCCGGAAAGATATTTGTGGCCGTCCACCATGGCGTCCAAATAGCGGCCACGCTCAAGGGCGTGCCGTTCTGGAGTTTCTTGGTGGCCGAGTTCTTCCATGGCTGAAAAAAATGCGTCGCTGTTGCGAAGGCCGATAGGCAGCCCCAAGCCATGTAAAGACACCCCGCAGCGTTCCTGCAAGTCCCGGCCCGCTGCCTGGGAATCAGGGGTCCACCCAAAGGCCAGGCTGGCTTTGGCCCCGCCCATTATTTTAATGTCCGCCAAGGCAGTGCCGCCCTCGGGCAGGATTTCGTATTGCGCACTGGCCGGGGCGTCCAAGGGCCGCGAATAATCCGGCAGCAAGGTGGCCTTGATGCCAAAATCACCCGCCACCTCGTACAGGTATCGGATATCGGCCGGGCTTATCAGTCCGGACAGAATGTTGATTCCATTGTGCCGGGTGCAGGGCTCGGCCAGCTGGGCCACGGTGGCTTGCACCGCAGCATGGAAGCCTTCCATGTGGGTGGCCGCATAAGATGGGGTTGAGACGTGGATCAGGGACGGCATTTCGCCGGACCCATCCAAAACCGCCTCTGCCACGAACTCCTTGACGATGGCCGGCACGTTATCGCCAATGGTCTCGGTGAGACAGGTGGTGGCGATGCCCACAGCCTTGGCTTGATACTTGTTTATGACATTGACCAAGCCCTGCTTGAGGTTGGGACCACCCCCGAACACCGCCTCGCCCTCTCCCAGGGAACTGCTGGCGATGTCTACCGGCTCCCGGAAATGGCTGATTGCATAGCGCCGCATGTAGGTGGCGCAGCCCTGGGAGCCATGCAGAAATGGTACGCAGCCCTCAACACCCTTGAAAGCGAGACAGGCCCCCAAAGGCATGCAGGCCTTGCAGGCGTTGGTGCTGGAGACGTAATCGCGCTTTTCGGCCAGATTGCTTTTCATGCCGCCACCTCCTCCAGGAAAGGCCTGGCCTTGCGCGGGGTAAAGCGCCACACCGGGCTCATGGCCGTGGCGTGAATTTCCTCCGCGAAATTCAGCATGCCCACAAAGCCTTCCAGGGCCAGCTTGCGTTCGTGGTTGTGGTCGCAAAAGCCAATGCCCAGCTTGAAGGCGATGGGTCGTTCCTTCACGCCACCCACGAAAACATCCACCTCCTTTTCGATCAGATAGGTCATCAACTCCAGCGGGTTGGCGTCATCCACGATCACGGTGCCCGGTTCGCTGATGGAGGCCAATTCCTCATAGTCTTCCACGGTGCCGGTTTGGGATCCGGCCAGCACCACTTTCATACCTAACAAGCGGAAAGCCTTTATGAGGCTGAAGGCCTTGAAGGCCCCGCCCACGTAGAGGGCGGCCCGCTTACCTTCCAGGTCCTTCCTCAGTTCCTTGAGGCGGGGGTAAATTCTGGCCAGCTCCTCGCGGACCAGTTCCTTGGCCCGCTCCATGGCATCGTCGCTCTTGAAAAAATCGGCGACATCGTAAAGTGCCTGGGCCATGTCATCCGCTCCCAAATAACTCACCCGCATAAACGGGGTGCCGTATCCCTCCTGCATCATCTTGGCCAGCTCCATGGTGGAGCCGGAGCACTGCACCAAGTTCAAGGCCGCGCCATGGGCTCTGCGCAGATCGTCCACCCTGCCGTCGCCGGTAATGTTGGCCACCACGCTTATCCCCATGCGCTCCAGGTATTCCCGGATGATCCATATTTCGCCAGCCAGGTTAAAGTCGCCCAACAGGTTAACCGACATGGGTGGAATGCCTTCTGTTTCGCCAGTGCCCACCAATTGGAACATGGCGTTGCAGGCCGCGTAGTACCCGGCCCGCTTGTTGCCCTTGAAGCCTTCGCTCATAACAGGGATCACCGGGATGCCATGCTTTTCTCCGGCCTTGCGGCAGACCGCCTGCAGGTCGTCGCCGATCAGCCCCACCATGCAGGTGGAATAGACAAAGGCCGCCTTGGGCTGGTGGCGTGGGATAAGCTCGTCCAGGGCCCGGGTGAGCTTTGTTTCGCCGCCGAAGATAACGTCGGTCTCTCCCAGGTCGGTGCAGAAGGAGTAACGGTGCAGTTCGGGCCCGGAGGACAAGGCCCCCCGGATATCCCAAGTGTAGGAAGCGCAGCCGATGGGCCCATGGATCAGGTGCAAGGCGTCTGCGATGGGATACAACACCACCCGCGAGCCGCAGAACAGACAGGCCCGCTGGCTCACCGCCCCGGCCAGGCTTTGCTTGTCGCAGCTTATGCGGAAAGGCTTGTCGCCGCCCTTTTCGAATATCTGGTCCTTGCGTTCTTTAAAAATCACCTGGTCCATGATCGCTCCTTGTCGTTCACTGAAGTTTTCTCAAACAGACCATGCGGGCCTTTTGCCAGCCGAGGTGCCGATAGAAATTCAGAGCGGACTCATTATCCTGGTCGGCCAATAGTTGGAGCCGGGAAGCCCCTTGATCGCAGGCCCATGCGCAAATGCCTTCCAAAAGCCTTTTGCCCACCCCCTTGCCGCGCCAGTCTTTACGCACCACCAGGTCTTCCACCAACACCGACGGCCCGCCCTCCGCCGTGGACACCACCCGTTGGCCTGAGCACATGCCGATTACCTCGTCCGCTGCCTCGGCCACCTGTAGCCGGGCGGCGCTATTTGAGAGCATCAGTTCCAGGCCCATCTGCTGCCTAACCTGGTCAACGCGGAAATCCGCTTCGATGGAGAACAGCTCTACCAGCAATTCGCTCATCGCCTCCAGATCAGTGATGGCTGCAGCGCGTATGTTCAGCGATGGCGCTCGCAATTAATTCCTCTCAAGCGATTAGGTATTCTCCGGCTGGCTCGCCGTCTTCCAAGCCGTCCAAAATGGCATCGATGGCTTCTTCGCTGTCCACGCCCTTGAACCACCAGTTTTGGGGTTGGATCACCAGGGCCGGGCCGTTGTCGCATTGCTTAAGGCAGCCGGTGGCGGTGACCTGGCAATCCAGGCCTCTATCCAGGATCTCTTCCTCTAAATATTGTAAAAAGCCATCGGTCTTTTTATGGCAGATGCCTTTGGGATCGCCATTTACTCGAAAACTTTGACAAACCAATATCTGATTGGCGGGTATGCCCATTTTATTGACTCCTTAATTAAATGTTTCGATGCGCATCCACCCAATCGGGGAAGCTATTTCTTGCGGCCCTTCTTCTTGCCGCCACCGTATAGCAAGTCCACCAGGCCACGGACGTTGCCTTCCTGCTCCAAAACGGTGAGGCCCCTTTCCAGCAGAAGGCGCTTAGGAACCTCGCCGGCTGCTGCGCATAGCACCGCGAAACAATCACTCAAGGTCAAGGCAGCCTGTTGCCAACGGGTGTCTCCGCTGCCTGGCTCTGGCGCGGGCCTGGTTTCTAAAAGCACCACCGGCCCGTCTTGGGGACCGTATATGAGGTATCGCCCGGTCTGGCCCAGGTGGAGGTCCACTTCTAATCCATCGGAACTGCACACCGCCAGGTTGGGCCTTTTACCGCCGGGCTTGGGCAAGACCTCCTGGGAGGAGCCAGGATCGGCAAAGTTGAATTCCACAGTCTCTTGACAGTAAACCAGGTCCACCAATTGGGCCGGAAGATGTCTAGCCGCCTGTCTGGCGGCACGGTTGAGTTCCTCTGGTAAAGCCTCCCATGCGGGCCGCGGGTGATCATTATCCTTGGCCAGGAAGGGGAACAGCTTTATTTCGCTGACGCCCAGTCCAACCGCCTTTTTGGCTATCTCGGTAATGTGTTCCGAGTTTATGCCGGGATATACAGTGGTTTTGGCCAGCACTTTAATTCCCTTTTCGACCAAGCTGACGATGCCAGCGGCCTGTTCTTCCATCAGAAGTGCGCAGGCCGTTTCAAGCGGCAAGGTCTTGGCGCCGGGCCTGATCCAAGCATAGATTTTTTCGGCCACCTGCGGATCCACCGCATGCAGCAGAATGGACACGTGGGCCAATCCCAGTTGCGCAAGTTGGTCCGCCAACTTGACGGTCCCAAACCCGAGAGTTGTGAGGCAGATAGAAATTCCGGGGTATTTTTCACGTAAAAGGCTAGCGGTCTGTAAGGTCAATTCCGGCGTGGCCAGGGGGTCGCCCGGGCCATTGATGTTGACCACCTTTATGCTCTCGCCTTGATTGGCCAGGTAATCCAGCCAGTTTAAGGCTTGCTCCGGCGACAAGGCCCTTGACAAGGGAGTTTCCGGGCTGTATCTGATCCGGGCCTGCGCTTTGGGCGCAATCGGCAGGTGCACCCTGCCGGAAGACCGACGGCTGCTGGCGCAAAAGTTTTCTGCCGCCTCATGGCTTATTGGATTTCTCATGCCAACCGACCCCCTTGTCCGAGATGAAAAGCCTTCGTTTACATCACCAGTTCAAAACTCTGTTCCGGATCGTCCCGATCTTTGCGGTCCAAAATGGCCGACAGGATTTTTTCCAAAAGTCTGAGGCCGCCTTTGTAGCCCACGGTGGGGAAGTACTGGTGTCCCACCCGGTCCACAATGGGGAAGCCCCAGCGAACCAAGGGGATGTCCTCATCCCGCGCGATGTACTTGAGATAGGTGTTGCCGATCAGCAGATCCACCGGGTCGTTTTTAATCCACTGGTGCAAAAGGAACATGTCCGCATTTTGATCCGCCTTAACGTTGACCTTATATGGCAAATCCGCGGTGAGCTCCCTGATCCGCTTTTCAAAGGCCCTGCCTGGCGTGCCGCTGACCAGGTGGGTCGGCCACATGTCAATGGAAACCAGGAATTCCGTCAGGGCGATGAGCTGGTCTGGGTCCCCGGCCAAGGCAACCTTCTTGTGAAAGAAGTATTGATGCATGTCGCTGACCATGTCCACCAGTTGGCCCCGTTCGTGGGTCACCTCTTCGGGTACGCTGACGCCGGCGATGATGCGCAGGGCATCCACAAAGCGGTCGGTAGCCTTTAGCCCGATGGGGATATCCAAAACACGGCAGGGGACCTTGTTGTTTGTATCAAGAAAGCGGGCTGCGTCGGCGCTGCACCATTCGCCCAGGGCCAAGGTGCCGAGGGAATCTCCGGCTGACTTCAGTTGGTCGATGGTCACCCCGCCTTCGGGAAACATTTTGTACTCGCCAGACATCGGGCCGTTTAGAATGCCCGAGGTGTCCGGGAACAAGATGATATCCACCCCGACCAGCCCAGCCAGTCGCTTGATCTCCTCCATGTCGGCCGGCTCAACCCAGCCCGGAATGATGTTCACCTTGCCATTCTTGTGGCCCGTGGATTCGGCGACCCGGGCCATGCCCTTGACCATGTTGGAGAAGCCGGTAACGTGGCTGCCCACATAACTGGGGGTGTTGGCGTAGACCACATAGCGGCCCTTGGGTATCTTGCCCTCCTTGCCCGCCTTGTCGATGATCTGCGGCAGGTCGTCGCCGATGGTTTCGGAAAGGCAGGTGGTATGAACCGCCACCACTTGGGGCTCGTAGACGGTGAATATGTTGTTGATGGCCTGCAGCAGGTTGGCCTGGCCGCCGAACACGCTGGCACCCTCGGTAAAGGAACTGGTGCCGGCGCTGATAGGCTCCTTGTAGTGCCTGGTCAGGGTGCTTCTGTGATAGGCGCAGCAACCCTGGGAGCCGTGGCTATGCGGCAGGCAACCGTGCATGCCCAAGGCCGCGTACATGGCCCCGATGGGCTGGCAGGTCTTGGCCGGGTTTATGGTGAGGGCGTGGCGCTCGTTGATTTTTTCTGGCGTATGTCTAAGTAGCATTGCTCATGTCCTTGTCTGGCGGCGATTATTCCCAAACATAGGTGGCAGACAGTTCGGGGTTCTCCTGCCAAGGGGCCTTGAGATAACCCCAGACCTTGCTGTTCACCAGGCGGTCGATCTCGCGGTAGAAGTTGATCGCCCCCCGGAAGCCGGCGTAGGGCCCGCCGGAGTCGTAGCTGTGCAGCTGCTTCATGGGGATGCCCAGCTTCTGGATGGAGAACTTCTCCTTGATGCCGGCGCAGAAAATGTCAGGCTTTAACATCTCCACCAGCTTTTCAGCCTCGTATTGGTTCAGGTCGTCGATGACCATGGTGCCGCTATCCATCTCGGGGATCATGCCGTCATAGCCTTTGAACCTGAGTCCGGCCTCACTGAGTGCCTGTAGCTCTGCTTCGCTCTTGCGGGGGTTGTAGCGGGTCTCGTCCGGGTCAACCTCTATCTCCTCGATGTTGCGGGAGTCGGCGTCCACCTTCAGGTTGGGCAGCACCTCACGGCCCTCGTAGTCGTCCCGGTGGGCGAACTCATAACCGGCGCTGATGGTCTTCATGCCCAGTTCCTTGAACAGCTCCTGGTAGTGATGGGCCCGGGAGCCGCCCACGAAAAGCATGGCGGTCTTGCCTTCAGTTCTGGGACGCACTTCGTCGGCCACCATCTGCACCGCCGGCATCTCCTCAGCTATCACTTCCTCCACCCGGTCGATGAGTTTCTGGTCACCGAAGTATTTGGCGATTTTGCGCAGTGACTTGGCCGCGGCGCCGGCGCCGATGAAATTCACCTTTATCCAGGGCACCCCGTATTTGGTCTCCAACATGTCAGCCACATAGTTTATGGAGCGGTGGCACATCACCGCGTTCAGATCCGCGGTGTGGGCGCTGGCGAATTGGTCATAGGAGGAGTTGCCGCTGAAGGTGGCGATGTTGCTTATGCCGCACTTCTTTAATATGCGGTCGATCTCAAAGCCGTCACCGCCGATGTTGTACTCGCCTAGAAGCGATATTTTATATTCGCCCGGCTTCTTCTCATCATTGAGACCCACCAGATGCTTGAACACCTGGTTGTTGGCGATGTGGTGCCCGGCGGACTGGGACACCCCCTTATAGCCCTCGCAGCTGAAGGCGAACACGTTGCAGTCGCCAAGCTTCTCCTTCATCTTGGCGGCCACGGCGTGGATGTCGTCGCCTATTAGCCCCACCGGACAGGTTGCAAAAATCGCGATGCCCTTGGGGTGAAACAGGTCATAGGCCTCCTGAATGGCCAGGGCCAGTTTCTTCTCGCCGCCGAAGATGATGTCCTTGTCCTGCATGTCGGTGCTGAAGCAGTAGGTCATGTAGTTCTCGGAATCCGGAGCCGAGGCGTCGGTCTGGTTGCGCCGGGTGAGCCAGGAATAGAATCCGCACCCGATGGGGCCGTGCGTTATGTTGACGATGTCCCTGGTGGGTCCCATGATGACGCCCTTGCAGCCCGCGTAGGTGCAGCCCCGCATGGTGATGATGCCGGGGATAGTCCGCACATTGGCGGTGATCTCGGGGGTCTCGTTTTCCAGCGCCTCGTTGATCAGAATCTGCTTGGCGCGCTTGCGAGCCACCTTGGGAGGATACTTCCCCAGTATCTCCTCCTTGATATCCGCTGGGCTCGGGTTTGAAAGCTTTTTGGTCATGCTTGGCATTTTTTGCGCTCTCCCGCTGGGTTGATCAGCTAAGGGCCTTTTTGCCGCTTTCCCCGGTGCGAACCCTGACTGCGTCGCTGACGGGTAAAACGAATATTTTGCCATCGCCGGGCTTGCCGGTCTGGTTGGTCTCGATCAGGGTCTGCACCACGGTCTCCACCAGCTTGTCGTGCACCACCATGGTCAGCATGCGCTTGGAATAGAGCTTGCCCTTTTCACCCAAGAGGGCGATGGCCTCCTCGTACCCCTGGCTGGCTCCGGCCAGTATCTTGCTGTCCACCAGACCCTTGCCCCGCCCCTGGCACTCGTGGGCGAACATGGAGTGTACGCCGGCCTCGCTTAGGGCCTTTTTGGTCTGGTTCATGGTGTTCATGCGCACCACGGCGATTACCTCTTTCATGCCGTGGCCTCCTCTTCCACCGGCGCGGTGTCGCACACCCCGGAGCTGATGGTGTAGATGTCCTCCACGCCGCTTACGAATATTTTGCCGTCGCCAAAGGCCCCTTTGCCTTTGGAGCGGGCCGCCCCCATGATGGTGTTCACCACGAAATCCTTGTCTTCCTCCTTGATCACGCTCATAAGCATGGTCTTGGGGATTTCGTCGTAGGTGACTTGGCCGATTTTGATGCCCCGCTGCTTGCCCCGGCCGGCCACCGAGTATTTGGTGACCGAAGGGAAGCCGGCCTCCATCAGCGCCTTGAGGACCTCGTCGGCCTTTTCCGGTCTTACGATTGCTCTCACCATGATCATCATGTCGTTATCCTTCTCTTCACCGATTAGGATGGTTAAGCCGCTAAAAGGCCGAAGTCCAACAACAGCTGTTCCAGTTCCGCGATTTCCAACGGGGTGGGAATGGCGAACATCTTGTTTTCGTCGATGGTCTTGGCCAGGTTGCGGTAGTGCTGGGCCTGGGGCGCCTCTGGGTTCCATTCGATGACGGTCTTGCGGTTGATCTCCGCCCGCTGCACGTCGTTGTCCCGCGGTACGAAGTAGACCATCTGGGTGCCCAGTTTTTTGGCCAGCTCATCGATCATCTCGTACTCGTTGTCCACGTTTCTTGAGTTGCAGATGAGCCCGGCCAGCCGCACCTTGCCGGACTCGGCGTATTTGCGGATGCCTTTGCAGATGTTGTTGGCCGCGTACATTGCCATCATCTCGCCTGAGCAGACGATGTAGATTTCCTCGGCCTTGCCGTCCCGGATGGGCATGGCAAACCCGCCGCAAACCACGTCGCCCAAAACATCGTAAAATGCGTAGTCCAAGCCCTCTGATTCCTCATAGGCCCCCAGGGACTCCAGCATGTTGATGGAAGTGATGATTCCCCGGCCGGCGCAGCCCACCCCGGGCTCGGGACCGCCGGACTCCACGCACCAGGTGTCCTTGAAGCCGCCACGCCGGATGTCCACCAGCTCTACGTCTTCGCCCTCTTCGCGCAGGGTGTCCAAAACTGATTTTTGGGCCAGGCCGCCCAAGAGGAGCCTGGTGGAATCGGCCTTGGGATCGCAGCCGACCACCATCACTTTCTTGCCCATCTCCGCCAGCCCGGCCACCGTGTTCTGGGTGGTGGTGGATTTGCCTATGCCGCCTTTGCCGTAAATCGCGATTTTTCTCATGTCTTTTCGTCTCCCGTTGGGGTCGCTTTGGCCCCAATAGGAGCAAGAGCCTTGCCAAGCCGACAGGGCCAGGCAAGTAGTGAAAGGCATAGTCTTGAAATGGATGGACAAATTAGTTAGAAAGCGTCCTCGGTCTTCCGGAGGAAGTGTGGCGAGGGTACAATATTTATTACCTTTGCGCAAAATGTTTTTACCTAAAGGTAAACTCTAGCCGGATATTCTAGATAAAGTTGACGTTACTTTTTGGCTGAAATGACGAACAATAAAGTATATTTACTGAGGATATTTTAGGATATAAAAATATAGTTACGGCGCAGAAGATCCGTAAAAATACCTTTACCGGTCAGCCTTATCTGGCTTTATGTTAATTTAATTAGCCGATTTTATAGCCACCCGACCGCTGGGGCCGGTCCGCCGGTTCAGCCGTGGACCAGGCGGTGGCGCTCCTTTTTCACGTGCTCTTCCAGGCCGTGTTTTCTTAGCCGGTATCCCAGCTTGCGCAAGGAGATGCCCAGGTCCTGGGCCGCCCGGGACTGCACCCAGCGATTGCGTCTCAGGGCTTCCCAAAGTTCGGCCTTTTCCATGTTATCCAACTTGGAGCCGCTGCCGTCCTCTTCGGCTTCTGCGCGCCGAGCTGGGTTACCGGCCATCAGAAAACCAGGCAGATCGGAGTGACTTATGGTGTCTTGATCCACCATGATGCATAGCCGCTCGATGATGTTCTCCAACTCCCGTACGTTCCCAGGCCAGGGATATTCAAGCAGTACTTTTTGGGCTGAATCGTCCACATTCAAGCGGCGGTTGTACTCTTCCGAGTTTTTTTCCAAAAAGTGACTTATTAAAAGCAGAATATCCTCCACACGCTCCCGCAAGGGCGGCAGATGCAGAGGGAACACGTTGAGCCGGTAGTAGAGATCTTGGCGGAATTTCTTTTCCTCCACCAGCGAAGGCAGGTCCTGGTTGGTGGCGGCAATTATGCGTACGTCCACCTTACAGGTCTTAGTGGAACCCAAGCGCTCGAACTCTTTATCCTGCAAAAAGCGCAACAGCTTGGCTTGCAGGCTTATGGGCATTTCCGCGATTTCGTCCAGTAAGACGGTGCCGCCATTAGCCTCTTCAAAGCGGCCGGGCTTTTCTTCGGTGGCCCCGGTGAAAGCGCCTTTGGCGTGGCCAAACAACTCCGATTCCAACAAATTCTCCGGCAAGGCCGCGCAGTTTATCTTGACAAAGGGTCCGTCGGCCCGTGCGCTCATCTCGTGGATGATGCGGGCCACCAAGGTCTTGCCAGTGCCCGACTCCCCCAAAAGAAGCACCGAGGCCTTGGCCGGAGCCACCTTCTTGAGCATGCCTTGCAGCGTCCGCATGGCCGGGCTTTTACCCACGATGAAAAAATCATTGTACCGGTCTGATATCTCATGTTTGAGCTGTCTGTTTTGGCGGCGCAGCAATTTCTCCCGCTCCTCTACTTGCCGGTTGAGCCGAACGAACTGGCCGATTAGCTGGGCCACGATGGAAAGAAACCGAATATCTTCGCTGGCCGAGACCTCCTCGCCAAAAAGCCGGTCCACGCTAAACACGCCTATGGGCTCCCCTTGCAGCAGGATAGGCACACCCACAAAGGCCACCTTGCCTTTGTCCAGATCGCGTGATTGGGTTTTGTTCAAAAAGAGAGGCTCTCGACTGACATCCGGCACGTAAAAAGGCTTAGCGGTCTCAAAGATGCGGCCAGTGATTCCCTCTCCCTGGTCATATACGCCACGTTTCATCTCTTGCTCGCTGAGTCCATGGGAAGCGAATATGGCCAGGCCATTGCTCTTGATATCGCGCAAGGTTACAGTGGCCCTTTTCATGGCCAGGGTTTCTGAGATGATGGCTAGAACCCGTTCCAGGGTTTGGGGCAAGTTCAGAGCCTCGCCGATAATTCGGCTGATCTCATAAAGAACCCGGAGTTCAAGCTCTGTGATGCGCGCATTCATTACTCTGGAGATTGCAAATAGAGTGCCGGTAGGGTCATTTTGATTAAGGATTTGAATTTACTAAGCAATGATCCTTAGCAAACAAAGCGGTGCATTTCCGGTCCCCTGCCAAAAGAACCTTTTCGAAGGTGTGACAGCGATTTGCTACGCCAGGGTATCTTTTTTTATAGCCGAAAGCCTTTCCTTTCCACTGGCTAAAACATTTTCCAATAAGGCGGAGGCCTGGAGCAGACTTTTTATATC
>Ga0307423_1001884_pt1 | contig 12262 bp, 11 predicted proteins | sample SalMarWE160310MG_FD_202154 | JGI IMG/M metagenome (GOLD analysis project Ga0307423, IMG submission 202154) | Salt marsh sediment microbial communities from the Plum Island Ecosystem LTER, Massachusetts, United States - WE1603-10 | ecosystem: Environmental > Aquatic > Marine > Intertidal zone >...
AGGGCACTAAAACTCGGGAGGACGCTGGAGTATCATCTCCGCAAGGGTCAGATTGACCCTGGGCAGTATTTTAATTCTTGGCCCCAGGAAGGCCATCTCCAGGGAGGCGAGCTTACGATAAAGATTTGTCCGATCCAAAATGGGGACCTCTTTCAAGTGCTTGCATAGCTCCTGGCACCTGAAACAGCCCGGGAAAGTCATCTCTTTGCCGTCCGGTCTGAGCAAACGGTTGGGGACCCCGTGCATTCGGCAGATCATCAGTCTATGTTCGTAGAGCCGGCAAAGCCCTTTGTCATTCAAGGGACACATGATGTCGGGTCTTCTTCCCTGAGCCAGCAGAAGCCGGCTCTCTTGCGCGTAAGCTTGGGCTTTGTGAGCAAACTCGCGCCGCCCCTTCTCAGGCAAAGCCCCCATCCCTTCCCACACGTATGCCCATTCAAGGTAGGTGTGATGATGAAAATAGCTATTGCAGCAATTGTCAGGACAGCCTTTGCATAAGAGCCCGATCTCTTCTGCAACCTGACCGTAGGCGTCTTCCATTTCGCCGTAAAGACCGGAAAGTTGTTCAAAGAAGATGTTTTTGGAGGATTCTCCGGACATTCTTACCTTACTACCCTAATTGAGCGAAAGCTGAGGATGCCGCAGGTACTACCATGGATGCCGCCGATACGGGTGCCAATATGGGTATGGCCAGTAGGTGTAATCGTCGTAGAAAGGATCGTACGGTCTCACGTAACGGGCCTCCTTGGGCCAGAGACGGATTTCGTCGGCCTCGATAATCGGATATTCGTACTCACGATCCCCCAAGGGCTCAGACCTGACCCCAGCCACCCTTCCCCAGACCGTGAGCTTGCGGTCCTTTCCGTAGACTTCAGAATCCAGAAATTTCTTCGTTCTCACCAAGAATCGGCCCCTGGAGAGGTCTTTCGATTTGGGTTCCTTCCCGTAATCAAGGGAAGCCTCCAACACAGTGACAAGACTGCCGTCCGGCTGATTGGATGTCTCCAGGATGTACCCCCCGAGCACCACGCTCTCGCCCTTGTGAGCCTCCCCTTGCCCCACAAGCTGCTCAAAGGACACCGGGGGCTGCGTTCTTGAAGGCCCTGTGGCACAACCCGGTTGCTGCGCGCACATAAGCAGTATTGACAAAAGAATCCAGGCCCGATACATCAAGCTCCCCTTGCGGCCCCCTTTGCCGGTACAGAATAGCGGGGACGTTTCGGATTAGAAGCTCGTTCCAACACCAATACCAAAATGGACGCCCGGGGAGGTCTTTTCTCTGCGCTCCCAGGGCTTGATCTCAATGGCTTGGACCACGGGATAGGTATACTGAAACCCTCCAATGGAGCGAACCTCCGCGCCGCTGAGCCTACCCACAACGGTCAGCAGGCCCTCTTTTTGGTAGATGGCGGGATCCAGAAACTGGTCTGACCGGATGAGGTACCGACCCTCAGATCGATCCGTATCTTCGGGCCGATCGTTGCCGCCAAGGGGTAACTGCAGAGCCACGATTTCGGAAAGGCTCGCCTCGGTTTTTGTCTCTATCACTTTTCCGCCGAACATGACGACTTCCCCCTGGTACTTCTCGGGCGCTTTCTGCAGCTCTACGAACGATCCTCGGTAGGTAACCTGTGAACGCGCCTGCCCCGAAACCCCGGAAGCACACCCCAGTGCGAGCAAAACAAACCACACACCCATAAGTCGAGTGATTCTGGTCATCGCCTTAATCCTCCCCGCCTGTTTTATAGATAAGTGATTCTCAAGAATATGTTCCGATTGCCGCAAGCTGCTTGGCGGCGAGTAGATTCACTGAACGAAGGTCTACAGCCATCTTCTGCAGCACGATTTGCACATCTACTTGAGGCATTGGAGGCCGAAGTGAAGTGAAGCTACTCGCCGCCGGATATCGCCGCGCTTTAGATTCTGCAACCTCTGTATAACGGAACGTTATTCTGAGAATCATAGATCCCGATGTTTGTTATCTTCAAACCCCTCGCTTTACGCAGGGTGACAACCCTCAATCCGGCACACGAGCGTGCCGCTTTTGTTTCTCTCGATAGACAGGTGTTGGCCCAGTCCCACAACAATTTCATTATACCACGCCCAAGCGGGTGCAACACCCTTTTTTCGGCAACGATGCAGGGCGGATCAAACCCCTTTGGGAGCGGCCCGAAAAACCGGCCGGTATCTCTCAGGCCCAATTGCCGTCATTAAAGGTCACCCTAACGTTGCAAAAGATGAAGGGCACATTGTTCTGATAATTACTACCGCTTGTGGCAAGCGCGGAGGATTCTGCAAAGGCTTTGGCTAAAAGGTATCGGCGATATTTCGCTGGCAGGGGTGTTTGGAACTAAGACTGGCGTCCCTCTTCTATTTTATTCTCAGGTCAACGCGACTGTCTTTTAATCCTTCCTTCCTTTCGGGAACGAGCGATTTGGGCTCTATAAGAAATATTCTCTGCGGTTCGATCTTTTTAGACTCGAGCAAATACCTTTCCACCGCCTTGGCACGCTCTACCGCCAACAATCTTAAATCATCGTCGCCTACAACGGTATGTTCCCGAATCAACCTCTCCATCTCCGGCACCGGCAGCTTCTTGGTGAATCCCAGAAAATTTTTCTGTTTGTCAAAAGGTTCCGCCTTATAGGCCTTTTCAAGATATTCCTCGTATTCATCGGGTCCTATTTGAACCTCAACCGGAATAGCGGGTGATCCCTTCTTCATCAAGTGCTTCAGTTTTTGGGCCTGCAACTTCTTATGAAACAGGTATTTCCTGAGTCCGTCTCTATCTTTTTCCATGTCGACATGGCCTTCTATGTCCAGTTTCAGGGAGGGCCGTTCATACAAGGCGTCGATCAACGTATCAAGCTTCTTCTGCGTTTCAGGAGAGATGACGGAGCGGCCCTCGTCAAACTCCAGGACGCTGAGTTCCTCGCCCCCGCCGACGACAGCACCCAGGATGGCAAAGGGCGATGTGGCGGCTTTCGCCAGGAGATTCATGATCGTCTTCAAAACAATCTTGCCCACCTTGAACTCGGGATCATCAAGGCTACCCGAGACAGGCACGTCGAGGTCTATTTCTCCTTTTCTGTTCTTGAGCAAAGCCACACCGAGAGTGACCGGCAGATTGGTCGCTTCAGGACTTTCCACTTTGTCTCCGAAGGTGAGCTGGTCAATAAAGAAATTATTTTGAGAATCGAGTTTCTTCTTGTCAATGAGATAGTCCAACGTCAGGGAGAGCTTTCCTTTCCCGATAGTGCGACCCACATACTTGCCGGAATAAGGGGTCATGGGGCTAAGCTCGATGTTCTTGAATGCTACTTTCAAGTCAACAAAAAGGTCTTTCCCAAGGGGATTGATCTTGCCCTTTATTTCAAGAGGGGCATGATTGTCCAGTTTACCCCTGAAGAGTACATCTGCCGTTTTGGCGTCCTCTGACGTGAGGCCTGTCACAGACCCTTCAAGATCCGTGAGTTTGGCTGAATAGCTCGGCTTGATACTCTTATCCAGAAAATTGACACGGCCCCCTTTTAAACTGACTTTCCCGATCTTGAGGGACTGGACGGTCGCCCCTTCCTCTTCAGGCGCTGCTGGCTCTTCCTCTTTCTTTTGCGCCACGATGGTCTGCAAATTCAGTTTTCCATCACGATTCACAATCAGATGGGCAAAAAGCTCATTCAGCGAAATCTCCCCAATATTGACATAGGAGGGGTTGAACCCGATATCCATGTCGTCCACACGAAGGGCTTTCCACTTCACGAGATCTTCGGTGTGAAGTTTGTCCACACAAGCGAGATCAGACAAGACGACCTGTCCCTTGTACGTCGATGTAATGCCCCCTTCCTCTAAAGCGCTTAGCGAGAAATGCCCCCCCGTGGAAAATTTGCCGTCGGTGACGGTAAGCCGGACTCGATCCGGAATATAGGGGCCGTATTTCGCGACGCTGACACCTCGAAGCTCTAATGCACCCTCTGCCCTGATCGGGTTGACTGAGAACTCACCCCCAAGCGTCAGAGATTCCCCGGCCTCGGTCTCAAGGGAAAAATCAAGGGCCGAGAGCTCACCCTTCGCGTTGCTGAAATGACGCACAGTTGCGTTCACCGGATGCAGGGTGCTTTCAAAAGGCTTGTTTTCTGGAAAATCAAAAAAGGCCACCTGGCCTCCGGTTATTTGAAAATCGTCGACAGTGATGGCCAAAACGGTTCCCTCGCTTTCGCTCTCGGGCGCACTCGTTTCGGACTTCTGATCGGGCACAAGTTTGGCCAAGTTGATATTTCCTGCCTCATCGCGCCGCACGGTGACTTCAGGAGACTGTATCACAACTTTTGACAGGTGAATTTTTCCGGCAAGCGGCTCCGCCGAATTAATGGACACACCCAGCATCGGAACCTTAAGGATGGGGCGATCTTCTGCATCAATAATTTCAACGGTCCTGACGGACAGATCTCCTGCCAAGGAAAGGGTCGGCTCTGCCTTTGGTCGGTCCGTGTAAGAAATCGTCCCCTTCAAATCGAGGTAACCCTGAAGCATTTTGAAATCCAACTTCACAGGGACATAGGCCAGATAATAAGGAATATTGATGTCCTTCAGATCAATATCGAGGATGGTTTCATGAGACTCTGCAAATGGTTTTGCCCGTCCTTCCAGTGAAATCGCTGTTTCGTTGAACTTGGCCGCAAAGAGGGGCTGAACAAACCGGTTCACGTTGTAAGGGAGATTCGATATGAGGGGGAGTCCAATGTTAATATCCGCTATTTTATGCTCTTTTCCTTTTGGCTCGTCCAAAACGTGGATGGCGCCGTCAATCAGCTGGATGTTATTAAGAGAAAAACGAATCGGCATCGATTCCCCTTCTTCCTTCTTGTTCTGTTCCCCCTTGTCAGTGAGCAGATCAGAGAAATTATATTGGTTTTCTCCACGGCGGACCAAATTGACATACGGTTTCTCAACCCTAAGCTCTCTGACAACGACGGCCCGCGCAAATGCCGACATGACTTGCATATTGACATAGAGTCGATCAAGAGACACGAATGTCTCGGAACCCTCAGGTTCTCTGACCCTCAAACCCTCTATGGAGAGGGAAAGTGCATAGGGGTTGAGATCGATGTCCTGTATGGTTGCCTCGCGGTGAAGATTTTCCGAGAGCTTCTTTGCCAGGACCGACTTAAGGATCGGGGGAAGAACAAGAAAACCGATCACCGTATACCCTGCCACCAAAATCACAATGGACAGGACGACTTTTCTCAAACGAGAAAGAGTCTTGACGCCTTTTGGGGTTGCCATGTTGTTTTCCTATCAGAGCCTTGCCAATATGATCTGCCTTGAACCAGACGCCCTTTGTTGTCTAACCGATATCTTGTTTTTTGTAAAGTTCCCCTCCATCATCGAGCACTCCCCCCAACTTTCTAATCGCCTCAATCCTCTCCAACACCGGCGGATGGCTGTACCTTAACAATACCTTGAGGGGGTGCGGGGTGAGATTAGAAAGGTTGTCAACGGTGAGTTTTTTCAAAGCTGAAATCATGGATTCCGGTTTGCCATGCGTTGTCACGGCATAGGCGTCTGCCTCATATTCATATTTCCTCGAAAGGCGGTTGGTGAAAAAGGACATAACGGTATTGATCGGTTCGTAGAGAAAGGCAAAGAAAACCAGGCTCGCGTATATGGATGTGTGCTGCATTCTGAATGCAGAAAACAGCCCCTCATTATTAACGAACCTGGAACAGAGAAACAACATCCCGCCGACGACCAGAATGGAGAGGATTGCGAACTTAAGAACGTGTTTCTTCTTGTAGTGTCCCATTTCATGCGCGAGGATTGAGACGAGTTCGTCGGTGGTGTGCTTTTCGATGAGGGTATCAAAAAGCACGATCCTCCGGAATTTCCCAAATCCTATGAAGAAGGCATTCGATTTGGTTGACCGCCTCGATGCATCCATTTTGAAGAGGCCCTTCATTTTGAAGGACTGCGACTTGGCATAGTCTTCAATGGCCCTCTTGAGTTCACCATCTTCCAGCGGGTTAAACTTGTTGAACAACGGCAGAATAACCACCGGGGCAAGGAAGGTAAAGACGACTTGAAACAAAGCAACCACCATCCAGCACCAGACCCAGGCCCAGTTCCCCGCCTTGGCAAAAAACCACAGGACAATCGAAAAGACCACCCCTCCGACGGCCGCGACCAGCATCCAGCTCTTTAGGATGTCTATAACGAAAGTCCTGATACTCGTCCGGTTGAAGCCGTATCTCTCTTCAATGACAAAAGTCTTGTACGCTGCAATGGGAAGGGAAATGGTCTGAGAGGCAAGTAAAAGAATGGCTGTAAAAAGAAGGCCGGTAGGAATAGTCCCGAGTTGGAAGCTTCTTGCGGTCCGATCAATAAGATTGAATCCGCCGAAAAGGATGAAGCCGATCAGAATCGGTATCACAACGGTATCCGTCAGCAACTCAAGTTTTGTGTTTTCCCTGAGGTAGTTCTGCGCACGCTTATACGCTGCGGCATCATAATAGCCTATGTATTCCTCAGGCAATTCCGGTTTCAAATGCCTCAGGTCAAGGCTTTCTACGACGACGTCCAAAAGATAATGGCCGACGATAGCAAAAAGAATAATTGCCAAGTAAAAATTCATACCTCACCATGCCGCCGCATCCGGCGTCCCAAATCCGGGGTGTCCCTTTCGATTGACAGGACAGGCACTTTATCCTAACCTACGTACTGGTTCGCCAAGGCTATGAATATCTTATAAGACTTTTCAGTGACAAAGCAACGTCTTTGCCCTCTGACGCAAGGATCAAACCATGGATCTTCAAAGGGTATGTCAGGATTCTCCGAAGCTCTTGGACACGATTCTGTCCTGCATCCAGCACGTTGTTGTCGTTGCAGACCTCAAGGGCCGGATTCTGTTTGTGAATCCCGTTGTTGAGGAAGTGTTCGGGTTCAGACCTGACGAATTGAAGGAAAAGGAGTTGTCGATCCTGTTCACACCGGAGGATTTGACCTGCCTTTACCCGAACCTACTCTACATGGCTGGACAGAATAGACGCTTTGAAGGCGAACTCATGCTGATGGACAAGCATAAGAAGCGATTCTTCGCCTTCATGGTGTTTCGGCCGTGGGTTGATCCTGAAGAGGGCAAAACCGTCGTGGCCCTTTCCATTCGTAACATTGATAAAAGAAAACAACTGGAAAAGACTTTCACAGAAACCCCTTTCCAAGATCTCGTCAAACTTGCCGACGGCGTTGCCCACGAACTCAGAAACCCCCTGGTCGCCATCGGCGGCTCAGCGAATAGGCTTTACAAGCTGTGCAAGAATCACAAGGAACAAGCGGTGTATTATGAGCGCATTGTCGACAATCTGGCAAGAATTGAACGCATCATAAAGAAAGTCGAATTCTTTGCTCATCTGCCAAGGCCGGCTCTGAAACAAGAATCTCTTGGAAAACTGATTCAAAAAGCCCTGAGACCTTATCTCCAACAGATACAAAAACAGAAAATCGACCTGAAGATCGATGTGGAAGATTTGATGCTGTTCATAGATGAAGAGCTCATCGCCACGGCCCTGTCGATTCTGATCGATAATTCCCTGTTTGCTCTTCAACATCACGGGACGATTCAGATTCGTAACGAGATCAAAGATGATCAATGCGAACTCTACGTCTCCGACACGGGTTCCGGTATTACTCCTGAAAACCTCACATATATCTTCAAACCATTCTTCAGCACAAAGTCTGATGGGGCGGGACTCGATCTTGCAGTCTTAAAACGAATTATGGAACGTCACGGAGGTCAGGTTGAGGTTCAATCGGAAGCGGGCAAAGGGACGACTTTCCTTTTGATATTTCCCCTGGAACGACGACGTTCCCTGCGTATTCGTCGTCTGGAGGACTGGGGCCTTGATTGAGGGGGGTAGAAGACACTCTAGCTCACTCTAGACACTCTAGCTCACGCTAGGCACTCCAGCCCACTTATCATCTCTGGATGGTCGGCAACCAAACGCCGGAACTGACGAATGGTAGAAAAGGGAAGTGTTCTAATCAATTCCTCGATGTTGGTTTTCCCCTTGCGCAGCTTTTCCGCAACGTCTTCTGCCATGGAGATGGAGCTTCGGCAAGCACTTCTTCGCAGCTGCTCGATATCCGAGCCCTTATTGATCAGTATAATGTCCTCATCACTTGGCGTCCATAACTCTGCAACCGCCACGCGTCCACTGTAGCCGGTATGGTTACATGACACGCAGCCCCGCCCCTTGAACCAGCGCATCTCGGGCATCGGGACGTCGAAGAATTCCCTGAGAAGTTCCGGCGCAGGGTCGTAGATCATCTTGCAGTGCGGGCAGACTTGACGAACCAGACGTTGGGAAAGAACGCCCAGAAGGCAAGAGGCAATCAAGCTTGGATCGATTTGAAGATCCCGTAAACGGGTAACCGAGCTGACGGCGTCATTGGTATGCAGGGTGCTTAGGACCAGGTGTCCGGTTTGAGCCGCCCTAAAAGCCATCTCCGCAGTCTCAGAATCTCTGACCTCGCCGACCATAATGATCTCAGGATCCTGCCTTAAGAACGCGCGAATGAATTTGGCAAAAGTATTGTCTATTTTAGGATTCACCTCGCACTGGGTAATCTTATCGTAAACATATTCGATCGGATCCTCTGCAGTCAGGATCTTGATTCCGGGGCGATACACCGTCATGAGGGCGCCGTAAAGTGTCGTGCTTTTCCCTGACCCCGTCGGACCCGTGGCGAGAAGAATGCCCGTATTTCTCGTCAGCAGACGTCGCAGCGTGTGATTCATCCTTTCAGAAAATCCAAGCTCGTCAATGGATTTGGGCGCATGTCTGGAGTCTAAGATCCTGAGAACGACATTCTCTCCGTAGTATCCCGGAATGATCGATATGCGAAAGTCTACCCTGGCCTCTTTTCCGTTTCGTAGAATCCTCGCCCGGAAGCTCCCGTCCTGTGGACGCCGTTTCTCTGAAATATCCAGCTTGCCAAGAATCTTGATCCGGGAGATGATTTCCCGTCGGAATCTGTTGATCTCGTCTTCCATGGACCCTAAATAGAGTTCCTGGAGCACCCCGTCTATTCTGAATCGTGTGAAGACTCGCCGATCCGTCGTCTCTATGTGAATATCAGAGGCCCCGTTTCTGAGCGCCATACTGATAACCTGTGTCACGAGGCTGTCAGCCCTTCTGCTCTCCTGGGACTCGAGATACTTCGACACGGGCAAAGCGTCGGAAGCCTCTTCGTCGATGACCTGGAGCCCAAAACGAATTTCCGGCTCTCCTGTGCCCTCATATAGTCTCTGGTAGGCATCCACGATGGCCCCGCGGGTCGACGTCACCACGTTGATGGTGAGCCCCGTAAATGCCTCAAGTTCCTCAATTAACTCCATCTCCGTAGGATCATCCATGACCAGGGTCATGGTCAGTCCGATCTTGGCAATCGGCACGATTCTGTGCTTCTGGGCATAGTTCTTGTTTATGAGCTTCGACAGGCTCCGGTCCACACTGATGTTGTCAAAATTGATGAAGGGAATATTAAGCTGCGTACACAGCGTTTGCCTCATCACCTCTTCCGTGATGAAGTTGAGTTCTACGAGGACCTCTCCAAGGCGAAGACCCTTTTTCTCTTGATGCTGCAGGGCCGCCCCCAGCATCTCTGCGGAAAGAGCCCCTGATGCCACAAGTATGTGGCCGAGGCGTGGTCGTTTTTCAAAACGATTCGAGACAAAACCGCACTCGTCCTCAGGGAGAATTTCATGATTCAACACGACTCGTTCCACCATACCGGGATTAGTAAAACTCTTCGTTGTTTTCGGATTTGCTTTGACTTCAAATTCCGGCGCACGTGCCTGCCCCTCTGTACGAGCCTTCTTGACTTCATTATCGCCATCCCCGCCCTTAGCCCCCTGGTGGCCTGCTTTTCGAACCAGCTTCATGGTCGCCCTCCGTTAAGTAAATGGCGGATTGCTCTTTCATCACCACGAGCACACGTCCGGACCCGAACAGAACAATCCCCCTTGAAATTGCTCGGTTTGTCCCAGATGCTGATCGGAATGTCTTACTTGGAGTCAGCCGAAGTGCCAAAGTCAGATAGGTATATAACCGATATCACAACATTTGTCAATAGACTCTCGTGAGTAAAGAATCCAGGCCCGTCGGAGATCCCGCTATGCGGGGAAGGACGCTTCTATGCACCGTCAAGAATCTGATGCTCTGCCCGCGAGAACCACGATGTGGGATCAGTCAGATACTCCTCTGTTTCTTTGAGAGAAAGGTAATGTTCATGTTCAATTCTTGAGAGAAGGTCAAAAAAGGCTTTCTCCTGCGAATCGGTCACATCGTCTCGAAGTTTCGCATAGTGTGCCTCGCCTTTTTCCTCAAAGTCAATTGCTGTCCGAATGGCTTTAAGGTCGTCTTCATCTCTTTTCGGGACCTTGTCCACGCCTTTTACAAGGTCCTTCAGAATATTCTTAACGACTGTATCTTTCACCTTGAGGGGAACCGTTTCAGGCCAGATTTCCTTTTTCGACCATTTTTCATGCAGCTGTTTCAGTCGCTCGTAGTGCTCCATTTCCTCGTCTGCAATCCGTTCAAACATGGCTTTGCCAACCGGGTTGGTGGTCCTTCCGGCGTGTTTGAGGTAGAATACTCTTTCTTGCATCTCGTTGTTCAAGGCAACATCCAATGCGTTCAGCCGTTCCTTTTCGTTCATGATGCATCTCCTTTCCGATCGCAGCTAATCGATCAATGACTCACAAAAATTCATGTTACAAGGTTTCGATCCAAACGCCAACGACTTTTTGCGTCTCGGCAGCCACCGTTCAATAGACCGCGAATGAAGATAGCTGTCACAAGCGGACGGGGTATCATGGCAATTACCCTTTGTGACCCAGTGAACCAAGTCCAAGACCAAAGACAAAAAGACTCTATCACGAAAACACGAAACTACGAAAACACGAAAGTTTTTGTATTTTTTTCGTGGTTTCAATTTTTCGTGTTTTGCGGCTATACGCCTTGAGAAGAGACGTGATTATTTTTTGAAAACTGCTACCCCAAAAAGCACGGACGGAGGAGTAGCTAACCCCGCCGCCTCGGTCCCCTTCAGATGAGCCGTTTGAGGGCTTCTTCAAAAACCTTGAATGCCTTTAGCCCCCGCAGAACAAATCGTACCCTCTCGATTTCCGAATGGTCCTGGAGAAATCGAATGACCGTTCGCAACGCCACCGGGGCCGCTTCCACAAGAGGATATCCATAGGCGCCTGTGCTTATCGACGGGAAGGCAACAGAACGAATTCCTTTGGCCTGGGCCACTTCCAAGCTTCTTCGGTAAGCGCTCTCAAGGAGGCGCTCTGTTACAGGGTTTTCACCCCGGTAGACAGGCCCTACGGTATGGATCACATACCTGGCCTTGAGCCTGTATCCCCGGGTCAGGACTGCGTCCCCAGTATCACAGCCGCCAAGCGTCCGGCACTCAGCCAGAAGCTCCGGACCCGCAGCCCGGTGGATTGCCCCGTCCACGCCACCCCCGCCGAGCAGGGTTCGGTTGGCCGCATTGACTATGGCCTCCGTATCCTGCTCCGTGATGTCCCCCTGTACTAAATCCAAGAAGGATGATCCGATCTTCACTTCCATGGCAACACCTCTTCAGTCGACTTCCCACAGTCTCGATCACAGGACCCCTGCGACCCATCAAGGACCATGACCAAAGCATCGTCCGTTTCGTAGTAATCCGGTATTCTTCCCACTGTCTTCATGCCCAGCTTCTTGTAAAATTCGATGGCCGCAACATTCTTCGATCTCACCTCAAGCCACGGCCTTGTTTTTGTGATTTTCAGTGCATGCGCGAACAGCATCTTCCCAAAGCCCTTACGTCTTTGCTTACGGCTCACCGCGGTAGAATGGATATGACCGTTCATATCAAATAGGATGTACCCCCCCACGGCCCCTCCAGCTTCGACGACAAAAAAACTGTCGGCATATTTCCTGGCATAGGATATTAGCGTCTCTTTCGAATAGGCGCTTTTTGGAAGTGCCTCTTCTTCAATCTCAACGATTCTGTCGATATCTTCTATCTTGAATGTCCGAATCTCGGTAAGAACTCGCTCAGTCATGGACGGCCCCTGAACACCGGGAACACCTTGTTGTTCACCCTAATGTTGCATAAACAATTTGGCTAAATGCCGCCAATAGCAGGAAACGCCTGTGTTTGCGGTCTCTTTGAGCGGTTTCTTGGAACTCACGGCAAGTGACATCCAGATAAC
>Ga0307423_1001886_pt1 | contig 12258 bp, 13 predicted proteins | sample SalMarWE160310MG_FD_202154 | JGI IMG/M metagenome (GOLD analysis project Ga0307423, IMG submission 202154) | Salt marsh sediment microbial communities from the Plum Island Ecosystem LTER, Massachusetts, United States - WE1603-10 | ecosystem: Environmental > Aquatic > Marine > Intertidal zone >...
TTTGATTTGCGCTCCACAACGGTGATCAGGTATCCTTTGCTGTTTTTGCCTGTGACGGTATCGATCTCCCAGTCACCGATGCGACTCTTGGCGTCGACCACGGCGGGTCGCAAATCAATGCTCACTTGTCCCTTGATGCGGCCACGGCGCTGTTTGGAGCCATAACGTTTTCTGTGCTTTCGATTTGAATGACGAAGGTGCTTGTAAAGGGTGCCTCCGGTTCGTTTGTTCGACCAGATGTGTTTGTAGATCGTCTCGTGGCTGATGCTCAGCGCATGTTTTCGAGCTAAATGCCCGGACACCTGCTCAGGGCTGAAATCTTGGCATATGTGGTGGGTTATCAATTCAATCATTGCCGGTGTCATTTTGATGCGTTTGGCGGCCGCGTAGCGCCGGGCCATGGCCTTCTCATGCGCTTGGCGAGGGCGATAACCTTTATGGCCTCGGTTACGCCGTATCTCGCGGCTAATCGTTGATTTGTGCACTTTTAGATAAAATGCCATTTCGGATTGTGAAAAACCAGCTTTCAATAATGCGCGAATCTGATATCGTTTACCTCGAGTTAACTGCGTGTATGTTCTCATAAGTGCTCCTTTTACTTGGCGGTTTAAGGAACATTGAGTATACTGCAGTTAACTCATTCCTTCACCTCCAAATGGTGTTGCACTTATGATTTGAATTCACAATTAATAAAAGTTAATTTGTAATAGTTTAATCCTTTTAAACAAATTGATTTCATTGGTCTTCGCTTTCAGCTTCGCCCATCAAGAAGGAGCTTCAGGTAATTTTTTCAAAAGGATGAAATGTTGCGTTAATTTAATCAAGGAAATGGTTGTTTCATCACCCACAGGAGGTATGACATGCTCATTCATAAAACCAAAGTTCAAGTTCGCTTCGGTGATACGGATCCTTATGGTGTTGTTTATTTTGTTGCCTATTTTCGCTATTTCCATAAGGGGATTGAAGAATTTCTCCGATATATCGACATACCTCCGGAAACCTTCTTTCGTAACAAAAAAGAAAAATACGGCATGCCCAAAGTGGCTGCCAACTGCAATTTTTTAGCCCCGGCCTACTATGGCGATTTACTCGAAATGCATACTTCAATAAAAGAGATCAAAGAAAAAGCCATCGTCTTTCAGTTTCACTTTTATCGCCCGCCGGAAACCCACTTGCTGGCAGAGGGAAATGTGACCTTCGTTGCCATCGATCACACCTGGAAGGCGATCCCTTTGCCAAAAATGGTCGCTGAAAAAATACAACGACTTTAGTTCGAATGATTTGAATCGTTAAATTCGATTTACCTGAACCTCAGATGAATCCCCCCTTTAGGTTCATGAACGCTGCCGATAATTTTGGCAGCCGTCACCCCTTTTTCATGCAAGGCGTTGACGAGATTTTCTCCCTGGACCTGTGTCACCGCAACCAGCAAACCACCGCTGGTTTGTGGGTCAAATACGATTTCTTCGTGCCAGGGAGGTAGTTGGATCTCAAACCATAAATGTTGTTCCACCATTTGCCGATTGTACGCATTTACGCCGGTGGTCATTCCTTTTTTATACACTGTTAGCGCCTCGTCCATGATCGGCAGATTTTTGATACTGATTTCCAAACACACTCCGGATGCTTTGGCCATTTCAAAGCCATGCCCGGCCAATCCGAACCCAGTGACATCTGTTGCGGCGTGGATATCAAAATCGGACATCACCTCAGCCGCGGTTCGATTGAGCGTTATGAGGACTGACAAACAGGCCTCCATGGCCGCTTTGGAAACCCAATTTTTTAAATTGGCGTTAAATAAAACACCGCTTCCGACGGGTTTGGTCAGAATCAGCACGTCCCCTGGTTGAGCACCCCGGTTGGTCCAGAATTTATCCGGATGCACGATACCGGTGACTGCCAGACCGAATTTGGGTTCATCGTCTTCCACACTATGCCCGCCCGCCAATACAGCACCGGCTTCGGTAATCTTACTCAAAGCGCCGGCCACGATTTGGTGTAGGACCTCCGGAGACAGCTTTTTAGAAGGAAAACTGACCAGGTTTAGACATGCGACCGGTTGTCCGCCCATGGCGTAAACATCGCTGATGGCATTGGCTGCCGCTATTTGACCGTATATATACGGGTCGTTCACCGGCGGCGTTATGTAGTCAGCCGTCATGATGACGGCTATATCATCGGTTAATCGATAAACGCCGGCATCATCACTGGTTTCATAACCCACCAGCAAGTTCGGATCTTTATTCTTTGGGAGATTCGCCAACAAACTTTCAAGCCCGACCGGGTCGATTTTTGCGGCTCAACCACAGGTTTTTGAAAGGCTCAGCAGGGTCGGTTTTTTAAACACGTTCAGTTTCATTCCTATAGGCTCCTAATTTTTATTTGGATCGTCCTTATTATTCTTTCCATTAGGCATGCAGGTCAAGGTTTTTTCGCTGAAAGGATGCGTTGTCGATGTTGATAGTGTAAAAGGACTGTTTTAGAAAAACTCGTTTAATTATGATCGAAGTGCGTTGGTGAGTTGTTTTATCCTTGTGCTCATTTTTGTATCTGTTTGATTCAAATACGTCCAATCCGCCAGTTCAAGTCGTTCCGGCTCATGGTTAAGGACAATACGTACGGTCTGTTCAGAAACTTCTCCGGCATGCCGGGCACAAAACTTAAAATGGTGTTTCGTCCCCAGTTCGATATTTTTTGTTAGCACCCGACAGCAGGTGGAACCGAACTTCGTGTTGAACCGCTCGTGGAGTTCTCTCGAAGCAGTGTAAACCGTCCTGTTGTTCAAGATACCGGGGCCGTTGCGACCCAAAAACAATCCAAGTGCAATAATACCGGCACTCAATGCGCCACAAGTGCAACCGCTTCCTCCGAATCCTTCCGGAAGGCCGGAGGTAATCCGAACAGCGATTTCCGATGCTAATCCCCCTTTGAGGCCTTGATTCAATACCGTCAATACGGCTTCGGAACACATCAGTTGGTGGGTCATGAACAGGTTCTCTGTACGCTGCCGGATTTTGTTGATCAGCGTTTCGCAACGATGATCCACCAACTTATTGTCTTTATTTAATCGGATCATGAAAAATAATGTTTCTTGAATTCTGATCGGCTCAGAATTTGTTTGAAAACAACAACGAAAAAGCGAACGGATATCTTCGAATTGAGCGGTGTCGCTCAATTCGAAGATAAATCTTTATTTTACTTTTTCCATTGGATATTTGGCACCTTTCCAAGCGAATATTCCGCCGGAAAAGCGGTAAACCTTCTTGTAGCCAAGCTTGACAGCCCAGGCAGCCCCGTTGTGGCTGCGGGTACATTTGACAAAACCGCAGTAAATAACGATGGTTTTATTTTTGTCCGAACCAAGTAGGGCGTCAAAGTCTTCTTTGGATTTACCGTCGGTTTCTTTGGTATCCCAGGTTTGCATAATCGGAACCGGAAACAGAAACTGTTTGGCACCGGGAACGTGCCCCTTCTTGTAACTGGCTTTATAAGGCATGGTGTCGATGATCAGCATGTCCTTGCCGGAGTCGATCCATTGCTTGAGTTCTTCTGCTGTAATGACATCGTAACCACCGCGTTGCACTTCGCGAACCAGTTTTACGGCACCTTGTTCCGTTTCAAATTCTTTTTCAAACTTGTTTTTGGCCATTACTGGCGTCGACAGACCTAACATAAGCAATCCAATAACGGTGAAAGTGAAAATCTTTTTAATCGTGTGCATCAATAATACCTCCTCTGCGGAATAAATTGTTGAAAAGGAATATCAATCGAACCGGCTTAATCGATCGATAACAACGCCAAAAATATAAAAAAATAACTCCTGCAATCATTGCAAAATCCCGATAGAGTGCCGGACGCAGACTGTGAAAAGCCTCAGCCTCGAGATCTTGTGGTCCGAAACAGCCGCAGTCGACATCAAGCCCCAGCCAGATGCCGTAACTCAGAATCACCACAAACAACATTAAAAGACCCGTAATGCCTCCCAAAGATCCCTTGATATCCAATAACAGACCCAAGCCGAAGATCATCTCAAGTAAAGGTAAAAAGATGGCCAGCGGTAGAATCCAAGCCTCGGGAATTAAGCCGTATGAATCTATAATTACGGCGAATTCTTTAGGAGCCATCAGCTTTGAAATGCCGGACCACAAAAAAATTATACAGAGCAAAACACGAATCAAATGGTAGATTAAGGGAGATTGAAAAGAATGTAGCAGGGCCGATATTCTCTGGCCTTTCCGGCGGTTAATTGTTTGCGCTTTTTCACCGTTCATTGAACTTTTTCGTTCCATATATTTTATGGTGATAATTTTATTACCTCGATTGAGCGAGGTATAATATAATGATAAGCAATAAGTAAAATTGATAATATAAATAGTGTGGCAGACTATGATTGGCAAAATCGATACATGAAGGTATTCGTTTTTCAGACGGACCCAAAAGTGTCAGTTGACACCTTGGGTTGCCTCTGATAGCTTTGGAACAAGTCGGCATTAAAATAAATGGTTTTAAATATTACGGTTCGCTGGAATCTTGTAGACGGCAAGTATTTATTCACTATTTAGGGTACATCTATGGTTATACGAGCTAAAATTCTCTGGGCAGTGCTTTCTTTGGTGTCTTTGATAGCCATCATCAGCGTCTTTTACACAGGATTTCGAAAGATCCTATCTCTCCCTTTTCGCCAGACCAACGACCTCCTCCATAAGCAAGGTTTCCCGTTAACGCTCGACTTTCTGATACCGGCAGGACTTTACATCGATGAAAAAATCACGGTGAAAGAGGTTCTTTATCATCGTCTTCACAAACCAGGTCAAAAGGCGCATCTTTTCTTGTCAAAAGTATCAGAAAGTATCCCCGTGAAGTATCGCATCGCCACCACCACGGTATTCTATCTTTTCTGGACATTACTCTTTTTGGTTTTCTTTAGAATCTTCACCTGGATGGGCTATACTACCGCGTTGTTCATCAGCTTTCTTTGTGGTGCTGTTGTTTACTTTTTCATGCCGGATTTCATTATGGGAAAAATAGACGACAGCATTTTTTTAGGATGGGCGCTTACACTGCTGAGTCTTCGGTGGTGGATGAAGCGAAATAAAAAAATGAAAAGTGCCCAATAAATAGAAATGAAATATAGACGGATAAACGGGAGATAGCGATGTATCGTCAGAATTACATTAATTCACTTCGAACCGAGCTGGTGAAAATGGTATCAGACTACCTCTCCCCTGCTGCGCTCCATTACGGTTATAGTGATGTTCCCCTGGAAACCAACATTAAATGGCGGCCACTTGTCCTTGTTCTAGGAAACTATTCCTCCGGCAAATCGACCCTTATCAATGAATTTCTTGGCGCGGATATTCAAGCAACCGGACAGGCGCCCACCGATGATTCCTTTACCGTCATCACCTATGACGATTCCACGTTTGCTGCAGAAAACGTTCGCGTTGTTGAAGAGCGTGATGGAAAGTTTTTGCTCAATGATCCGGAGTATCCCTTTGAAACACTGAGAAAACACGGGCAACGATTTGCCTCTCACTTTCGCCTGAAAAAAGTGAATGCGTCTTTTTTAGAAACCATTGCCATCATTGATACCCCGGGAATGCTCGACAGCATCACCGAACGGGATCGCGGGTACGACTATCAGGAAGTCATCGGCGAATTGGCACAAATCGCCGATCTGGTTCTGGTGGTCTTCGATCCCCATAAGGCAGGAACGGTACGTGAATCATATATCAGCATTCGGGAAACTCTGCCGTCTCGTACCTTTGAAGACCGTCTGCTTTTTGTGTTGAACCGAATTGATGAATGTGCCTCCTTTGTCGATCTTTTGCAGGTTTATGGAACATTGTGTTGGAATCTATCTCAGATCACCGGCCGGAAAGACATTCCTCCCATCTGCCTTACTTACTCTCCACGGGCCATGTTGCGTGCAGGGAAACGGTCCGGAGGGGATATGAGTTTTTTAGGGCATCTGGAAAATCAACGTGAGGAATTGAAAAGGGCCATCCTTAAAGCCCCAAGACATCGTCTCGATCACCTGGCCACCTTTGTCGAAACCCACGGCGAACGTCTGGCCCATTTCCTTGAAGCTCTGATGAACTATCGTCGCAGATTGGGTAAATTCCGCTGGAAACACACCTTCATCGGCTTTTTGGTGAGTCTGTTTTTCGGAGCAAGCGCAACTTTCGGTCTTATGATCTCCGGCATCCTTGGGGGCATGGACCAGCGCATGCTTATGGGTCTTGGAGGTGGCGTCGCTTTGATCGTATTTTTTCTGTGGTCCACACTGCTCATGAAACGTCGGGGCGCTCGTTTTCATTCTCGTGTTCTTAGAGATCTGGACAAACTTACCCCCCTTGAAAATCAGACACGTCGCGACAGTTGGCAAGCTGTAAAAAGTTTTGTATATGCCTATCTCGAAAAGACAGCCGGACGATTTTCATTCGCCGAGACCAAGAAGGCATTCGGTGGTGTGAAGCTTGTAAGAGACAAAGGGGCAACAGAAATCCGAGAGGCGTTAAACGAACTGGCCGGTTTAAAAGATGACGGTATTTTTGTTGTGGACTCGACCACGCTGCAGGAAGGGTCATCACCGACAAGTGCTGCCGGAGGATCTGTCACTTGAGCTGTTTATGACGACTCGCCATGCATGTGTTCATGCAACACCGGTCTTACGGCATCGGTAAAAAATTCGTAAAATTTTTCACGATAACGTCGAATATGATCCACAATATCCTGATCGCGCGTATGATCCGGTGTGTCGCTGACAAATTTGAATAGATAACAATTTTTCTTAAAGGTTCTACAGGCCTGAACCACCGAGGCGCCTTCCATATCAATCAGATCGGCATTTATGGAAGTCGCTTTTCGTTCTTTAGGATCGAGAACCGCCCGATCGCTGGTGGCCAGTATCGCGGTTTTAAAACCTGCCATTAAATCCGGTTGGTAAACACATGGTTTCCCTGTTTTCAGATCCGGCCGGTCAGGTTCGATAATTTTCTGAATATGAAATATCTCGCCAAGATCGTATCCTGCATGTGTGGCGCCTGCTGCGCCCAAATTACAGATGAAGGCCGGCTTGAATTTCAGACAGCTATACACCGTTGCCATGGCGGCATTGGCTTTGCCGATGCCTGAAATAATTAATAATATACCGTTGTTTTGGAACAATCGGAAAGGAATTTTCCGGGTCTGGTGTAAGGACATCCCCAGAATAAACGGCTTTGCCTCGAGCATGGTGGCCATAACAATGGCCGTTACAAGATCTGTTTCCAACGTGCCATCTCCTCAAGGGCATGAATGGCTTCTTTCCCTGTATCCCCTAACGATAGGGTAAAATTATTGACATACAGGTCAATGTGCCCATCAATGACCTGATCGTCCATTTCCTGGGCATGTCGTTTCACAAATTCTCTGGATGCATCCCTGTTATTGAAAGCGTACGCTACCGAATTCCGTAGAATAGATTCAATATCTTGTTTATAATCGATAAAAGGGGGATCTTTTCTAACGGCAATACATCCTAATGGGATGGGAAGCGATGTTTCGTCTTCCCACCATTTGCCAAGGTCGATGATCTCGACGCAGCCATACTCCGGATAGATGAACCGGCCTTCGTGAATGATGAGTCCGGCATCGTATCGTCCGATTTGGACCCCTTCCAGAATATTGTCAAACCGGGTAACCTCGATATTTTGTATTGAAGGATTCCACAACCTCATCAAAAGATATGCCGTGGTGTATTCTCCGGGCACGGCAATTTTTGCTTTTGAAAATGATAGGTCCGTTTTTCTTCCCACAAGCAGCGGCCCGCACCCAAACCCCAAGGCGGATCCTGCATCAAGAATTTCATAAGATTGTCTGAGTTTAAGATAGGCATAAAAGGAGAGCTTGGAAACGTGGAATGTCTGGGAAAAAGCTTTTTTATTTAATGCCTCCACATCGTGCATATGGGCAGCAAAACGAAAATCTTTTGTATCAATACAATCATGAAGCATGGCGTGAAAAATAAACGTGTCGTTTGGGCATGTTGAAAAGGCGATATCAAGATGTGTCATACAAACTCCTTTATCGCCTGATAGCGCGAATCCCTTTGAACAGGGATTTTTCCGGCATTTTGAATGATATGGATAAGCTCCTTGTCGTTGGTCCGGGTTTTTATCCCGGTGGCTTTTACCACGACCTCTTCCATGAGAACCCCCCCCATATCGTTTGCCCCCATGGTCAGGGCGACCTGAGCAAGTTTCAGACCCTCGGTGAGCCATCCTGCTTGAATATAGGTAATATTATCGAGAAAAATCCGTGCAATGGCCAGTATTTTAAGGTAATCGATTCCCGTGGCCGGAAGGGTATCTTCCATACGGGTCTTTGCCGGTGAAAAAGACCAGGGAATAAAAGCCTGCAAAATTCCGGTTTCATCCTGGATATCCCGGATGACATTTAAATGGGCGATCTTTTCTTCATGGGTTTCTCCCATTCCGTACGTCATGGTTGCCGACGACATCATGTCGTTCCGATACAGCGCACGAATAACCTCTCGCCATTCATCCACCGTGGTTTTTTTCGGGCTGACTTTGGTACGGATCCTGTCCACCAGCAGATCGGACGCACCGGGCACAGAATCGAGACCGGCAGCTTTAAGTGCTTTTACCACATCATCCATGGGCACCGAACTTTTCCGGGAAATATGAACGATCTCTGAAGGAGAAAAAGAGTGAAGATAGATCCCCGGGAACCGTTTTTTTACCGATGTGATCATGTCGGTATACGTGTTCAACGTATAGTCGGGATGAAGCCCTCCCTGAAGCATGACCTGGGTGCCCCCGGCAGCCACAAGTTCTTCGATCTTTAGATAAACATCGTCCATGGTCACTTCATAAGGCTCAATAAGATTGGCCCGTGCATGAAATGCGCAAAACGCACATGCCGCCTCACAGATATTGGTGAAATTGATAATCCGGTCGATAATGAACCCCACCGTTTCTTTGGGAAACGCGAATTTTCGCCGCATATCTCCGGCGTTTCCCAGCGCGATGATGTCCCAGGAGAAGAGTTCAAGCGCTTCTTCAGGGGTTATCCGGTCACCTTCGCAAATCTTATGATAAAGGGTGCTGTTTCTATTCACATTTTCCATTGCCAAATGGTTTCCCCAGCGATAAATAATGGGTTATCAATATTTATCCAAATATTTCAGCTTTGTTACCTTTTTGATAAGGCCCATCTCTCCTGCCACGGTAAAATAAAACATCAGGGCCTTTTTTAATTCATCATTAAAATTAAATTCTAACAGATCAAAATAACTGTTGATGTCATAAACAATATCCGGATATTTTGCTCTTGCTTTTGAAACGACATGTTCTTTTTCTTCTTCAAGACAGCCGAGTGAACGCTGGTAAGAAGAAACAACAGATTTTATCTGGGACGAATATTTTTCAACCTTGTTTTCTCTTACGGCAAACACGGCAAATACCACCGGAAAACCGGTTTTTCTCAGCCACAAATCACCAAGGTCATAGATGTAGGGGATCGGTTCGGAAGATATGGCCATGGCATCGTTTCCGATGACCAGAGCCGCATCCATATTTTTGAGAACGGGTCTGGGTTGTGTCGGTATATAAACCGGTTTTAAATGATAATAGTTTTTGAGCAGAACTTTTAAAAGTACTTCAGATGTGTGTGACGCACTGGTAATTCCCACTTTTTTTTGATTCAGATCTTCGATAGGAATTTTGCTCACCAGAATCACCGATCCCACATACCCCACCGAGCTTAAACAAAATTGCGGCAGTACCACCACATCATCAGCAATTTCTGCACAGGTTGCAGAGGAAATGGGGCTCATGTCGAGTTGTCCGTCCGCCAACATTTTGTTGAGCATGCACGGATATCCCGGATAGATGCTGATCCCATTGACGGCTTGTTTTTCGAACATGCGGAAATAAAACGGATAGCAGTTGAGATAGTCGATGTAGCCCAGCCTCATATCGCGACCTCTTCCGGATGGACTGAAACCATGCGGTAGCTGGCGGTGGTTCGTTCAGGTGTGAGTTGCGCCTTATGAATCAGTCTTTTTAAAAACGATTCAGATCCAAAATCGGGGGTCTGTGCACCGGCGGCATGAACCACTTTTTCATTGTGATAGGTGGCACCGATATCATCGACGCCGAATTTGAGGAGCACCTGGGCCATTTTTTCACCAACATACATCCACAAGGCCTTTAAATGAGGTACATTGTGAAGGAAAATGCGGCTCGTGGCATAGACCCTGATATCATCGTAACCGGTCGTGGAACGTTTTACGTCGATTTTCGTATTTTCTCCATGAAACTGCAAAGGAACAAAAGTCTTAAAGCCGGCAGTTTCATCCTGAAGACCACGGATCCGCGACAGGTGATCGACAATATCCTCGGGTTTTTCGATATGATTGTACAGCATGGTTGCATTGGTTTTAAGGCCCATTTTGTGCGCCGTCCGCATGACGGACAACCATTGAGTCCCGGATATTTTTTTGGGTGCGATGATGTCCCGAACATGCCCGGAAAAGATTTCGGCCCCGCCGCCGGGAAGAGCTTCGACACCTGCATCTATCAGCCGCCGGAATACTTCTTCCAAAGAAACGTTGTTGATTTTGGCAAAATAATCGTATTCAACGGCAGTAAATGCAACAATGTGCATATCCGGTTTTATCCCTTTAATGAGCCTTAACATCTTCTCAAAGTAGTCAAGCGTCAACTCGGGATGGAGTCCGCCCACGATGTGAACTTCGTCGATTCCCATGGAAACCGCATGTCGTACCTTCTTTTCGATGTCGTCAAAAGAAAGGACAAACGCATTTTCGTCACCCTTGTCACAGGAGTAAGCGCATAGCGGGCATCTTAACTCGCAGATATTGGTGTAATTCAGATTCATGTTAACGCCGTAGTATGCAACGTTACCGTGCAATCGTGTTCGAATATGGTTGGCAATGGCGCCAAGGTCCAGGATATCATTTGTTTTGAGCAAACAGAGCGCATCTTCTTCGGTCACTGAAACATTGCTGTAAACCTTTTCAGCAATCTTGCGAAGGTCTTTGTTTTTTATGTTATTCGGGAATGTCATTTTATAATGGACTCATTTGGTTATATGAGTTTTATGGATTGATAAATTATTGCTCAAAACAGCCTCACTTTCCCCAGCTTTCAAACAGGTCGTGCTTTCTGCCCAAAAGGTTCAACACCTTGCCCACAACAAAATCAATGACATGATCAAGGGATTCGGGCCGCGTGTAAAATCCGGGTACCGGCGGTACAATGTCTATCCCGGCCAACGCTGCCTTGTGTAAGTTTTCAGTGTGAATGACGCTGAGCGGTGTTTCCCTGGGTACAATAATGCATCTTCGTTTTTCTTTGAGTGCCACATCACATGCTCGAGTCAACAACGAATCGGCATACCCATGAACAATGGCCGACAGTGTTTTCATGGAGCAGGGCATCACGACCATTGCTTCAAATTGAGCAGATCCGCTGGCCATGGGTGCAAAAAAATTATTGTTTTTGTACTCGCTCAAAAGATCAATGTTTTTTGCAATGCCACGCATTTCAAGCAGCGCTTTCAACGATGAAAAAGGCGCTTTTCCTAACAACATTTCATATTCGATGATCTGGCCGGCCGGTTGTGAAACGATGCCGGAAACCCGTTCTTTTGAATTGAGGAGTTCTTCTATTAAACGAATTCCCAGAATCGGGCCGCTTGCGCCTGAAATTGCAACAACAATCATTTTATTAAAATGCTCCTGTTATTATTTTTTTGTTCCCAAAATTAAAAGAAAAGATTCCACCCTACAAGATAAACACATCCGTAAATGTCCCAATAAAAAGTATCGGGGATATATACATATTGGCTTTAAAAAAAGTTTTCACCGCCAAGGCGACGTTCCGGCTCCTGGCCAACCGCTGCTGATATAAAAATATTATTCCAACGGATACCACCGCAGCCCAGTAAAAGACATTTTTATGGGTGAACACACCCGCATATACCATGGCGCTTATGGAAACCATATAGCAGACGGCAGAGATGAAAAGCGCCTTTTTCTTTCCCACTCGAACCGGTATGGAATGAAGGTTTTCTTTGCTATCGAATTCCATGTCCTGTATGGCATACACAATATCGAGTCCGGCGATCCAGGTCAAAATAACCAGTCCAAGTACAAAGGGAACACGCGTAAATTCTCCGGTCACTGCAAGATATCCGCCGATGGGGGCGGCGGCTTCCACCAAACCC
>Ga0307423_1001887_pt1 | contig 12255 bp, 10 predicted proteins | sample SalMarWE160310MG_FD_202154 | JGI IMG/M metagenome (GOLD analysis project Ga0307423, IMG submission 202154) | Salt marsh sediment microbial communities from the Plum Island Ecosystem LTER, Massachusetts, United States - WE1603-10 | ecosystem: Environmental > Aquatic > Marine > Intertidal zone >...
ACGTGTAAGTAGAAGCTATTGGGATCTATTACATCAAAATAAAACTATTAAAACCTTAAGGGATTTGTTTGGTGGCCACTTTGAAACAGATGCTGGTCGTAATAGATATTGGAGGCCAGAAGGAAAGCCTCCTTCTCCTATTTCGTCAGGCTGTTATCTTGCACGATGGCGATTCAACAACGCGCTACTCAAGGCCAGGCTCTATTTGGACCAAAGAGGTCTTGAATCTAATACAAAACCAGAGCCGACAGGTATTCACTTTATCGATGATATGAATCCCCGCTTTTTTTCAAACAACTTGCTTTTGCCATATCTTGTCGCTATATGGGAAGAGTATTTTAAATCAATCTTTGTTGTCTTATTACAGTATTCAAAGCATCGCAACGCGGCGTTTAAAAGGGCAAAATTATCTCAAAGTCAACTTGAAGCCATTGCATCCGGCACTCAGATCATCGAGCAATCGTTAGCCGATTCTTTATCTTTCCAACGACCCTCAAAAATATCTTATAATTTCAAAATTATTGAACCATCATTAGATATTGCAGGGTCCTTGAGAAAGCCTTACAGGCGCAGAAAAGTATCACTTCATGATTCAATAGAAAGTTGCGTAGATTTGCGCAACGAATTTGTTCATACGGGGATAATGGATACGAGACTCACCGATCAAATTATTAAAAAACACATGAAAGACTTTGAAGTTGCTGTCGATCGTGTGGATGCCTTATTAGGTAAGCATTTCAAGTTCAGACCTTTGAAGGGCTTATGGTAAAAAAGCCCGCTGTTGCCAGCGGGCTCATGATAAGCGCTTTTATTTGTGCTTCTTGGCTATCCCAGGCGGATAAGCCGTGCGAACCGCCTTGTCATATCTATATGGCTTGCTGGTTCCCATCTCCAGGCTCACATAACCGCCGCCCAGGTTCAAACCAACGGGCAAACTGATGCCCGCGCGCCAGGAGCTGCCGGAAAGCCAAAACCACAACCTGCGGCCCGTGTCGAAATACACCCGGTGCTTGGGCCAATAGCGGTATTGATGCTTGGCCCTATAGCCATGGGCCGGGGCCCAGGGCGGCGGCCCGCCCTTGGTCCGCCCCTGGGGCTGCACCACCAGGGGCCCGCCGCCGAACTGAACCGAAACGCTGACGTCATCGCCGCCCTGGGCTTGGGCGGCTTGCCCTTTGCCATGCGCGGGCACCCCGCCCTTTTTGGCCAATGCGCTTGAACCCGCCAAGGCCAGCAAAAGGGCGGCGGCCAATATCAATAGTTTCCTTGCCATGATTGGACTCCCTTCAGATGCTTGATCAGGGCAGGCAATCCAATATGGGACGGAGGGGCGGACTATGGACTAAACCTTGCTCTCCATGTAATCGGCGATGGCGCCGTCATATTTATTGGTCAACCTAAACGCCTTGGCCGCCAGCTTGCGCCGGGTGGCGTCGGAAATGGTGCCGCCGTTGGCCTTCATCTCTTCCAGGATGGCCGCATAATCAGCCGGATCGGTCACCACGGCCACGCCGGAATGGTTTTTGGCCGAGGCCCGGATCAGGGTGGGGCCGCCGATGTCGATGTTCTCGATGGCATCCTCAAAGGTGCAGCCCGGTTTGGCGATGGTGGCCTCAAAGGCATACAAATTAACGCAAACTAAATCAATAGAGGCGATATGCTGCTCGGCCAGCTGCTTGCGGTGGCTCTCGTCATCGCGGCGCGCCAGAATGCCGGCATGGATTTTGGGGTGCAGGGTCTTGACCCGGCCGTCCAGCATCTCGGGAAAGCCGGTGACTTCGGCCACATCGGTCACCTTGAGACCGCCGTCGCGCAGGGCCTTGGCCGTGCCGCCGGTGGAAATGATGCTGACTCCCATCTCGGTGAGCCCCTTGGCGAACTCCTTCAAACCGGATTTATCGGTAACGCTTAAAAGCGCGCGCATTATTTTGCGTTCCATGTCGCCTCCAAATGAATCCCCGGCCAGATCGCCAGACTTGATATGCCGGTTTGGGTTTGGTCACTTCTTCCAAATAATATACACTTTGTAGCAAAAGCTAATCTCCGGGGCAAGCCCCTGGGCTGGCCAAGGCTGCCTTGACCGCCGACAATCTAAAGCATAGACTGTTCTTGTTGGTTTTGGTATCAATTTACAGTTGAAGACCTTAATCAGCTGATCAAAATAGCTGGTTGTAATGCATGGAGATATCAGCATGTTGCCCCTTATAGGCTTTTGCGGCGCCTCCAACTCGGGCAAAACCACCTTGGTGAGCCAGGTTATCGCCGCGCTAACCAAACGGGGGCTGAAGGTTGGGGCGATCAAGCATCATGGCCACCCGGAGCCTCTTCAGGCCTCGGACCAACCCAAAGATAGCGATCTTCTGCTTCAGGCCGGGGCCCAGCGCGTGGCCTTGGCTCATGCGGGAGGGGTCTGGCTTTTCGCCCCGCCAGAGGCCGCGCAAGCTGGTCCCGCCCAAATAGCCGCCGATTATATGCAGGGCATGGACTTGGTTATCGCGGAGGGGTTTAAAAACGCCGATATCCTTAAAATAGAAGTGGTTGCGCCCGGCAAAAACCCCTTGCTGCCACAAGAGGGCCGGATTTTGGCTCTCGCCCGCCGCGGCGGCCAAGGCCAGGAAAAGGGCCTGCCCGTTTTGAACACTGATGATCCGGAATCGGTGACGGATTTTATTCTCGCCAACCTGCCCGGGCCTTCTCTCGCCAGCCGGGAAACGGTCAACCTTAAGGTAAACGGCGCGGATCTTGACTTAAACCCGTTTGTGGCCCATCTTTTGGAAGCCACCATCAAAGGCATGGTAAAAAAACTAAAAGGCGGCGCAAAACCCAGCAAGATCGAGGTCTTCATAAATGGATGATTATTTACCCATTACCGAGCTTACCCCCTTGCCCGATGTGGACCAGGCCCGCGCCTGGTGGGATGACTATCACATGCTGGACAACATCCGCGAGCACTCGGAAATGGTCTGTTATGTCGCATTGGCCATTACTGACTGGCTGGCCGATGCCGGCGTCCTACTGCATCGTAAGGCCGTGGAAATCGGGGCCTTGGTGCATGACATCGCCAAAACCCCTTGCCTGGGTACTACGCGCCTGCATGCCCAAGAAGGCGGCGAGATTATGAACCGGCTTGGTTACCCCGAACTGGGCTATTTGGTTGCCAACCACGTATATCTTGCCCATGATCACCCCCTGGACGAAACCATGGTGGTCAATTATGCGGATAAACGGGTGACCCACGACCAGATCGTGGACCTTGACGCCCGTTTTGAATATATCGCGGAGCGCTACGGCAACGGAGACCCTGAGCGCCTGGCTCGGATTAAAACCGGTTTGGAAAATGCCAAGCGGGCTGAGAAGCTCATATTCAGCCCCATATCTCTCCGGCACACACCGCATGACATCATGCTTTTGCAGAGACCAAAATGAGCTCGAATCTCAACACCAGCAAAAGGCGCTTGCGGGTGGCGGTGCTGTTAGGCGGCGGCTCCAGTGAGCGGGAAGTCTCCTACCGTTCAGGCCGGGCAGTGGTTAACGCCCTTGATCCGATACTTTACAATGTAAAAGTATACGATCCTTTGATAGATATCGCCCGTTTGGTGCGTGATGCCCCCACCCTCGATGCCGCCTTGATCATGTTGCACGGCCGGGGCGGTGAAGACGGCTGCATGCAGGGTCTCTTGGATCTGCTGGAAGTTCCCTATCAATGCGCCGGCGTGCTGGGCTGCGCCTTGGCCATGCATAAAGCCGTGGCCAAGGAACGCTTCGCCTCTGCAGACCTAAAGGTGGCGCCCCAAGTTCTGCTGAGCAGGGATCAGGAAGATCCGGTTGACTTGGTGTTGAGCCAGTTGCGCCTGCCGGTGGTGGTCAAGCCGGTGAGTGAAGGTTCCAGCTTCGGCATTACCATCGTGCGCCAAGAAGATGAGCTTCTGCCAGCCATCCAAAGAGCCTGGGCTTTGGATCACGAGATCATGGTAGAGGCTTTCCTGATCGGCAGGGAGATTACTTGCGGCGTGCTGGGCAATGATAAGATAGAGCCCTTGCCGCTAATTGAGATAATCCCAAGCGATAAATATTCTTTCTTTGACTACGAGGCCAAATACCTGCCTGGCGCCAGCCAGGAAATCTGCCCGGCCGACCTGGACGAGCCCACGGCAACGCTTATTCAGAAAATGGCCATCACCGCCCACCGGGCCCTTTGCCTCAAGGGCTATTCCCGCTCGGACTTCATTCTCACCGATGACGGCCCCTATATTCTGGAGACCAACACCGTGCCCGGCATGACCGAAAACAGCCTAATGCCGCTGGCGGCCAAGCAGGCCGGCATGGACTTCCCGGCCTTGGCCAGCCGCTTGGTGGACCTGGCGCTGGAGAGCAAAAAGGCCTGATTTATTAGGGCTTAGAGAAAGCGCGGCGTTTCAGATTGTATTGAAACGCCGCGCTCATATGTGTAGCTCATAATACGCTTCAGACGCCTTGAAGACGTTTACATCACGATCAGGCCAGGTCGAACCGGTCAAGGTTCATCACCTTGTCCCACGCCGCTATAAAGTCTTGCAGGAACTTCTTCTGCGAGTCCTTGCATCCGTAGACTTCCGCCACGGCCCGGAGTTGGGAGTTGGAACCGAAAATGAGGTCGACCCGGGTGCCGGTCCACTTGAGTTTGCCGGTTGCGCGGTCACGGCCCTCGAACAGGTCGGCGTCTTCCGAGGTTGGCTGCCACACCGTGCCCATGTCCAGGAGATTCACGAAGAAGTCGTTGGTGAGCGCTTCGGGCCGCTTGGTAAACACGCCGTGCTTGGATTTTCCGAAGTTAGCGTTCAAGACGCGCATGCCGCCGATGAGCACCGTCATTTCGGGAGCGGTCAGCGTCAGCAGTTGCGCGCGGTCAACCAATAGTTCCTCCGCCGATACGGAGAATTTGGCTTTTTGGAAGTTGCGGAAACCATCCGCCACCGGTTCGAGCACGGCGAACGATGCCGCGTCGGTCTGCTTTTGCGAGGCGTCGCTGCGCCCCGGCTTGAAGGGAACTTTCACCTTGTGACCGGCATTCCCCGCTGCTTGCTCGATGGCCGCGCATCCGCCCAGCACGATCAGGTCGGCCAGCGAAACCTTCTTCTTTCCTGGCTGCGCCTTGTTGAACTTCGTCTGGATGCCCTCCAGGGTCTTAAGCACCTTCTTAAGTTGGGCAGGCTGGTTGACCTTCCAATTCTTTTGCGGGGCGAGGCGAATGCGCGCCCCGTTGGCGCCGCCGCGCATGTCGGAACCGCGGAAGGTGGAGGCCGAGGCCCAGGCGGTGGAAACCAGTTGCGGGATGGTGAGGCCCGAGGCAAGTATCTTGGCCTTGAGTTCCGCGATGTCCTTGGCATTGATCAGCTTATGATCCACTGCGGGCACCGGGTCTTGCCAGATCAGTTCCTCGGCCGGCACCTCCGGGCCGAGATAGCGCGCGCGGGGGCCCATGTCGCGGTGGGTCAGCTTGAACCAGGCCCGGGCAAAGGCGTCCGCGAATTTCTCGGGGTTATCCAGGTAGCGCCGCGCGATCGGCTCGTAGATCGGGTCGAATTTAAGGCTGAGGTCCGCCGTGGTCATCATGGGCCGGTGCTTCTTTTTGGGGTCGTGGGCGTCGACCACCATGTCCTCATCTTCCACGTCCTTGGCCAGCCATTGATTGGCGCCGGCCGGGCTCTTGGTCAGCTCCCAATCATATTTGAACAGGACCTTCAGATAGCCCATGTCAAATTTGGTGGGGTTGGGCTTCCAGGCGCCCTCGATTCCGCTGCTGATGGTGTCGCGGCCCTTGCCGCTCTTGAAGCTGCTCTTCCAGCCCAGGCCCTGCTCCTCTATGCCGGCGGCCTCGGGTTCGGGACCCACATGGACCGGATCGCCCGCGCCGTGGCACTTGCCGAAGGTGTGGCCGCCGGCCACCAGCGCCACGGTCTCCTCATCGTTCATGGCCATGCGCGCAAAGGTCTCGCGAACGTCGCGGCCCGAGGCCACCGGGTCGGGGTTGCCGTCCGGGCCTTCGGGGTTCACGTAGATCAAGCCCATCTGCACGGCGGCCAGGGGGTTTTCCAGGTCCCGGTCGCCGCTGTAACGGCTCTTGGGTTTGTCGCTGGTAGCCAGCCATTCCTCTTCAGAGCCCCAGTAAACATCCTCTTCCGGCTCCCAGATGTCCACGCGCCCGCCGCCGAAACCGAAGGTATTGAAACCCATCGACTCAAGCGCGCAGTTGCCGGCCAGAATCATGAGGTCGGCCCAGGAGATCTTGTTGCCGTATTTCTGCTTGATGGGCCAGAGCAGCCGGCGCGCCTTGTCCAGGTTCACGTTGTCCGGCCAGCTGTTCAGGGGCGCAAGGCGTTGATTACCGGTCCCCGCGCCGCCGCGGCCGTCGCCCATGCGGTAGGTGCCCGCGCTGTGCCACGCCATCCGGATGAAGAGCCCTCCATAGTGACCGTAATCAGCCGGCCACCAGTCCTGCGAGTCGGTCATCAGCGCATAGAGGTCTTTCTTCACAGCCTTCAGGTTGAGTTTCTTGAATTCCTCGGCGTAGTTGAACTCCCCGCCCATGGGATTGCTCAAGCTGGAGTTCTGATGAAGGATCTTTAGGTTCAACTGGTTCGGCCACCAATCCCGGTTCGAGGTGCCGCCGCCGGATATGGGCTTTTTAGCTCCGCCCGTTACCGGGCACTTGCTATCCTCATTCATAAAGTTCCCTCCTTTATCTGTCTGAACTTATGCACCATGCAGCGATGGATATAGCGCTACGGTGCCCGTATATCTAAATAACTTTATTGGCAGTTCCCATAAGATAATTCTAAACGATTGAAATCCCAAAAAATACGGGGCTTTAAACAATACAACTTATTTTGGGTTAATTATTATCCTTTATGGGTGAAAAAATTTTCCCTACCCACTCTGACATTTGGGGCAGAGACCGAAGAAATCCAGGCGGTGGTGGCTTATTGCAAAACCCGATTTGCGCGCCATTTCCCGGGTTATCTCCTGCATGGAGGCATAATCCGGGTCCACAATGGCGCCACACTTGGTGCATATGATGTGGGGATGGGGAAACGGCTTGTTGCCGTCATAGCGGCTCCCCCAATCCGCGAAGCCCAGTTCCAAAACCTGGCCGATCTCCTTTAATAATGTGACGGTTTTATAGATCGTGGCCAAACTTGTGGTGGGGAAATCCTGCCGCACTTGCTGATAAATGCTCTCTACGCTGGGATGGTTTTTACTTTCCGCCAATATTTTTAGCACCGCCATCCGCTGCGGAGTGATCCTGTGCCCCCGCTGCCGGAGAGCCTCCAAGATCTGATTGAGCCGCTCTTTTAGGTCCAATTCCGCCCGCCCCATTCCACCAGCGCGACCAGTGCTATGGATAATTATTATCTACTAGTAATTATTATTAACTATTATGAGGCATCTTGCTTTGCCGGTCAACCCCAAAAAAGGGGCCCGGCTTTAGCCGGGCCCCTTAGTGAGCAGTCAGTTGATTATTTATACTTCAGCCGTGTAGGGCGGCGCAGGATCATATTGCAGAACCTTGCGTATCATGCGGGAATGATCCGGGCTGTGCAATTCGCCCACCAGCCAGAGCGCCATATCGATGCCAGCCGAAACTCCCTGCGAGGTTATGATATTGCCATCGCGCACATAGCGCATCTCGGGCAGCTCTGTGACCTGTGGGTCATTAATTAAAGTATCCATCATTTGCCAATGGGTGGTGGCTTTGCGGCCAGCCAAAAGACCGGCCTTTTGCATGATTAAAGTGCCGGTGCAGACACCCGCCACATAGCGGGCCGCTTGGGCCTGCGCCTGGAGCCACTCCAGCACCCTGGGATTTTTGGCCGTGCTATCCACATCTTTGGAACCCGGCACCAAGACCACATCGAACTGGGGCGCATCGGCAAAGCTATAATCCGGGATCACCTTCAGGCCCGCCGTGCCGGTTATGGGTCCTTCGCTCTCAGCCACCGTGGCCAGCATGCCGGTTTCGCCATTGATGAATTTTGATATGCCGAACACTTGGAAGGGACCCACAAAGTCCAGTTCCGCCACCTTGTTATATATGAAAACGCCGTATTTTAAGCTCATTAGCTATTACTCCTTTGGTTCACACTAAAGTGTGATCGATATTGGGCGGGGCTTACGCTGAAACGGCGGCGAAAGGCGCGCCTCATCCGGTCTTCGCTGCCGAAACCGCTGGTTTCCGCCACTTGCTCCATTGAATCCTCGCCGGATTCCAACACCTCCCGCGCCCGGTCCAGCCGCAAGGTCTCCACATAAGTGGCCGGGGTCATGCCGGTCTTAGCGCTGAAAACCCGAGCGAAATTGCGCGGACTCATACCCGCTCGCTGGGCCATACGGTCAACAGTTAGGGATTTATCCAGGTTAGCTAACATCCAGTCATGGAGTTTGCTGAAACGCCGGCCAGCCCTTTGCCGGGATTCCATGGGCGCGCTGAATTGGGATTGGCCGCCGGTTCGCCGAAAATAGAGCACCAGACCCCGGGCCACTTCCAGGGCCAGGGCAGGGCCATGATCCTCTTCCACCAAGGCCAAAGCCAGATCTATGCCCGCCGTCACTCCCGCGCTGGTGGCGATATTGCCATCGCGCACAAAAATGGCGTCCGGCTCCACCTCCACCAAGGGGTGCTTGCGGCTCAGTTCAGCAACGCTTCGCCAATGGGTGGTGGCTTTCCTATTGTCCAAGAGGCCGCAAGCGGCTAATATCAAAGCACCATTACATACCGATACTATGCGGCCGGCTTCCTTGGCCCGCTTCCGTATCAGCTCAATGAGATGCAAATCATTGGCCGCTTTCTCGGCACCGTATCCGCCAGGTACCAGCAGGATATCCGGTGCATCGCCTTGGCCCAGCCGGTTTTCCGCCAAAACCGAAAGCCCAGAGCAAAGCCGCAGCTTACCCGGATCTTTTGCCGAAAAAACAGGCATATAACCATCATCCGTCTTCCCGGACTTGGCCAGCAATTCGCTGCTTATGGTGAACACATCCAGGGGACCGTTGATATCAAGACCCAAGGCTTCCGGGTATATGACAAACTCCACCGTCTTTTTCATGTTTTCATCCACTTAAAAGGTGCGCGCCTCTTGTGAGTTATATTGATACACAAACCCTAATTTGGCAGCAATGACATTTATCAGGCGTTTTCTGCCATGATTGCTAGACGGGTGTTTGTCTGTTTAATGATTAGTTCGAATACATTGAGAGCGGATAGCCCATTTCGCCTCTGCCACGATAATATTTTTATTGAAGATGACTTATATTTGGTTGATAGTAAGGAAATGGACGCAAGCGCAAAGCCTGAAAACTTGGTTTTGGAGGCCCCGGCTGCCAGGCTTTTAGCCTTGGCGGAGCGCCGGATTGGAGAGCTGGAGGCAATCCAACGCCTTTGGCAGCCATGGCCGGGCTTCGCCTCCGGAGCCCTTACCGCCTGGTTTTCTTTAGGCGAAATAGAGATGCGCGGGCTTACCCTGGACCTTGCCGAGCTGATTTCCCTGGGCCCCAATCCGCAACCATCCCGCCCCACCAAGCCCCTTCGCCTGGCGGTGGGCCTAATCCTGACTCGCGGGCGGTTATATGCCGAACCAAGCGAGCATCCCTTGGTGCCGTCTTTGGTAACCGAGCTATATCAAAACCTGGACGCGCCCGGCCTGGCCAGGGGCGCAAGTCCGCCCAAACCTTTGGACGCTCCGGTGCCCGGTGCCGCGGCCTGGACCTTGGCTCCCCGCTGGCTTAAAGCAGGGCTTCCACCGCTTTGGGCGGCGGGCCTGGCTTTGGCAGCTTGGGAAAGGGAAGGCCCTCAGGCCAGACGCCGCTCCAGGGCCGGCCGGATCTTCTTGTGTGGTTTAGCCCCGCGCCTTGGGTTGCCGGCCCATGCCTTTGACCGGGTGGGGCCGGGCATGTTGCAAGCGGCAATCAGTTTGCCGGGAGGCCTGGATAGCCTAATGAAGGAAGTGCGCGATGCCGGGGCCTGGCGCAAGCTGTTTCTGGTGTTTTTATCGGCGATGGAGTTCTCGGCCCGCAGCGTCTGCGGTATAGCCATGGCCGCCCGCGAACTCAACCAATCCCATCACGATCTGATCGACACCTGGGTTCGCGCGCCGCAGAACCCCAAGCGCCTCTTGGATCTTCTGTTGGCAATGCCGGTCATTGATCTCCCCACCATCGCCGAAAAGCTCGACGTCACCCAGCGCACCGCCGGGCTCTTGGTAGACAAACTGGCCGACCAGGCGCTCTTGGCCGAGATCACCGGCCAAAAGCGCGGCCGCCGCTTTGCCTATGCCCCGCTCATGCAGCTCTTGCAACCGGGCTGGGGCGAGAATGAAGAGGCCGAGCCCGCTTAGAACGTCTGCAGTAGTCCAGCCGCATGGGTCGCCGCCACACCGCTACCCAGCTTATCCATCCCTTTAGAAAGCGGCGACCTTGATGCCCGCAACTGCATGAAATAAAACCCCTATTACCTCGCGATATAAGGCGAAAGCACTTAAACTAGGAGGCATCAAGGTAAACGCACCAAAGATTTACCATGGAGTTAACAACAAAAACGACCCCCCGCCTGGTGTTACCCAAGCGGGGGGTTTTAAATTAAATCCGGCGGCGTCCTACTCTCCCACACTTGAAAAATGCAGTACCATCGGCGCTGAGGAGCTTTACTTCCGTGTTCGGGATGGGAACGGGTGTGGCCTCCTCGCTATAGCCACCAGAAACTTTATTCTAGTGTCAATATCGCGTTGCAGGAAGATGATTTATGTAAACCGTATCAACGTCTTAGCTGAGTCTGTCAAGATCCGGATAAGATATTTAAAGTGGCCAAGCCTCACGGGCTATTAGTACCGGTCAGCTGAATGCATTGCTGCACTTACACCTCCGGCCTATCAACCAGGTAGTCTTCCTGGGCCCTTTAGCCTCTTAAAGAGGAGGGAGATCTTATCTTGGGAGGGGCTTCCCGCTTAGATGCTTTCAGCGGTTATCCCTTCCGAACATAGCTACCCTGCGATGCCGCTGGCGCGACAACAGGCACACCAGAGGTTCGTCCACCCCGGTCCTCTCGTACTAGGGGCAGCTTCCCTCAAATCTCCTACGCCCACAGCAGATAGGGACCAAACTGTCTCACGACGTTTTAAACCCAGCTCACGTACCGCTTTAATTGGCGAACAGCCAAACCCTTGGGACCGGCTCCAGCCCCAGGATGCGATGAGCCGACATCGAGGTGCCAAACCTCCCCGTCGATGTGAACTCTTGGGGGAGATAAGCCTGTTATCCCCGGGGTACCTTTTATCCGTTGAGCGATGGCCCTTCCATTCGGGACCACCGGATCACTAAGGCCTACTTTCGTACCTGCTCGACCCGTCGGTCTCGCAGTCAAGCTCCCTTATGCCTTTACACTCTACGGCTGGTTTCCAATCAGCCTGAGGGAACCTTCGCGCGCCTCCGTTACTCTTTGGGAGGCGACCGCCCCAGTCAAACTACCCACCAGACACTGTCCCCGACCCGGATAACGGGCCAAGGTTAGATTCCTAAGATAGCAAGGGTGGTATTTCAAGGTTGGCTCCACCGAAACTAGCGTCCCGGCTTCAAAGCCTCCCACCTATCCTACACGTGCTAGCCCAAAAACCAATGTCAAGCTGTAGTAAAGGTCCACGGGGTCTTTCCGTCTAGCTGCGGGTAGACGGCATCTTCACCGCCACTACAGTTTCGCTGAGTCCCTGGCCGAGACAGTGGGGAAGTCGTTACGCCATTCGTGCAGGTCGGAACTTACCCGACAAGGAATTTCGCTACCTTAGGACCGTTATAGTTACGGCCGCCGTTTACTGGGGCTTCGGTTCAAAGCTTCTCCAAGCGAACTTAGATGACCTCTCCCCTTAACCTTCCAGCACCGGGCAGGCGTCAGACCCTATACGTCGTCTTACGACTTAGCAGAGTCCTATGTTTTTAGTAAACAGTCGCTACCCCCATTTCTCTGCGACCCTCGATCGCTCAAAGAGCAAGTCTTATCACCATCAAGGGCACACCTTCTCCCGAAGTTACGGTGTAATTTTGCCGAGTTCCTTGGCCAGAGTTCTCTCAAGCGCCTTGGGTTACTCACCCCGCCTACCTGTGTCGGTTTGCGGTACGGTCACCAGTTGTACTCCCTAGAGGCTTTTCTTGGCAGCATGGGCTCAGCGACTTTGCGGCGCAAAGCGCCTCGTCATCACTTCTCGGCGTTAAAGAGCGACGGATTTGCCTATC
>Ga0307423_1001888_pt1 | contig 12251 bp, 13 predicted proteins | sample SalMarWE160310MG_FD_202154 | JGI IMG/M metagenome (GOLD analysis project Ga0307423, IMG submission 202154) | Salt marsh sediment microbial communities from the Plum Island Ecosystem LTER, Massachusetts, United States - WE1603-10 | ecosystem: Environmental > Aquatic > Marine > Intertidal zone >...
CTCGAGTACGACTCGGGCACGCGAGACGGGCGCCGAGAGAAGCAGGCCCATAGTCCGGTGCTCTTCCTCACCGGCGAGCGCCTGGGCACCGATCGTCACCGTGGCCACCATGACGGCGAGTGGGGCCATCATGCCAAACGTTTCGACCTGGTAGAAGCCCTCCGGTGTGCTCAGGTTGCCTCCGCCGAAGATGGCAAGAAGCGTCGGCGGGAGGCTCGCTCCGAACTGCTTCATGGGTCCCGAGATCAGTTTGTAGAGGGGCCCCATGACGATACCCATGAGAAGGAACATCACGTAGCCCGTGATGATCAGCAGTCCCTGGTGTTCGGACGCCGTCTTGAGCCAGATGCCCGAGACCCGCGTCGATCCGGCGAGGCGCTCGACGAGCTTCGCCGTTCTCGGGTTGGCTCTGAGGCGATCCAGGATCGTGACACCGACACTCTGTGATCGCAGATCTCGCCGGCCAACGCCGGCCACCGCGACGACGACGAACACCACGATGCATCCGAACAGAACGGCGAGGTGTCCCCAGTCGATGCCGCTCACCTGCGGCTGGTTGCTCGAGTAGTAGTACCAGGGGAATCCCTTGGCCACGTTTTCCCAACCGCTGACCAGTGGAAAGAGGCCGGCAGCGAAAAATGACACCACCATGATTCCTGCAGCCACTCCTGAACCAAGGCCCCTGTTTCCCGTCCACGTCGAGATGGCGAGCGCGAGGGACCCGTAAAAGAGCGCGTTCACGAACATATGCAGCATCAGCGCGCCCACGTGGACATCGCCCACCTGGGCTCCAAGAGCGACCGGCGACAGCACACCCAGTGCCCAGAGGACGCCGGTGCCGAACGCTGTGACGATGACGAGGGCGCCCACCTTCTGCAGCAGCACACTCGTCCGGCCGACAGGGTTGGCGAGGAGCAAACCCATGGTCCCGTCTCGCTCCTCGCCGGCGATCGCCCCGGAGCCCATCGGGATTGCGAGGGCCGCGAGCGTCAGCGCACCGTAGGAGGCGTAGATGGCCCCGTAGGCGAGGGCGCCCAGATCTGCAGTGCGTGGGATGTTCATGAGTGCGGTGAACGCAGCCGGCATGTCTTGGTAGATGCTCAGGTCGATCGATCGGTAGGCCGCCATGCCGGCGAGCAGCAGGAGCCCGATCGAGATGGCACCGATGAACATCGCCATCCACCGGTCGCGGATCGTCTTGACGAAGACATTGGCGAGCATCACAACGTCTCCTCGTCGTGGTAGTAGGTGAGGAAGATCTCTTCGAGGTCGGCTTCCTGGGTCGCGATATCCACGATCGTGTGATTGCGGGTCGCGATTCCAAGGAGCGTGCCCATGGAACCCTCGTAGGACATGGCGATGTGGTGGTTGCGCACGACCAGATCACGCACTCCGGGAACGTTCTCGAACTCGGAGGCAGATGCCGGTTCGGCAAACTCCAGTTCCACTCTGCGGAGACCCTTGGCTCGCAGTGTCGCAACCGACTCCAGGGCGATGAGGTGGCCATGGCGGATGATGCCGACACGGTCGGCGACCCGCTGCACCTCCGACAACGTGTGACTCGACAGGAAGATACTGCCGCCATTCGCCACTACCTCGCGCATCATCTGCTGGAACTCGCGTTGGATGAGCGGGTCGAGTCCGGACGAAGGCTCATCCATCATCAAGACCGTTGGGCGGTTCATGAACGCTTGGATGATGCCGACCTTCTGGCGGTTGCCGGACGACAGGTCACCCACCTTCTTCGTCAGGTCGGCGTCGAGCCGCTCTGCAAGCTCGTCGACATAGGACCAGTCGACGCCCCCGCGCAGATTGGCGAAGTAGGTGAGCGTGTCCCGCCCTGTGAGGTTCGGGTACATCGCCAGGTCGCCGGGGACGTAGCCGATTGATTTCCGCAGCTTGACGGCCTGCTGACGGACGTCCATGCCGAGGATCGAGGCAGACCCTCCGGTCGGTCTGAGCTCGTCCATGAGGAGCCGGATCGTGGTGGTCTTGCCGGCACCGTTCGGGCCGAGATAGCCGAACACCTCCCCGGCGAGCACATCTAGGTCGAGGTCGACCAGGGCCTGCAGGTCGCCGTAGTGCTTCGTGAGGCCATCGGTGTGGATGGCGATCTGGTCGGTCATGATTCCTCCTGTGGCTCCGGGTCGGGTCGCTGCGCGAGACCCCCGATCATGGTCTGCATCTCTTGGACGAAATCGCCGACGAGGACCCCTCCAAGGATCTCAAAGGCTGGTGCCCAGTAGGGCGCAATCTGTTCAGGGTCACTGCCGTACTCTGGGTCGGTCAGGTCGACGCCCACCAATCGCTGCACGTGCTTGTGCAGCACCAGTGCACCGAGATTCCAGATCATCAGAATGGCGGCGCGGGCTCGGGGAGTGGCCGACGGAGTGATCCAGCCGGCTTGCTCGTATCGCGCGAGGTAGCCCTCGGCGTCAGCTACCAGGTCGTCGATCAGTTTCGAGACGGCCGGCGAGTCCTCTGCGAGTACTGCGGCGAGGTACCCGGCGAGCGTTCCTGAGTTGGCGTTTCGCAAGGTAGCAAGGAGATCGAAATCGAGCTCCTCGTCGGCGAAGGAGAGCTTCGCCTCCCGGATCACCGAGGCTACGTATTCGTCACAGGCCGATCGCAGTTCTTCCATGGAGCCGAAGTGATGAATGATGAGTCCCGGCGACACGTCGGCGATCGAAGCGATCTTGCGGACGGTGACGCCGGCTGTCCCGTATCGTGCGACACAGCTGATGGCGGCGTCGCGGATGCGTGCCTTTGCCGTCCGGTCGTCCGACGGTGTTGAACTCATGTGCAGCATCCTAAACACGCGTTCAGTTCGCGGCAAAACCCGTCGGTCGGGCACTGCCGCAGGGACTCGGTCGTGGCATGATGACTTCGTGTCCCGGAGTCTGCTGAATCTCTTCGCCCGTCTCGGATCGAGGCCCTATGACTGGATGTACCGAAGGGGCGCACCCTGGGAGTCGGGTCCTCGTCAGGCACTCGTGGAGTTGTGCGAGAAGGGGAGAATCACGCCTGAGAACCTGAGCCCTGGACGGGCGATCGACCTCGGATGTGGCACAGGAGTGGACTCTGTGTACCTCGCAGGTCGAGGGTTCGACGTCGTGGGAGTGGACTTCTCCGAAGTCGCAATCGGGCGTGCCCGCGATGCGGTGGCCGGAGCTTCGCGGGCTCCCCGCTTTGTGATCGCCGACCTTCTACAGCTTCCCGATGAGGCTGTCTCCGGCCCGTTCGATCTGCTCTTCGACGGAGGCACTGTCGACGACTTCCCACCCAACCAGCGCCCGGAGGTGGCGTCGGCGATCAGCCGACTTGCGCGGTCGGGATCGGTCTTCGTTATGTGGTGCTTTTACGCCCGGACGGCCGACCTTCCTCGGATGAGCTTCCAGGGCCCATCGCGCTGGGGAGCGCCTCCGATCGAACCCGGAGAGGAGGTGGCACTGTTCGGGGATCAATGGCAGATCGAAACGTACGGTCCTACAGACCAGGGATCCGCGTGTTTCGTCATGGTCAAGACATGAGCCACTCTCGTCACTGCTGGCAGCACTATGTACGGCCAGCAGTGACGAGAAGAGGTCGTTTGGTGCTCCGACCGGTGAACCGGTAACTTGATCGCGCCGCCGAGGCGGTGAAGGAGAGGTGGCCGAGCGGTCGAAGGCGCTCGCCTGCTAAGCGAGTAGGGGGTTTAAGCTCCCTCGAGGGTTCAAATCCCTCCCTCTCCGCCACGACCAGAGGTGCGCTGGACCACCGTGCCGGCGATCACGTCGTGCATTCCCCGCCGATCGAGCAGAGGCGGTCCGGCAACCGTGACGAGCAGCACGAGGGACGTGACGTAGAACACGATCCCGACGGTCGAGTGCCCGTTTCGGATGAGAGACTCGACTCCCATGTGTGCAAGCTGCCACGGTGAGAGCTTGACGATGTTCCGGACCCAGACGGCGCCCGTCTGCGGAGGATGGCCGTTGCGGTCGAACACCCCCAATCCTGTTCGTCGCTTGCCCCACGTCGCATGCCTGGCACCGGATTCCGTCGAGGCCAGGTAGATGAGGAAGGGGAGGACGGTGAGCAGGGTGATGGCGATGTCCGAGAGAGCGAGGTTGTCCCAGACACCGCCGAGATGGAGCCATCCGAGAAGCGTGGGCACGCCGACGACGATGAGCACGACCAAGAGCAACCCAATCACCACCAGGTAGTCCCACAGCCAGGAGAGCAGCCGCCGTCTCATCATTGGAAGCGGGATGCTATCGAAGCAATCCGGGCCCGCGGTCATCCCCATGGCCGGCCATCAGCTGTCAAGCCGTTTGCTATCAGCTGTCCGAGAGCCCGATGAACGCGGCCGCCTCCTCGGCTATGTGGTCTGCGTGCTCGATCGCCGACTGCTCCACGGTCGATAGGTCCCCTCCGTCGATAGCGGCTCGCAGGTCCACGTAGATCTTGAGCTTGGGTTCGGTGCCGCTCGGACGGATCAGCACGCGGGCCCGCTCCTTGAGATCGAGTGCAACGAGGGGAGTGGCTCCCAGCCAGCGAGGTCGCTTTTCCGCCCCGGTCCGGTAGTCGACAACACCAGTCACCGCGAGGCCCCCGAGAGAGTCTGGTGTGGACACTTCGAGCTGCTTCATGGCGGCAGCGATTTCCTCGGCACCTTCTGAGCCCGGACGGACAATGCTCTTCTGAGTGCTCACCCAAAGCCCATGCCGCCGGTAGAGATCCTCGAGCCTGTCGAGCACCGTGCGTCCCTCCGCCGCGCACGCAGAGGCAAGGTCGGCGAACACCACCGCTGCGCTGATGCCATCCTTGTCTCGGACCGCTCTGCCGACCGAGTAGCCGAGCGCCTCCTCGTAGCCGAACGCGTACACTCCGACTCCAGCTTCTTCGAGGTCGAGCGCGGCGTTCCAGATCCACTTGAAACCGGTGAGTGTCTGGTCGAAGTGGGCGCCGTACGCTTTCGCGATGGACTCGAGCATCGGCGAGGACACGATGCTTTCGAGCACCATCGGACGATCCGACGACGACCAACGCTGCAGGACGTAGTCGGCGAGAAGGCACCCGATCTGATTGCCGGTGAGCTTCTCCCAGCCGGCTTCCGACGGAAGTGCGACGGCGAGCCGGTCGGCGTCCGGGTCGTTGGAGAGGATGATGTCGGCGCCGCTCCTCTCGGCGAGGCCGATCGCGAGGTCCAGTGCGCCGGGCTCTTCGGGATTGGGGAAGTGGGTGGTGGGGAAGTGCCCGTCGGGTTCCACTTGCTCGGGCACCGGGAGCACGTTCCGGTAGCCTGCCCGGCTCATTGCCTCTGTGAAGTACCGCCAACCGACGCCGTGCATGGGTGTGTAGACGATTGTCAGGTCGGGATCGGCGCTGCCTCCGGCACGCGCAGCTTCGAGGTCGGCGAAGTAGCCGTCGAGGACCGATGAAGGCACCGGTTCGACTCCGGGGGCGTGGAATGCATTGCCGTGCATGGGCACGTCGGTTGCCGGCCCAACCGCATCAATGGCGACAGCGATCTCTGTGTCGTTAGGGGGGACGATCTGGACGGCATTGGGGGCGTAGACCTTGTAGCCGTTGTAGTCGGCAGGGTTGTGGCTGGCCGTAATGATGATTCCCGACCGTGCGCCGAGCACCCGCGCCGCGTAGGCAACGACCGGCGTTGCAACAGGCTCGGTGAAATAGCAAACAGGTATGCCTGCAGCGGCGAGGACGGCGAGAGTGTCCTCGAGGAACTGAGGACTGGACAGGCGCGCGTCGCGGCCAACGACGACGAGACCGGGGCCGGTGGCCAGAAGGTGGTCGGCGACGCCTCGCGTCGCGCGGATGATGACCGCACGGTTCATGCGATTGGATCCTGCACCGACGATGCCGCGCAGTCCGGCAGTTCCGAATTCGAGGGTGCCGTTCATCCGGTCTGTGAGATCGTCGAGATCGCCGCTGTCGATGACGCCTTGGAGTTCGGCTCGTGTGGAGGGATCGGGGTCGCCTGAGATCCAGGAGTGTGCGGCTTCGAGGGGGTCGGCGCTGGTCATCTGGGTAGCGTACCCAGGTGTCGTCCCTCACGTTCCGATGACACCGTGACGAGACAGTACGCGTGGCTGTTCTCGGGTGTTAGGGGGCCAGGCCCGCGACGATCGCATCCTGTTGGAACCCGACGACATGGCGGGCGAGTTCGTCGGGCGCGCCTTCGGTCGAAGACCAGAGCGCCGCGATGCCGTGAACGGCGCCCCATAGAGCGATGGCAACAGTGAGTGGGTCGCCGAAACGGAGCTGCCCTGCGTCCATGGCCGCCGAAACGTCACTGATCAGATCGCGCAAGCCCTCACCGGGCTGGGTGGTGTCGGTCGGAGGCCGGCCGGGGAGGGGTCGCCCGAGGAACAGGACCCGAAACAGCGTCGGTCGGGCGAGTGAGAAGTCGAGGTACGAGCGGCCCCGGAGTCGGATCCTTCGGAGAGGGTCGGGTTCGCCTTCGATAGCCCGATCCTGAGACTCCCGGAACAGCTCGAACCCGCGGGCACTCGCTTCGAGGAGAAGCGCCTCGCGTGTCGGCCAGTAGTGGTACAGGGTCGGCGGTGTACAGCCTGCCGCCTCGACGATCGAGGCGACGGTGATGGCCGCCGGGTTGTCGGACTCCTCGAGGAGCTGCAGCGCCGTATCGACCAGTGTGGTGCGCAGATCCTCGCCTCCGGTTGGCCGCCCTACGGGTCTTCCTTTCACGGTTACCCCTTGCCTTGCCACGTGGGAGTTATTATAGTAGCACTAGATAAAGGACGGCGCCATGACCAGAAAGCAGTCTTCGGGGATCCGAACGTGGGTTGCGGACCACCCGCTCGTCGCCTATGTCACCCTCGCGTACCTCGTGTCGTGGGGGTGGTGGGTGCCACTTGTCGTGGCGGGTGATCTCGCCGAGCAGGGTGTTGGGTGGCCGACACAGTTTCCAGGTCTGTTGGGTCCGCTGATCGCGGCTGTGATCGTCACGGCACTTGCGGAGGGGCGGGCTGGTTTGGGGGCCCTGTGGGGACGGATGGTGGCCTGGCGGGCCGGTTGGTGGTGGCTGAGTGTGCCCGCGATCCTGGGTGCGGGAGCAGTTGGTCTGGCGTTCTCCACGAGGTCGCTGGACTCGACCGATCTGGTCTCGTACTCGGGGATCGGGGTCTCGGTGGGGACGATCGTGACGATCCTGATCGTGTTCTTCGTGAACGGATTCGGAGAGGAGGCGGGGTGGAGGGGCTTCGCCGTGGACCGTCTGCTCGTGCGCCACTCGCTGGCATCGACATCTCTGATCGTCGCCGTGATGTGGTCCATCTGGCACGCCCCTCTCTTCTTCCTGATGGAGTCGTTCAAGGGATTCGGCGTGGGGGGAACGATCGGCTGGGTCGTAGGGTTGACGGCCGGGTCTGTCGTGCTCACCTGGCTGTATCGGGGATCGAGACGATCGATCCTTCTCGTCGCGGCCTGGCACACCGCGTTCAACTTCACCTCGGCAACGCCGGCCGCATCCGGTACCGTCGCCGCGATCAGCTCAACGGTTGTCATGGTCGCCGCGGTGATAGTCCTGATCATTGACTGGAGAGGGCGAAAGGCGGTTTCGGCTCTGGATCGTGGTGGCGTGAAGATCTAGCGACCGGGTAGGAATGGCCGATCCGGCGCGAGCGTTGGTGGTGAGGTTGGCGCGATCTCGCCCGCTAGCGTTCATTCCTGGCACGTGCGATACTCGCGGTCCCTGCGCCCGTAGCTCAATTTGGACAGAGCGTCTGACTACGGATCAGAAGGTTGTGAGTTCGAGTCTCGCCGGGCGTGCTGCAGAAACCCCCGTGATTGCGGGGGTTTCTGTCATATCCCGCCGAGTTCGATGCCCCGAGCCCGGTCGTTGGGCCGCGGCTGGGCCGCGCGACTTCGAGTCCGTATGTCCTCAAGCCGTCCGACGAGGGCTTCGACGTCGGAGGGGAAGAGATGCGTATAGCGGTCCATGGTCACCGAGATGGGCGCCGACGACGGGACGGCGCGAGCGCCCACCGTGCCGTGGGCCGCGGCACCGAACCGAAGCTAGGACTCCCACTGTCGGAAGGCGGTGAGCCCGAGGGCATTCATTGCGACGACGAGCAGGAAGACCACGGCCAGCTCCGGGTGGCCGGAAGCCCGCAGCGCAGCGGCCGACAGCACGAAGATGCCCAGCTCCAACGGCACGCGCCACCCGATCGGGACCCGCCTCGCGGATCGAGGCGCTGCGAACAGCCCCCAGACCACGCCCATCGCAACGGGTGCGGCGACCGCCAGCACAATACGTGTGGCGGAGTGGCCCGCGTGCCAGCCCCACACTGCCAGGCCCGCGAGTGCCGCAAGCTCGAGGAGGAACTTCAGCGCAAGGTTCGCTGCTCGCATCTGCCCATTGTGGCGCCAGCGAAGCAGAGGCCCTTCGCACTAGGTGGCGTCAAGACCCGACATTCGAGCTGGGGACTTCCGGCGGTTCAGTGGATCTCCAGCGTGATTGGCACGTTGCCCGCCAGGGCCTGAGATACCGGGCAACCGACCTTCGCGCCCTCGGCGGCCTCCCGGAATTCGCCATCGTCGAGCCCGGGGACATCGCCCGACACGACGAGAAGCATCCCCGTGATCCCGGTTCCCGGCACGAACGTTGCGGTGGCGGTCACGTCCAGGCTGGTCGGCGGCGTCCCCTTCTTGGCGAGGGCACTCGACAGAGCCATCGAGAAGCATGACGCATGGGCGGCAGCGATCAGCTCCTCCGGGCTGGTCTTGCCGCCGTGCTCCTCCGAGCGGGCCTTCCAGTCGACGGAGAGGGGCCCGGCAGCCCCCGACGAAAGCGTGGTAGTACCGCTGCCTGACATGAGGTCACCCTGCCAACGGGTAGAAGCGGTGGAATCGAGTGCCATGAGTCTCCTCCTGAGCGATCGGGTTGTCCCTATTCATACCCGATCGGCGACGCTACAACCACAGCAGCCATTGAGGGTAGGCCGCAGGCTGCAGTCGGCGATGCCGATCCGTCAGCGGATAGCGATGGACCCGGCGAGTGAGTAGGTGGTTCTTGTGCCGCCGCGGACGGCTGTGATCGCACCAATGGACTCGAGCGCCAACAGTGTCGCTTCGAGCTTCGTTGGGGTGAGGAATGGGCCGGTACCGAACATGAAACCGACCTCTTCCAGGAGCGTGTATACATCGGCCGAGTCGAGACGTACGGCGACATAGCCGAAGTGATGGAGATGTTCGGGATCAAACGGGTCGGGGGATACACACTCCGCAAGTTCATCACCAAAGCTCTCACGGTGGAGCGGGCCGCCAAGGTTCATCGTGTCCCGGTCGATGAGTTCCTGGCGACACTGCGGACCGCCATTGCACAGATACCGCCATCCTGATCGGTATCCGCAGCTTCGCCCCAGCGGAGGGCGACTTCGCCGGGCGGTACCTACTTGGTCGACGGCAAGGCGGCCACGTGGTCACCTGAGTTCTGACACGGCCGATCCGGTTGTCCTCGATGCACGGGGTCTTGCGCCGCGGCGGGCAGGAGACGACCACGACCGGTTGATGACGCCTGGCTGATCACACCCGTTCGATCAGCTGGGCGGCCCGCCGATTCGGGAGCCGAGACCAGCGGGCCAGACGCGCGCCGATCTCTAATCCCAGGCAGGGTCCCCTTTGATCTCGAGGGCGGTCCGAAGGAAGTTCTGCTCGGTCCTGGCGATGACCCACCGTGCCCATGCCGGCCAAATCGATGCCAGCACTGCGGAGAGGTAGATGCTCCACACGAGGTTTGGACCTTGCCAGGGCGAGCGCCCGATCGAGGTGATCATCGAGCGGTAGTACCGATCCGTGAACAGCAGCATCATGACGGCGGCACCACGTGCTTCACTGATCGGACGGAATCCGGCGATCGCTGCGAGTCGTCGATAGGCCGGAGCACGCGACAGCGCCAGCAGAATCATGTGTTCGCGCACCGCCCGAACGGCACTCGTCCTTTGCTCGTCGCCCGACCCGGTGAGGTAGGGACGCAGCGAGGCATCATACGCGATGCCTCGCTCGAGGTCGCGTTCGATGTCCCTTGTGATATTGGCCAGCTGGATCATCTCGGCCACCGCCATCGCATCTCGTTCCATCAACTCGGTGACCGGAGCGTCTATGAGCAACCTGAGGGTGAATAGCGCCGGCTCACCGATCACCGTGTCGCAGTAGGCCAGCAGCTGCCCGTCGGAGGTCAGCACCCCGTCCTGCTCGGCGAATTGGCGTGCGGTCCGGGCCATTCCCTCCGCCATCTCCGATACCAGCGTGCGGATGTTGTCCCGATCTGGACGCGAGAGCGTGGCGAAGACCTGGTCGACCAGTCCACAGCGTGCTACGAGGAGGAGGTGAGCGCGGTCCCGCTCGTCACGTGCCCACCGGTCGGGGATCGCTGTGATCGGAGTCGGCGGGTGGTGCGCCAGCCGACGGCCGAACTCGGTGAGCACTTCCGGTCGTGAGGGAGCATCGGGATGCAGATCCTCGAAGGTGTCGAGCATCCGGCAGTACAAGTAGGCCACCGCGGCGACTCTGGCCTTGTCCGGAGAGAGCGCCAAGATGGTGGCGGCAAAGCTCCTTGCGGCGTGGGGCAGGATGGCCCACAGGAACTCTTCGGGGTTCTCGATCGCCCGCAGGTAGGCGAGATCAGGGCCATCGCGGTTCGTGAAGACGCCCCGGGCCAGCATTCTGAAACGTCGCAGGGTTCCATTGAGCCTTGTCACCGTGTGCGAACGTAGCACACTCATCGCACCGCCCCAGCCGCAGCAGCTCTTCACACGGTCGACCGGGAGACGAGTGTGACTGCGATCAAGGACTTCCCACATGAGGTGAGCATCCCGCGAAGGTTCACGCCACCTGTGTGGGAACGCGTCCTGATCAGTGAGGAGGTCTAGCCGGCTACGTAGATCTTGATCGTCTCTGGATTGACGCCGTCGTGCTTCTCTGCCTGAGCCGCCTCGTCAGTCGCAAGCACAGCCTGCAGGGTCTCCATGTCTGGAGTCTCGATTAGGACCGCAGTGGTTCTGCTGGTCCCTTCCGGATCACGAAAAGGTGTGACCTTCATCCCGTGATGTGCGAAGAACTCTGCCCGCTTGGGCGAGTCGAACCAGTGCTCGACGTCCTGTACCTCGTGTGTGGCGATCACCTGCATCTCGACCTACCTGTCTCGAGGGCTCGACTCAAAGTAGCCGTTGTCGAAGGGAAAGCTAGTGGCGTTCTGTTCGTGTACCTGAAGAGTGCTCGGGAATCTGGTTCTACGCGAAAGCTCGGACCGGGTGACCGTGTGTCCGGATCTCTTGCGTACTCTTGGGCTGTCCCCTTGGCTGGCGCCGGGGTGTCAGTTGCGAGCGGATTGAGGTGATCAGGTGGACCGGCGGCGCCGCTTTGTGGTCCGTCGGCCGGGTTTCCCGGGTCGCTTCACCTTGATCCGCGCGAGGGATTCAATCTCCATCGTCCGGGCAGACATGTCGAGCAGGAGTTGGTCTCGCTCCTCCCGACCCTCGTCGGAGAGGAAGCGCTCATTGATCTTCCTCATCACGCCTTCGGCCAGCCCAAGGTCGAGACCTTCGAGCGCTCGACGTGCCTCCCCGAGCCGTCTCGTGTTGACCTCCGTCTGGTGTTTCCGCCAACGCTCAGCCTCCTGCACGTAGAGGTCGACTCGATCGCGAGAGGAGTGGGACGCTTGGGTGATCAGCCGCTTGGTGGTCGAATCATCGATCACTGCCAGGAACTCGTCGAGTTGTCCTTTCGCTCCGAGTTCGATGAGACGCTGAGCAACCACCTCGGCTTGCTTCTCGGCTTCGGCGCGACGGGCCGCGACCTCGTTGATCAGGTCTGGATCCGGGTCTTCGTTCAGCAGTTGCTGCGCGTCCTCGAATCGAAACTCTTCGAGGAGCTCACGTAGCCGGGCTGGGTCCACCATCGTGTCGTCAACGTAGCCATGTGTGCGGCGTATGTGGACGGGCTCAGATGGGCGTAGTCTCTGTCGTCCTCCATCGAGGTGCATGCACACTCGTCGATCCCGAGACTCCGCTGGAGCCTCGTGCGGGCGGCGGTCCCGGACGCGAGAATGGTAAGACCTCGTCTCAGGGGGATTGATGGCAGCGCCCAATCAGGTTGTGAATCTCGAAGAGAAGTTCGCAGCATTCGACCAACACTGGTCGCCGAAGATCATCGGCGAGATCAATGACATGCAGCTCAAGGCCGCCAAGGTGCAAGGTGAGTTCGTGTGGCACACACATGAAGAGACG
>Ga0307423_1001889_pt1 | contig 12237 bp, 9 predicted proteins | sample SalMarWE160310MG_FD_202154 | JGI IMG/M metagenome (GOLD analysis project Ga0307423, IMG submission 202154) | Salt marsh sediment microbial communities from the Plum Island Ecosystem LTER, Massachusetts, United States - WE1603-10 | ecosystem: Environmental > Aquatic > Marine > Intertidal zone >...
AATCTCCTTGTGGTGCAGGTCTTCCACACGCTTAGGCCACCGCCATCAATTTGATTTAAGTATTCTCCATTTTGATGGGTACTGGTTGACACCCTAATTCATCTGTTTAACTCAACCACTTTTAATTGTTATTATTTTTAATCTGGGATTGATTTTGCAATTAGAGAAATACTACTGTCCAAGACAGGTTCCTCGCTAGCGTCACCCCTGCTCAAATTTTGCTGTTTTGGACAACGGTGGACGAGGTCGAAATAATTCCAGATTATGTTGCAACAAACGCAGACCATTTGTTTAGATTTTTATCGTACCCAATGCACCTTCTCTCAGGGTTGGAAAGCAAATAGTGGCTGCAAGGACGACTGTCCAAGTATCCCATTATCTAAACGAGAATGCCCGATCAGCCAAATGGTTTAAGGTCTTTTCAAGAAAATCCAACTTCTCAAGCCTAACTCCTTGTAGCAATGCTTCCTGTTTCCAAAATGGCCAGATTGAATCGACTTTTTGGATGAAACGGTTGATTTCCCCCCAATGGTCATCGCTTAGTTGGTAGTCTACTCCTGTCTTATGCGGTAAGTTCCGCATTAATTGCTGACCCTGTATGAGGATTTGATCCATTTCTTTCCACAAAACTTGATACAACGACTTTTGCCTATCCTGATCGGGGGCCGATTCCCCCGATCGCTGGGTGCATGCGCTATTTAATTCTGAATACATTGCCTTGCCTTAGAAGTTTGCGAAGTCCTCGTCGGCATGATCAAAGGATTCCTGTTTTTGAGATGCATTTCCGTTGACCTTATTGCTTCTCCTGTCAACGGCTTGTTTTGGTTCGGATTTGTGTGTGAGTAGATGAACAGGTTTTTTTCTCTTGTAACGTCGACCATCACCGTTTCCCTTGTTCGCGCTTCCCACCAAAGTAACCAAGTCTTCTACAAAGCCCTGCATGGTTTCAGATTGGGCGCTCATCTCTTCACTGGCTGCCGCGGACTCTTCGGCGCTAGCGGCAGTGGTCTGCGTCACTTCGTCCATCTGTCCCATTGCTTTATTGACTTGGTCGATACCCTGTGCTTGCTCGGCTGAGGCAGCAGCTATCTCCCCCACCAGCTCGGCCACCTTTGCTGCGCTTGAGGAAACTTCGCCAAACGCCTCGTTGGTTCTATTTACTTGCTCGTGACCCTGTTTGGTCTTGGCTACGGTTGATTCTATTAGTTGGGCGGTATTCTTGGCCGCCTCGGCCGCGCGCATGGCTAAATTGCGCACTTCGTCAGCCACCACCGCAAAGCCCGCGCCAGCCTCTCCAGCCCGGGCAGCCTCCACGGCTGCGTTCAAGGCCAGCAAGTTGGTCTGGAAGGCGATCTCATCTATTGTTTTGACGATCTTGCTTGTCTCCTCACCTGCCTGACTTATATCTTCCATAGACTCCGTGAGTTCACCCATTGCCTGGCTGGCTCGTTGCACCAATCTCTTGGCCTCATCCATAAGGGAGTTTGCCTGTTTGGCGTTTTCGGCATTTGTTTGTGTCATGGACGCCATCTCCTCCATGGAGGAACTGGTTTCCTCCAAGGAGGCGGCCTGCTCGGCCGCACCTGAAGCCAAGCTCTGTGAAGATACCGAAACCTGGTTTGCCGCCGCAGCCACCTGCGCACTTCCATCCTTGAGCCCACTAATGACCACATGAATGGGCTTGGTGATGCTACGGGTAGAGAAAAGTGCCAATACCAAGCCCAACAACAGGGAAGCAAGTACTGCCAACATTAACGTCACGCTGCCCGCCGAAAGCTTGGCCAGTATTTCATCGGTCATGGCGTTTACGCCTTTTATACCGGCGTCATAGATTTTGTCGGTTATAGCCTGTAAGGCATCGGTTTTCACGTCGCGCTTGCGGTTGTTTTCTTCCATGCGAAGCCAGTGTTCGGATACGTCTTTGATGCCGGCGATGTAATTGGTGCGTGCTTCATCTATATTTTTTATCCGGTCCTTGTTCGCCTGGCTGCGGGTGAGCGCCGCGGCCTTTGCGGTCTTATCCTTGATTTGATTGAAGAGATCGACCGCTTTTTTAAGTAACTCCGGCTTATCAAAGGCCTCGGCCTTGAAGACCAATACCCGGGCGTTGTTGGCCAGATCCAAGGCTTCGCTGATGAGCATTATCTTTGAAACCCTCTCCAGGACTGCTGCAGGCGTAACGCCGCTGGCCATATCCTGGTTCAAGGCCTCCAACTCGTGGTCGCGGTATTCCAAACTATCTTTCAGGTAGTCTGCGGCGACGGCATCCAGGTTTTTACGAGTAGCATCCAGATCCTGGTTGTGCTTCACCGATTGCTGCACCAACTCTTCAAAAGCCTTTAGGTTGGCGCTGGCCAGGGGAATCCCCTCCCGCAATTTGATCAATGCCGGATATTTGTCCCCAAGGGCCTTGCCTTCTGCCAACCTTTTTTTGGCTTGCTCGAAATTAGTCTTTGCTTCCTCGAGGTGCTTTTTATCGCCGGTCAGGGCATAACCCTCAACCGCCAGCATGGACTCCAGCGTGTGCTGTTGTAATCCGGCCACAGTTGTGATCTCAGTCATGTATTCCTCGTCGAGTCTGGTGGTTTGGTCCTGTACTCCTTTCATGACATACATGGCAGCCCCACCGAGGATCATGCTGATTAAGACCATCAAGCCGAATCCAAAGTAAAGCTTGGTGGAAAGTTTTAAGCGTTTCATTTTTCGCTTCTCCAGTAAAAATTTATGCAAAGCTATTTTTGCTTTGCTCCGCCGGCAGTACGATCCTAAACCGTTGGAGCGGCGTATTTGTTATGGGCTTTTACAAGCGTCTCCTCGATCGCTTTAGCCAACTCTTGCGGGGTGCAGGGTTTGTGCACGCACATCTCGACGCCGTTGGCAGATAGAATCTGTTCGGCGACCACCTCGGCCATCCCCGTACAAAGAATTATGGGAATCTCTGGCTCATGGCGCCTGATCTCTCGTGCTAATTGCAGGCCGTTCATCTTGGGCATGTTAAGGTCGGTAATAACCAGCTCGAACTCTCCGGGGCGGGCGCAAAAATCCTTCAAAGCCTCGGCCGCCGAGGTATGGACCGAGACTCGATAGCCAAATAGGCCGAGCATTTGTGGGGCTAACTCCGCCAAAGCAGGCTCGTCGTCCACATAAAGAATCAGTTCATTGCCTTTAATCGATCTTAATTCCCGATGCTGGCCGCCTTGGCGCATATCCTGCTTCAATACGGGCAGCCAGACGCTGAAAGTACTTCCATCGCCTGGCCGACTTTGCACCCTGACATGCCCACCCAGGCTGTCCACCATACTTTTGACCGTGGCCAACCCCAAACCGGTGCCTTCACCAGGTCCCTTGGTAGTAAAGAAAGGATCGAATATCTTTTTAAGATTTTTGGGTGGGATGCCTACACCGGTGTCCTTGACCCGCAGAACTAGGTAATTCCGGGAGAGAGAATCGTATTTCTCATTTATTAATTCCGGACCTTGACTGGATACCTCCAAGGAAATCTCAAGCACGCCACCTTTTTCCCGCATTGCATGAGCTGCATTGGTGCACAAATTCATAAGCACTAGTTGGACAGAGGATGTTTCGGTCACTGGCAAGCCTTTAGGTATGCGTATTTTCGATTTCAAATCTATGGTGGCAGGGATAGTGGCCCTAAGAAATCGAAGCGCTTCTTGGATAAGAATATCCAAGCTAGTTCTTTCACCAACAAAACCGCCTCTGCGGCTAAAGCTCATAACGTGGCCCACCAGAGTGCGCGCTCTTTCGCAGGCTTTCAGCGCCGGCTCCAAGTGAACCATCATTCCATTACAACCCGGTTCATCCTGGGCCATCTCCAAATGGCCCATGATTATGGCAAGGATGTTGTTGAAATCGTGGGCAATGCCACCAGCCAAAGTCCCTATCACCTCCATTTTCTGGGCCTGCAATAGCTGCTCTTCCAGCTTGGCTGTCTCTTCCTCGTGCCGCCAGCGGGCAAGCGCCAGAGCATGCAGCTTGGCCAGTTGCCGCACCGCTTTAAGGTCGTATTCGGAATAGTCCCTTTGGGGGTTGGCCAAGGCGATCATTCCTAATAGCTGGTTGTGATAAATAACAGGAACCGAAAGGAAGCGCTTAATTGGGACATGCCAATTCGGCATGGCGTGAAATAGCGGATGCATTGAAAGGTTGTTGGTAAAGAACGGCTGGTTTGTTTTGGGAGGATGGTTCGCCAGCCCCTTATGGTAGCTCTTAGCGGCTTGGCGTGAAAAGGGAGTTATTCCCCCGTTATGGTCTCGACTCTCTCCGATGGGCAATTGGCTCCAAGTATGATTGACCAATTCGCCGGTTTCGGGGTGGATTGAACCCACAAAACCAAGGGTACTGGTGGTAAGGTCTTTGGCATGGGAACAAGTCAAGTTGGCAAGCTTAGTCAGATCGTGGTCGTTGGAAATTAGCGCTTTAGCCAGACTAGCCACTGCCGAGTTGACTGCAACCTCCCTGCGCAAGGCTTTTTGGATTTCTATTTCCTTGCTGATATCCCGTGCGATAATTGAGCCCCCCATAACGCAACCATCATCGTCCATCAGTGGTGAAACTATTATTGCCAGGTCTAAAAGGCTTCCACTTTTGGCGCGACGGAATGTATGAGGCAGCTTGCTCCCTTCTCTATGAGTGAGCGAAGCCAGAACTTTTTCATATTCTTCTTGAGAGCCATTGGGGAAAAGCATCGATAAGTTTTGTCCCCAGGCCTCCTTTGATTCGTAGCCATATAAGCGTTCGGCGCTCCGATTCCAGCTGACAATGGTCCCGTCCAACTGAATGCCGATAATTGCATCTTGGGCGGACTCCACGATGCTGGCCAGCCACGGTGTCGCAGGCCGGCCATCACGCAATTTCCTTCCGAGGCAGTTCTCGGCTGCCTGGCAAGGCAATTGGCAGATCCGTTTATTTCTGTTTTTTTGTATCGCAACCATTTCCACAACCACGAATCAACGGGAATGCCCCAATTCGGGCAAACACACTAGTGTTGCTAAAACACCCAGGCCAAAGTCCTAACCTGGGGTGCGGATCTATTTTTCAAACATGAAAGTGGGGCAGGCAGGTTTAGTAGAGATTACTAATAAAGTGGTAGTTTATAACGGTAGCTATTACCACTAGAATGCGATCCGAAGATTAACCGCAGCCTCGTATTTTATCGGCAACCCTACCCAGCAATGCTGCTATGCTACAGTCATGTAGAAAATAAATCTGTCGGGAATGTTGGATATTTTTTGTGGGGAGATCCCTAAAAGTGCAGATAGACTTGGAGTATTATTCCAAACCGGTAATGCCATGCTGGATGGCGAACTTAACGAGACTTGTGATGTCATGCAGCTCCAATTTTTGCATCAACCGGCTGCGATAGGTTTCGACAGTTTTAGGAGAGAGAAACAAGGCTTGCGCAATAGCAGTGCTGGATTTACCCTCTGCAACCATTTGCAATACTTGACGCTCCCTTGAACTTAATGTGCTCAAAGGATCATGCGCGCTATCGACCTTAGGATGAAGAATAAAATCCTCAACAACCGTTTCGATTACGCCTAAACCGAGATAGCGCTTTCCAAGATTGACCAGCCTTACCGCCTCAAACAAATTCCGTCCCGCAGATTCTTTTAGAAGGTAGCCGCCGGCACCAGCTTCCAGGGCTCGATAAACATGCTCACGAGAATGCTTTATGGAGAGTATGAGCACTTTTGTCTCTGGCGTTGCATCGCGAATAAGACGCGTGGCCTCGATCCCGTTAAGCTCGGGCATGGCTATGTCCATTACCACCAGATCGGGTTTTAGCTTTTTGGCTTGCCTAACCGCTTCGCGTCCGTTTTCGACCTCACCAACCACAGTGATATCAGGCTGGGATTCAAGCAAGAAGCGAAGCCCTTCCCGCACAATTCCATGGTCGTCAGCCAATAGAACTCTGATGGTCTTGCTAGTCATGTTAGCTCCACGATCACCAAGGCCCCTTGTCCCGGAGCAGATTTGACATGCAACTCGCCACCCATGGCAAGGGCCCTCTCGCGCATGTGCAATAGGCCCCAACCTCTGTCATTTTGGGGATGCCGGAACGCGTCAGGCTCGAATCCTTTTCCATCGTCCGCTATCAACATTTTCTTTTTGCCGTCCTTCATCTTCAAAAGGATCTTTACTCTGCGGGCCTTGGAATGCTTGGCAATATTGGTAAGCGCTTCTTGGGCGATGCGAAAGAAATGGGTTTCATCTTCAGGATGAAGTTTTAGGTCTTCCCCGTGTACTTCAGTTATTATCCCGGTCCTATGATCGAACCTTTCTGCATACCAGCGCAGGGCCGACAGTAGACCGTAGTCGTCTAAAACATCCGGTCTGAGATCCGTCACCATATCCCTAATAATTTTAGCGGTCTCTTCCAGCGTTCGTAGTGAATCCGCAATCCTGCCCATGCTCATTTTAAGGTCGAGGTTAAGCTCGTTTCTTAAAATATTCAAATTAAGTCCAATTGACGTCAGCTTGGAGCCTACCTGATCGTGCAGTTCTCTGGAAAGATGCTTTTTCTCTTCCTCCTGCATGACAGACAACCGTGCAGCCAACTCGGAGAGCCGTTTTCTTTGGTTAGAGATGGCTTCAAATAGATCGGCTTGGCGCAAGGCTATTGCTAAGGCATCGGCGATTTCTTGGACCGATTCAATATCAGAAGGATTGAAGGCATTTTTTTTAGAACGGCCCAGGTTTAATACGCCCAACAATTCGCCCTGGGAAATCAGGGGTAAACTTATATAGGAAACTACTCCTTCGGCGAGCAAGTTCCGCTCTATTGGCGAGGCATCTAGCATTTTCGTTATGTCTTCCACCATATACACATTCCCCTGCTGCAATTCATCAATATCCGTGAAGAGTGTAAGCGCTACCTTTTTGCCCGGTCTTATTTGAGTGGTTCCATCAACATCGACGGCCAACATTTCACCGATTGGATTGTTGATACTGGTCACCGCTATACTAGCGCGCTTACATGATATCAATTTTCGAATATGCCCCAACACCGCTTGAGCCAAACCCTCCTTAGTGTAACTTGATAAAATAGCCCTCTCGATGATACGCAGTATTTTAAGACGGGCAACTTCCATGTGCTGGGCATTTAGCCTTCTCGCCAAAGAATCGCCATTTAGCATCTCTTTCATTGATACGCCAAGCAGATCGGCGGCGTTCCCAGTCAGATCTTTTTCCCAAGCGTGTATCTGATCGGTGTGCACATTGAAACGACTGGCCAACTCGGCCACGGTTTCATCCCCCTTGATGGCCGCCAATGCCACCTTGGCCTTGAAGGTCCAGCTGTGTTGCCGCCGTGATTTGTTCATGTCCCACCCGTTCAAATTGACTAGCCATTCTAAAGAGGAAACTCTCGCTTAGCAAACTGTCCAGTTTTCGGGGTCCATCTCAACCGGTCAATGCGCCGTTTTGCTTGCCCTCTGCGGAAAGAAATAAATACAGGCCACAATGAAGGCGAGAAGGATCGCGGAGGCCGCGTATCTGCTCAAATCCAAACCGCCCATATTCAACGGTTTGTCGAGAAAATCACCCACCACGGCGCCCAGGGGCCTGGTCAAGACGAAGGCTGCCCAGAACAACAAGGTTCTGGAGATTTTCGTCCAGTAGTACGCGCCAGCCACCAAGGCAAGAAGCCCAGTGAACACCAATGCTCCTCCGCTATAGCCCAGTCCGGCGGTGTCGGCGGTCCAGTCTCCCAGGGCTGTCCCCAGCGTCTGCGAAAACATGATGGTGACCCAGTAGAACATTTCCGTCTTGGGTGAACTGACGGTATCGACAGAGACCGAGCCTAGCGTGAAATGCCAAGCCGACAGCGAAGCCAGCAACAGAACCGCTAGCAGTGCTGTGCCTCCGGCGTAGCCAACCCCCAAAGAGCGGTCCGCAAAGTCAGCCAGGGTCGTGCCAACCGTGGTGGTGGCAATAATGGTTGTCCAGTACAGCACGGGAGAAAAATACTTGGCCTTGATTTGGGCTGTTACGGCCGCCAGGAAAATGACCGCAAAAATCCCAGTTCCCACCAGATAACCCAGATTCATGGACATAGAGACTGAATCACCGCCGGTTTCACCTAGGGTGGTGGCGGCAATTTTAATGATCCAGAACAGTAAAGTGACTTCCGGAACCTTGTTAACGAATTTCCGCATGGGTGTTGATTGATTCACCGATGACCTCCACAAGCTAGAGAGCGATTACGCATACCATGGATGACCGTCACTGCGGTTGGGGCTGGCAGGCCTGAACGGCGCTGAACCCACCAAGAGCAGGGAAACGGCAATAATAGTGATCGTTTTCATTCGGCCCGGCTCTCCTGGGCAGTAGTACCGGGCAGGCTGAGAGTTATCAAAAAGCGGCCTTGGGCATCGCAACTGGCCTCCAGGCAGCCATGCATGGCCTCGGCTAGTTGGCGTGAGAGCGCTAGTCCCAACCCGGCGTGGGCTTGGTCGCCGCTCCGGGACTGATCACCGCGCCAGAAGCGCTCGAACACCCGGTCAATATCCTGGGGAGAGAGGCGGCTAGCGGTGTTGGCTATACTGATTTCGACACGCTCCTCGCGCTGGCGGGTGCTCACCCACAGGTGGCCACCCTGGTCAGCGTAATCCACGGCGTTGGCCAAGAGATTGCGCAGGATGATCAGCAAGCCGTGTGGTTCGGCCAAGGCGCTAACGCCCGGCGTTGGCTCCCAGTCCACTAAGAGGCCTTTCTGTAGGGCCTGATCATCCAGGGAAGCCCATACTTGTCCCAAGGCCTCCTCCAAATTCACGATACAAATACCTTGTGACTGCTTCTGTCCGGCGTCCAGCCGGGCCATGGTCAACAGGTTGTCCACCATGCCTTGCATTTGCCGGCTTATAGTCAGGCATTGGCGCATGTCGGCCACATAGTCCTCAGGATCGCGAGGCCGCGAAAGCGCGACCTCCAGGGTGACACTAAGGCCGGCCAGGGGAGTGCGCAGCTCGTGGGCCAGATTGGCCAGCAAGGCCTTTTCGCGACCAAAGGCCGCCTCCAGCCGCTCCAAGAGCTGATTGAGGCGTGTCACCACCGAAAGCAACTCCCGGGGGGCGAGAGGAAGTTCCACCCGTTGGTCCAAGTTCCCCTCATCCAGATTGGAGATACGCTGGGCAAGGATTCGCATGGGGCGCAGACCATATCCCACCGCCCACCACACCCCACCGGCGCTGGCCAGCATCGCCGCCAAGCCCACGGCGACCAGCAGATAGGCCAGGCGGTCCAGAGAGTTTTCGAACTTCCTCAAATCGCTGGCGAGCAAAAGAGTTACTCTTGGCGCGGCAACCACGCTTGATGTCGCTACCCCATCATCTGCTCCCTCCACCTTGGGCCGCACGGTCACGACCAGCATCCGCGCCAATTGGCTTTGGGGCAGGCGGACGAAGTCCAGCCGTGGCGAGGTTAGCTGATATTCAGGATGGGCAAGAATGGGGCTCTCCAAGCCAGGGGACCGAGCCAACAGGCCCGCACCTTCCTGCCAAACCTCAAAGTATTGGCGATTGCCCGGCGTCACCTTTGCTTGAGCGATCAAGTTGTCCAGATCAAGATCAACACGCCCGGTTTTCCATTCGAACATGGACGTCATCACTTGCGCTTGTTGGATGAGGGCAGTGTCGATCTCCTTGAGCAAACTAACCCTCACCAACATATAAAGCGCCGCACCTGCGGTCAAAAGCACCACCGCACTGGCCGCCATGACCGCCACCAACAACCGGCCGCGCAAGGAATTGCCAACCTTCACGATTCATCCTCCCCCAGTAAATAGCCATGCCCGCGCCGCGTATGGATCAAGGGCGCAAACCCGGGACGATCCAACTTCTTGCGCAAATATCCGATGTACACATCCACCACGTTGCTGGAGGCCTGCGAGTTGAATTCGTAAAGGTGCTCCCAAATCTCGCTGCGGCTAACCACCTCTCCGGACCGCAAGGCCAGAAACTCCAAGAGGGCATACTCTCGGGGTGTTAGCTGGATTGCTTGGCCGCCGCGTCGTGCCTGGCGGGTGGCCTGGTCTATCTCCAGGTCCCCCACCTTGATGAGCGGGTTCTTGCTCTGGAACTTACGCCGGAGCAAGGCGCGAACGCGCGCCAGCAGTTCCTCCAGGGCGAATGGTTTCACCAGGTAGTCGTCGGCCCCAAGGTCCAGGCCCTTCACCCGCTCCTCCACCGCATCCCGCGCGGTGAGTATCAGGACATGGGTCTGGAGGCCGTCCTTGCGTAGAGAGCGCAGGATCTCCCAACCATCAAGGCCGGGAAGCATGAGGTCCAGTACGATCAGATCATAATCGTTTGACTGAGCGTACCAAAGGCCCTCCTGGCCGTCACCGCTGGCATCCACCGCATAGCCTGCTTCCTGCAAGGCACGCACAATCGCCTTGTTTAAGGGAGCGTAATCCTCGACGACAAGTAAGCGCATCTTCATCTCCAGGCCAGGACGGGGCGCCTGGCATCCTGCCCGACTCGGACCCTGATGCCAGGCTACCCTTAGGGCTTCAGGACTTGGCGTCAGCAACGCCTAGTCATCCTTTTCCTCTCGGTCCTCGTTGTGTTTGCGTTCTATCTCGCGTGACACCACCTGTCCATTGGCGGCAATCTTCAACTCGATCTGCTTGCTGCCATTGCCAAACTTGCCCTCGTAAAGTCGGGAGTCTTCATCATCCCCCATGGTGATTGACTTTAGCGGGTGTTTGGCCGCCTCCTGTTTTATGACCTTTTGCACAGCCGGCGGCAATTGGTTCATCTGAAGCCTCTGTGCATCCTGGTGATCGCCGGCCTGGGCAAGCACAGCCAAGCCGCCTAAAGCCATCAGGGCAGTCACAAAAGTGATCAAGATCTTTTTCATGGCTATTTCCTTTTTAGAGTAACACCAAACCCAAGGGAGAAATTTCCCATGGTTGAAAGCAAACATAATAGGAACTTGATGAGAAGATGATGAGAACCAGCATGAAAAGACTGGATCGCGGTGCACACAGGCTTGCCAGATTATCTCCTCCCTTGGAAGAAAAGCCAATTAGGCGAAGCCACCCACCGGTTATCTGGAGGTCTGTTTTATTGATTTGCCCTGCGCGTCCTGACGCGGCATGGAGCGTGATGAATCGTTAAGGCTGGGCAAGCGGAAAAACAAGATTTCAACTGAGGCGATGCAAGGTTCAAGTAAGATATCTTCGCGGGAAGTTTAGATAGTGCTAAGCAGGGCTCACTCAAGAGGTGTTCATCGTCAGGGAAAGTGGCACACAAAGATCAAAGAAAATAAGTTAGAGGTTGACCGGTAGGTCTGGTTCCTGGAACCTGGTCTTGGGCGGAGAGGAGACCAGTGATGGGAGCGAGCAACGTCATTCGTGAGATAAGGCGGTCGCCCCGCAGGCGATTTAGCCCTGAGGAAAAGATTCGTATTGTAGTAGAGGGCCTCAGGGGCGAAGTCTCGGTTTCCGAGCTATGCCGGCGCGAGGAGATTGCCCCGGCGGTCTATTACCGTTGGTCCAAGTCCTTCCTTGAGGCGGGCAAGAACGGTCTTACCCGGGACACCAGGCGGGATGCCACAGCCGATGAAGTCAAGCGCCTCAAGCAGGAGAACGAAGATCTGAAGAAGGCGCTGGCCGAGGCCATCCTGGACGCACAGAAGTATATAAAAAGTCTCGGCATGTAGCCAGGCGCGGATATCTAAGGATGAGCGGGCAGAAGAAGTTGGAAGTTCTCCGGGCGGTGGAGGGGTCTGGCCTTCCCGTACGTGACGCCTTGGCCCGTTTGGAGATGTCTCCATCAACCTACTACCGCTGGCGGCGGCGCTTCAGAAAGCAAGGCTTTGATGGTCTTAATGACCGGTCGCCTTACAGGGGCCGCACCTGGAATCAGTTGTTGCCCAGGGAGAAGGGCAAGGTGTTTGAGATAGCCTTGCTCTATCCGGAATGGTCTTGCCGGGAGGTGGCCTGCCATATCTGCGATCATTGCGGCTTCACGGTGAGCGAGTCCACCGTATACCGGCTTCTCAAGGGGACGGGTTTGATTCGTCCCCGGGAGGAGAAGACCTTTCCCGCCAGCCCGGAATACACGGTCAAGACCAGAAGGCCCAACCAGATGTGGCAGACCGACGCCACCTTCCTGCTGGTGAAGAATTGGGGTTGGTATTACTTGATATCGATCCTGGACGATTTCAGCCGGAAGATTCTGGCCTGGCGTCTGCAGAGCAGGATGGACGCGG
>Ga0307423_1001890_pt1 | contig 12230 bp, 11 predicted proteins | sample SalMarWE160310MG_FD_202154 | JGI IMG/M metagenome (GOLD analysis project Ga0307423, IMG submission 202154) | Salt marsh sediment microbial communities from the Plum Island Ecosystem LTER, Massachusetts, United States - WE1603-10 | ecosystem: Environmental > Aquatic > Marine > Intertidal zone >...
ATCAACAAGATATTGAACACTACAGAAATTTTATTGGAAGCCTTCTTTCTGATCCAAAAAGTATTTAATTATAATGAAACCAAGTGCAGCATACATAGTTCCTCAAGACTCAATTCTCAATCCAACACGTAATAAATTATTTGATAATTTTAGTGCTGATGATTCAATATTACTGCGAACAACACTGTATCTAAACTTAATTGAAAATTTTTTAAAGGAAGAAAGTAAAATAGATTTTTACTGTTATTTGGATGAATCAGATAAAGAATTTTTATCTGATGAGTTTAAACAGGATGCTCTAAATCTTAGCTTTATTGATCTCGCAAATAAAAATTTATTATTTGAGAATCTATCTACCAAAGAATTTTCAAAACATAACAATAACATTATAATTAATTCCGATTTGATCGGCATAAACCTTGCGGAACTCCAAAGACTAAATAATTTGCTTAATTTTGAAGATGAATCGCTGCTAATTAGTAAATCATCTGATGGTGATATAGGTATCTTAGGTTTCAATAACTACTCAGCTGAAATTTTTAGTAGTTTAGTCAAATCGAATTTTAGGTTTGATGATTTTTTGAGCAGAATTAAATCTTCATCTCATTTTATTCATACTTCAAACGAGGTTTTACTAATTAAAAATATTGATAACTTTAAGCAACTTTATATTTCGTTGTCGCAAAAAAAGAGTATCGAGTACTGTTCACAGAAAATGCACGAGCATTTTACACATCTGTTTGTAGAATACAAGGCTTTACTGAAATGAGTAAAATTGGAATTTTCGGTGGTACTTTTGACCCAATACATAATGGTCACTTAATTACAGCTCAGTCAGTAATAGAATTTCGAAATCTTGAAAAGATAATTTTTATTCCTGCTTACATTTCACCGCACAAACAAAATGAACAAGCAGCAAGTGCTCAACACAGATTAAATATGATAAAACTGGCAATAGATAATGTCCCTTTTTTTGAATGTTCATATTATGAAATAAAACAGCACACAATCTCTTACACGATCGATACTCTTCGGGAATTTAAAAAAAAATACAACGAAATTGATTTGATAATAGGCTATGATAATATTTTTCAATTTCATACCTGGAATGAACCAGATGAAATTTTAAAATTGGCTAATGTTGTTGTCCTTAGAAGAAAATCCTCTCATCCCTTGGAATTTGTTGATAAATATGTTGAGTTTGCAACTTTTGTTCAAACTCGTGGAATAGAAATAAGTGCAACAGACATTAGGAATAGGGTTCGAGACAATCTTCCTATTCATTATCTTGTACCAAAAAATGTTGAAGAATATATTTATAAAAACAAATTATATAAGGATAATTGATTGAAAATTCTTGTTACCGGCGGTGCCGGATTTATTGCATCCCAAATTGCAGATGGTTTTATTAAAGAGGGACATGAGGTTGTAATTCTTGATGACTTATCTACAGGATTTGAAAAGAATATTAATCCAAAAGCAAAGTTTATTAAAGCAAATATATGTGACAAAAGTATTAGTAATCTTTTCGAAGTGGAAAAGTTTGATGTTGTAAATCATCACGCTGCCCAGATGGATGTTAGAAGATCCGTAAAAGACCCGGAGTTTGATGCCACAACAAATATTCTTGGCACAATAAATCTTTTACAAAATTGCGTTAAGTATGGAGTTAAGAAATTTATGTTTGCTTCTACGGGCGGAGCGGTTTATGGCGAACAAGAATACTTCCCTGCTGATGAAAAACATAACACCCAACCAAAATCACCTTATGGAATTTCAAAACTAGCGGTTGAAAAATATCTTTACTTCTATAATTCCGAGCACAAATTGAATTATACAATTTTAAGATATGCAAATATTTATGGCCCAAGACAAAATCCATTTGGTGAAGCAGGAGTTGTGGCAATCTTTTCTACAAAGCTTCTTAAAACTGAACAGCCAATAATTAATGGTCAAGGTGAACAAACTCGGGATTATGTTTTTGTTGGTGATGTGGTAAAGGCAAATCTTTTATTACTAAATGATGCAGAATCGGATATTTATAATGTGGGAACTACGGTAGAGACTGATGTCAACCAGTTATTTCATTATTTAAATAAAATAACTGGCGCTCACAAAGATGAGAAACACGGACCTGCTGCGGCAGGAGAACAGATGCGTAGTGTCATCACTTCAGAAAAAATGTTTAAAAAGTTTGGATGGAAACCATCTACCAAACTGGAAGATGGATTAAAAATAACAGTTGATTTTTTTAGAAAAAATTTAGTTTGATATGATTGATAATGCTCTGATTGAAAAAATTTATAATGAAGATAGAAGATCCATTGCGCGAGCTATTTCTATCGTTGAGTCCGACAATTCTTTTACATCAATGTATTTAAAGGCAATCCATAAAAATATTGGCAAGGCCTATAGAATAGGAATTACTGGTCCCCCTGGTGCAGGAAAAAGTACGATTACCAATCAAATCACAAAACTCTATCGTAAACAAAACAAAAAAGTTGGAATAATCGCGGTTGATCCCACGTCCCCCTTTACAGGCGGAGCTTTACTTGGCGATAGAGTAAGAATGACAGATATAGGAATGGATAGTGGAGTTTTCATCAGAAGTATGGCAACCCGAGGCAGTCTTGGTGGTTTATCCAAAAAGGCAATTGATGCAGCGGACATACTTGATGCTGCAAAATTCGATATTATCATTTTAGAAACAGTAGGTGTTGGACAGTCTGAACTTGATATTGCACAAGCAGCTGATACAACAATTGTAGTGCTGGTTCCTGAAAGTGGTGATTCCGTTCAGGCGATGAAAGCCGGGTTAATGGAAATTGCTGATTTCTTTGTTATGAATAAAAGTGATAGACCTGGTTCACAACAGGCATATACTGCACTTCAAACAATTTTGATGATAAAAGACCATAATGATAATTCGTGGCTTCCAAATATTATTAAGACAGTAGCTTCAGAAAATAAAGGCATTGAAGATATTCTAAATGAAGTTGAACGACATAAAAACTTCATGAAAGAAAAAGGTCTATTTCTATCTAAAAGAGAACATCAAGCAAAAATCAGAATTAAAGAAATTGTCGAGCATAAATTAAAAGATGAACTTTGGAGCGAAACAGGGGAAAATTCATTAAATTCATCTTTAGATAAAATTATATTTGGAGATTTATCCCCTTATCAAATTGCGGAAGAAATAATTAAAGAATTTAAAGAAAGAATCTAATTTTTATTTTAGTTTATTGTTTCAATGAACCTAATTATGTGCTTATTGATTCAAATAGACCGTGAAGTAAGTTTAGATTAAACAAAATATTTTTAGGAGTTTTATATGGAACAAAGTCCTTTTTTAACTGAGCTGACGGAAAACCAAATAATTATTCGTGATACTGTTAGAGACTTTGCTGAAAAAAATATCCGTCCCGTAATTATGGAATTCGATGAATCACAGAAATTTCCTATGGAAATAATGAAGCAACTTGGTGAGTTAGGGTTTTTGGGTATTCTTGTTTCTGAAGAATATGGTGGTGCCGATCTTGGTTATGTCGAATACTCTATTATAGTTGAAGAGATTTCAAAAGTTGATCCTTCAATCGGGCTTTCTGTTGCAGCACACAATGGTTTGTGTACAAATCACATTAATTTATTCGGGAATGAATCACAGAAAAAAAGATATTTACCAGATTTGGCTTATGGCAAAAAAATTGGAGCTTGGGGGTTAACTGAATCCTTTTCCGGTAGTGATGCTGCCGGATTAAAAAGCATTGCTATTAAGGATGGAAATTATTGGGTGTTAAACGGGAGTAAACAATTTACAACTCATGGTACTGTAGCTGAAACTTATGTTGTTATGGCAATAACTAATAAGGATGATAGAAAAAAGGGAATCTCAGCTTTTATCCTTGATAAAGGGATGAAGGGACTAATAATTGGTAAAAAAGAGAACAAACTTGGTATGCGTGCAAGTGATACAACACAACTTTCTTTTGAAGGTTGTAAAGTTCCGGCACAAAATCTTTTAGGTGAAGAAGGAATGGGATTTATTAATTCGATGAATGTTTTGGAAGGTGGTAGAATTTCAATTGCTGCTAACAGTTTGGGACTAGCTGAAGGTGCACTAGATGCTGCTGTTAAATATTCTAAAGAAAGAAAACAGTTTGGGAAATTTCTTTCTGAATTTCAAGCGATACAATTTAAACTTGCCGAGATCGCAACAAATATTGAGGCTGCAAGAACACTTACTTATCGTGCGGCATGGATGAAAGACAATGGTATATCTAATACAAGAGAAGCAGCTGAAGCCAAATTATTTGCGAGTGAAATTGCAGAAAAAGCTGCTAGTGAAGCAGTACAGATTTTGGGAGGATATGGATTTATTAAGGAATATCCTGTTGAAAAATTTTATCGGGATGCTAAACTTCTAACAATTGGGGAAGGAACTTCTGAGATTCAGCGTATGGTTATTGCAAGGGATCTCTTAAAAGATTAGTAAAATGAAACAAGTCGGAATACAAATAGAAGAGAACGAAATTTTTCTGAAACGTGAAGATTACCAAAAAGAATTATTGCGTAAGCTGAAAGCTGCTAAAGATATAGTTAAGGAAGGTGGTGGGAAAAAATCCAATGAAAAACATAAAGCAAAAGGTAAACTAACCGCGCGTGAAAGAATTAATCTTCTTGTTGATGATCCTAAAAAGTTTTTTGAATTAAGTACTTTTGCTGCCTATGGGATGTATGAAGAATATGGTGGGGCACCTTCTTCAGGAACAATTTATGGCATTGGAAAAATTCACAAAAGAGATTGCGTTATTGTTGCAAACGATGCAACTGTAAAAGCAGGGGCATGGTTTCCTATCACTGCAAAGAAAAACTTGCGTGCTCAAGAAATTGCAATGGAAAATCGACTTCCTATCATATACTTAGTCGATAGTGCTGGCGTTTTTCTACCTCTCCAAGATGATATTTTCCCTGACAAAGAACATTTCGGAAGAATTTTTCGCAACAACGCACGGATGTCTTCAATGGGCATTCCACAAATTTCAGCAATAATGGGACCTTGTGTTGCAGGTGGTGCTTACCTTCCAATAATGAGTGATGAAGCTCTCATAGTTGAAGGTGAAGGTTCAGTGTTTCTTGCAGGTGCTCATCTTGTTAGGGCTGCAATTGGAGAAGTGATTGATAATGAAAGTCTTGGTGGTGCGAAGGTTCAATCAAATATTTCCGGTGTTACAGATTACATAATAAAAAATGATGAAGAATGTATTGCCCAAATAAGAAGTCTGGTGGGAAAGTTTGGCAGAAATGAAACGGCCGGGTTTGATAGAGTTGAAACAAAACAATCAAAATTTTCACAAAAAGAAATTCTTGGAATACTCCCGGAAGATACTCTTAAACCTTACGATACTTGTGATTTAATTGCTAGGATAGTAGATAATTCTGAAATTGATGAATACAAAGCTGGGTACGGAAAAACACTAATTACAGCATACGCCAGAATTGATGGCTGGGCAGTTGGAATTGTTGCAAATCAAAGAAGTGTTGTTAAAACCGAACAAGGTGAGATGCAAGTTGGTGGAGTAATTTATTCTGATTCATCAGATAAAGCAACTCGGTTTATTATGAATTGTAATCAGAAAAAAATTCCGTTAATCTTTCTTCAAGACGTAACAGGATTTATGGTCGGCAGCAAAGCCGAACACGGAGGAATCATTAAAGATGGTGCCAAGATGGTAAATGCTGTCGCTAATTCAGTGGTTCCGAAAATTACAATTATCACCGGGAACAGTTTTGGCGCAGGCAATTACGCAATGTGCGGTAAAGCTTATGATCCAAGATTTATTTTTGCTTATCCCAATGCTAAGATTTCTGTTATGGGTGGAAATCAGGCAAGCAGTGTTTTGCTTGACATCAAACTAAAACAAGAAGAAAAGAGCGGACGCAAATTTGGTGACGAAGATAAAAAGAAACTTTTACGCGATATTCAAAAATCATATGATGATAAAAGCACGCCCCTCTATGCTTCAGCAAGATTGTGGGTTGATGAAATTATTGATCCTACCCAAACACGTGAATGGATTTCCATGTGTTTGGAAGTTGCAAATAATAACCCCGAGATGGAAAGGTTTAATCCTGGAGTCATCCAAACATAACTTCAGAATGAAAATTTTCTTATTTTTTTGTATTCTATTATCTTTACCTCTTTTTGCTCAACAGAGCAATCTTTCAAAAGCTGTTAATTATATTTCGACTTGTATTGCTTCAGAAAATTTTCTACAGTTAAAGCATAAAATTGGCGATATTGCTGCTGTCGATTCAATATTTGTTGAAGCAGTCAAATTTACAGACGGAAGTTTTTCTGATGCCCTACTGGCATTAATGTTGGCTACTGTTCCCTATCGCGAAGTGCCGATTCAAATTCCAATAATAAAATTAATGCTTTACTATCCATTAACATCTGCAGATGAAGAAATTTTTTTCAAGAAGAATAAAAATTTGCCGCGATATTTATTTCTTGATACTCCACACGATGATTATGGAGATAAAGATAAACTTGCACATTTTTTTGGAAGCGCGTTTTTATCTTATGAGTCAAACCTTTTTGATTTAGGAAAGCTAATTGGTTATTTTGTAGAGGCTTTTGAGGAAAGTTTTAAAGTTCAGTCAAGTATAGATTTACGGGATCTGGATGTTAATGAGTACGGAAGACTTTTTGGAAATTTGCTTAAAGAAAACAATAAATTATTACCATCACAAATATTTTTATTAAGATCATTAAGAGTTTTTAGAATTACTTTATGAAATCAGTTTTAATTATAGATGATGAACTTCAAATTTGTGAAAGCATAAGCATGATACTTGAGTATGAAGGTTATGCAGTTGAATTCACAACAAATGCTAAAGAAGGATTGGGAAAATTTTCATCAATAGATTTTTCTGCTGTTCTTCTCGATATTCAAATGCCTGAAATGAATGGATTTGAAGTTCTTAAGAAAATAAAAGAGCAAAAACAATCTTCATCTGTAATAATTATTTCTGCCCATGGAAGTGTTGAGAATGCAATTAAAGCAACGCGACTTGGAGCATTCGATTTTCTTGAAAAACCAATAGACCGCGACAAGCTATTAATAAGTGTGCGGAACGCAACCGAGAATGCCTCACTTAAAGAAGAAAACGAAGAGATTAAAAAAGTGTGGGTCGGTGATGGAGAAATTCTTGGGAAAAGCAAAGCTATTCAAAATGTTCTTCAATTGATTGAAAAAGTTGCTCCGCTTGTTACCCGCGTTTTGATTATGGGTGAGAACGGAACTGGTAAGGAATTAGTTGCCCGTGCCATCCATAAAAAGAGTGAGAGAAAAGATAAGTCTTTCGTTGAAGTTAATTGTGCCGCAATTCCGAACGAACTGATCGAATCAGAATTATTTGGACATGAAAAAGGGTCTTTTACCGGTGCGGTTCAACAGCGTATCGGAAGATTTGAACTTGCAAATAAAGGAACAATATTTTTAGATGAGATTGGAGATATGTCCCAACAGGCGCAGGCAAAAGTTTTGCGCGCAATTGAAGATGGAAAAATAGAACGCGTCGGTGGCGGTAAAAAGATTGATGTTGATGTTCGCTTAATTGCTGCAACCAATAAAAATCTCAAAGAAGAAATAGAAAAGGGAAATTTCAGAGAAGATCTTTACCATAGATTAAATGTTCTTCCTATACTTGTTCCTCCATTAAGAGAACGGGCTGAAGATATTCAAATTTTGGTTGAACACTTTGCACTGGATATTTCAAATAAACATAAAAAACCTGTAACAAAATTCTCTGAAGATGCAATTCGTGTACTTCAACATCAACCATGGACTGGAAATGTACGTGAGCTTAGGAACCTCGTTGAACGCATCATTATTTTAGTTGATAAAAAAGAAATTACCGGAAAAGATATTGATTTTCTTTTTACAGCTAATCAGCAATCCGTCGATGAACTTGTTGATACAAGTAATTCGTTTCAAGAATTTAAAGAAAAAGCCGAACGTGTTTTTATTCTTAAACAGCTTCGTTCGAATGATTGGAATATTAGTAAGACGGCAGAAATACTTGATATTCAACGCAGTCACCTTTATAACAAAATGAAAAAATATTCAATAGAAAAGGACGAATAATGCCGACTATCTTTTCTAAAATTATTAATAAAGAAATTCCTGCTGAAATTGTATTTGAATCGGAAACTGTTTTAGCATTTAAAGATATTAATCCTAAAGCACCTGTTCACATTTTGATTATACCTAAAATAGAAATTCCCAAAGTAACTGATATTAAAGGAAGCGAACATGCTGCTTTGCTTGGAGAAATGATTGATGCTGCAAATAAAATTGCTAAAGATTTATCCATCGTGAATGATGGCTTTAGATTAGTATTTAATTGTGGTAATAATGGCGGACAAGATGTTTATCATCTGCATTTGCATCTTCTTGGAGGAAGAAAAATGAATTGGCCTCCGGGTTAAGTTAGTATATTATACCTGGAAATAATTTTCTTGTTTTATTTTTTCTTTTTCTAATTTCGCAGAGCCAATCAATAATGAATCATATCCAAATTTATCACGAACTTTTGTAACTGCCCTCAACATTTTTTTTCTTTTCACTTCATAATCTTCGAATAAATATTCTTGCTCGCTTAGAGGGGAAAAGTTGCTAACACCTATGCCAATTAATCGTACACCAACTCTTCTTGTTCTCGCCTTTTTCATTAAATTCCAAGCGGTTTCAAAAATAATTTTATCATCATCGGTTGGTTTTATCGTCTTAGCTCTAGTTAAAGTTTGAAAATCAGTGTAACGCAATTTTATATCAATCGTCGCTGCTTCCCACTCTTTCTTTCTTAATGATTGACAAACTTTGCCGGTTAAATAAAATAAAGAGTTTTTAATTTCTTCCTCACTTGTAATATCATTTCCAAAAGTATTTTCACGGGATATACTTTTTCTTTCACGTTGTATCGTTAAATATTCTGTGCCTTCACCGTGAGCTTTTCGCCATAGATTGACTCCATATTTACCAAAAGCTACTCCAAAATAATCTGATGGAAGTTTTGTTATATCGCCAATTCTATAAATTCCACGTGAGTTTAAACTTTGTTTCATCACTTTACCCACGCCGGGAATTGTTTCAACAGGCATTGGAGCAAGAAATTCTTTTTCCATTCCTGGTATTATATAAGTAATCCCTTTCGGCTTCACACAATCAGAGCCAATTTTTGCAACAGTTTTATTGCTTCCAATTCCAATAGAAATTGGTAACCCAATTTTATTCCAAATTTTTTTTTGTAACCTTGAAGCAAAAGCAAACATCGAACCATACATCCGTTGTGTGCCCGTCATATCAAGACAAAACTCATCAATGGATGCTTGTTCAATTAACGGAGCATACTGCTCTAAAATATTTTTAACTGCTTTAGAAAAACGGGTGTATTCATCGCCGTGTCCGTGTAAATAAATTCCTTGCGGACAAAGCTTGTAAGCTGTTCGTATAGGCATTGCAGAATGAAGACCAAAAGCACGTGCTTCATAAGAACAAGCAGCAACTACTCCCCTCCCGTATTTGGGATCACCGCCAACTATTACAGGTTTACCGTTAAGCTTGGGATCGAGAATTCTCTCTACTGAAACGAAGAAGGCATCAAGATCTAAGTGAAATATTGTACGCATAGATTTTTAATTTATTTTCAACGTCATACTGAGCGGAGTCGAAGTATGACCACTTAATTTGCTGATATTTCTTCCAACCTTGGGTATGCTTTCACAATTGTATTTGGTATTTCAACTTTCATTTTTTCTTCAAGTAAATGAATCAACTCAAAAGCATTTGCTACAGCATCACCTTGCGGATGATTGTTCATAATTACATTTACCTCTTTTACTTTATGTTCAATTGATTTTATCTTTTGTGTAATCTCTATAAGCTCTCCAGGTAAATAAAGATAATGATAACGTGAGCTTTGTTCTTCATAGCTTTGTCGCCTACCAAAATTATCCAAAGATTTTTTCCATGCTTCAATATTTCGTCCGTGAAAACGAATATATGCTTTATCATTCGTAATAATAGGCTCAAATGGAATTGCTTGCCCTATTTGAGGCTGATCAATTGTACAGAATGTTAAATTATTTTCTTTAAAAAAATCATAAGCACGATTGTTTTTCCATGATGAGTGACGAACTTCAACAAAACAGTTTATGTCTGGAAACATATCTCTAATTTTTTGAATATGCTGCACAGCACTTCCATCAAAAGCAAAAGAATATGGAAATTGAATTAATAATCCACCAAGCCGTTCTGATTTTTTAAGCAGGTCCAGATTATAACGTACGGCTTTTATATTTTGTTCATCAAATTTTCTTTTATGTGTAAAATCCTGATGAAGCTTTATATGAAAAATAAAATTATTTGAGTTTTCAACTTTTCTTATCCATCCTTCAACAATCTTTGGACTGATATAAGTATAATAAGTTGAGTTAACTTCAACACAATTAAAGTAATGAGAATAGAACTGCAGCCAGTCAAATCTACCTGATTGAGTTTTAGGATAAAAACTTAGCACCCAATCTTTATAAGACCAACCTGCTGTCCCAATGTTATATTTTGCCATTTTTATTTTTCTCTGTTAAGAAGCATTCCTAATAGTTCTTAAATTATTATTTTCAATTTGCTGAATTGCATCTCTTAAAACACCTAAGGATCTTTGGCTAAGCAGATCTATTTTTACAAGACCTAGATCCTCAACTCCATACATATCCGGCTGAGTGATTATCAAACCAACTCCTTTATTTGTCGCATATTCAAGTGCAGTGTAAGTTGTTATCGGCAAAGGCGAAATAACTATTCCACCTGGATGAATACTTAAATGCCTCGGAAAATCTGCCAATCTTGCGGCAATGTTAATTATACTCTTCCAAGGTTCAATATTAAAATTAAGTGATTTGGATTCGGGAAAACGTTTTGATATTTCAGGTAAATTTTTTGCATTCGTCCACGGGATATATCTGCTGATTGTTGAAATTTCATTGTCTGAAAATCCAAATACTTTTGCCGTTTCTCTAAATGCGGAGCGTGCTTTCATTGTAACGTGAGTTGAAATGAAAGCAACTTTACCGTAGCCGTATTTCTTAAAAACATATTGCACTATTTCATCTCTTTCCTTCCAGCTAAAATCTATATCGATATCTGGGAGCGAAGATCTGCTTCTATTCAGAAACCTTGTAAAGTAAAAATCATACTTAACAGGATCGACTTCTGTTAAGCCTAAACAATAACAAACCAAACTGTTAGCAGCTGAGCCTCTTGTAAGCGTCATCATCCCCCTTCTTTTTGCCTCAAGAAAGATATCGTGGACAATTAAGAAATAATCTGCAAGCTTAAGCTCATCAATAACCTGTAGTTCTTCTTCCAATCTACTTTCAGCATTTTTTGCTAATCTGCCGTACCTTTTTTCTAGTCCCTCGTGTGTGTATTTCCACAACAAAGTAAAAGGAGTCTGTTCAGGATCGACTGAGAAATGAGGCACTTTATGTTTGCCTAATTCAAATTCTACATTACAGTTATTAACGATAAATCTTGCATTTGCAAATGCTTCTGGTAATTTATTTTTTAGATGATCAAAAAGATTAGGTGGTTTGAAATAAAATTCTTTATCTAAAAGTTCATCTTCTTTAAGATTCTTAAATGTGTCCCTATTTTTTATTGCAATAACAACTTGGTACAACAAATAATCATCCGGCTCAGAAAAGTAAACAGGATTAGAAATTACATATTTAATATTTTTCTGTTTAGTTACTTCAAATAATTCTCTTGCTTTGGATTTATTTGTCTTAGTTATTATAAGCTCCGCATAAATATTTTCATACAAAGGAATTTTCTGAAGCAGACAAATAGAAGAGATAAGAATAAAAAGATTTGGAAATTCATTTTGTAAAAGCTCAAATAATGAAAAACTCTCTTTTAGTTTTCTTGAAGTTATAATTCTGCAAATGTTTGAATACCCATCAAAATTTTTAGCAAGAAACACAGCATATATGTTTTTATTCCCTGGCTCATCTATATATGCGCCTAAAATTGGTTTTATATCTTTTTCTTTTGCTTTTTTATAAAACGAAATAAGTCCATACATTGCGTTTGTATCTGTAAGTGCTACAGCATCAAGTTGATAGTTTAATGCCTTATCAATTATTTCATCGATTGTTATAACGC
>Ga0307423_1001892_pt1 | contig 12220 bp, 13 predicted proteins | sample SalMarWE160310MG_FD_202154 | JGI IMG/M metagenome (GOLD analysis project Ga0307423, IMG submission 202154) | Salt marsh sediment microbial communities from the Plum Island Ecosystem LTER, Massachusetts, United States - WE1603-10 | ecosystem: Environmental > Aquatic > Marine > Intertidal zone >...
AATCAAACTATATTTAAAAAAATAAAATAAAAAAAAAAGTTAAATTTAATCGTCTCGTGGCATGATACCGCTGATGAGCCCTAAAGCACCACCAGCAGTGATTAAATATGCTCCTAAAGCTAAATCTCCCATATTTATTAAAATGGGATAAAAATCTCCGTAATGTTCACCTAGAAAGAATAATGCGAAAAATGCACTCTTTATTCCTAAGAAGTCGGTGTAGGCCAAGAATATAAACATCAAACCTACCCCTAAAGGAAAGAACGAGAGGAACATGCTTAGGATCCTCGATCGAGCAAAAATTAATTGTAGCACGCCAGATGCGAGAAAGACAATAAAAACTATTAAAAGCAAGTAGAATACTATAACATCAATGCTTAGTAATGTTGCTAAGGAAGAAGCATCTGTAAATAAATCTGGGATATTAAGGATAAAACCTATTCCCGATCCTACTGTATGTGGGAATCCCAAATATATTGCAAAAACATAAGTGCCTAAGATAGTTAATATTGCCGCAATAAAAGCTAATAATTTACCTGAACCCAAATTTTTTCACCAATTAGTTTATTATTTTATTTTTAAAAAAAAAACTATAAGGAAATCTAGCTCTATGAATATTTAAAATTATCTCAGATTTTTTACTAAAATGGAAAAGTAAAAAAGAAATAAAGGTTAAGAAAAGGCTTCTAATGATATTCTATTTCAACATTAGGTAATTTTTTGATGGCTACTCTTTTCTTTTGCCATAATTTATCTGCTTTTATAACCCAAGTGTTAAAATCGTTCACACTTTCAGGATATTTTTCATAATGTTTCTTAATTTTACCAGAAAGTCCATTTGCGCTTAAGAATCTGTTAATATTCTTGAAAGATAGTTTTCCCTTGATCAATCCTCCAATAAGGCTTCCAAGGAATTTCAATAATTCACCGAGGCTCATATCTTCTTCATATTCTTTATTTGGTTCTGGAATATCATCATCAGCTCCAGTTTTATAAATTAATCCTTTCTTTAAGAAATAATTCCATCCTTTTTCGTCAAAATTCAATATCCCTGACAATAGAATAAATAATGCAGCAAATTTCGCTCCTTGATCTCTAAAGTATTTCACATTAATATCCCATAATTTTTCTCTACTGACATAACCATCTGTTTTAAGGGCATTATTAATGACTTCAGCAGCAATAAGGCATAACATCCAAGTTGCTGTCACTCCATGACCAGAAAATGGATAGGTTATGACTCCAGCATCGCCTATACATAAAAATCCATCCCCCACAAGCGAATAAGGTGGTCTTCGGTAAGGGGTAAAACCTTGTTCTTCTTTATAAATCTCATATGGAGGTATTTCTGCCCTCTTTAAAAATGCCTCTCGAGCTAATCTCGCATTTTCATATGAGCCGGGTTGTCCTACACCTAAAATTGCACTATCTTCCGTATGGGAAGGTCCGAACCATAATAAATAATAAATATATGAAGTATCTGAAATTGGATGTGGTTCTTCAGGTTTTAACCATTTAATATATTGAAGTAGCACGTACATTACATCCTGGGGACTTAATTTAAATTTTTCGACGCCATAGCTCGAAGGAAGATTTGTTCTAATTACTCCACTGGTTCCAGAAGCATCGATGACCAATCGCGCTTTAATATCTCTTTTTTGTCCATTTTCCTCTATTTTTACCCCAATAATCCTATCATTCTCAAAGATCAGATCAAGATACTTACAAGAGAACTTCAATTTTACTCCTTCTGATTCTAATAATTTATACATTCTTTGGAGAAAATAAGACAAACGAACTATTGTCTGAAAAGCTTGAGTAGTTATAGTTTTCTCAAAATCAGGGGTTACAACTCTTGATCTATCTCGTATCTCAATGCAATCTGGATCCCCTACCTTGAACGGAGGAATTCCCGCTTTTTTGATTCGATCCGTTTCAAAATGGATGATATCAAGACGATTCCCTACTTTATTTCTCTCATCTTTGTCTATTACTAAAACGGAATGTCCTAATTTTCCCAATAACCATCCCATATACGTTCCAGCTGTTCCAGCACCAACAATAATTACATCATAATTTTCACTCATATCTAAATCATTTTTTATTATTATTTTATGATAATTAGGTTGATTTACTATCAAATAATTATTTATGTAAAATGGTTCTTTTCTAACAAATAAGTAAAATAAGAATTACTTGTGTTTTTTGCCAATTTCTTTATAATATAATCGTCGATGTTTTGGATTCATCTCATTAAATGCTCGCTCAGCGTCTTCATAAGGTAAAACTATGATTTCTCCATTTTCTTTTTGAAGGACGCATCCCGAGTTCGATAAAATTCGGTAATTCTCGGCAGTCTCCTTTGGATCTCCCCAACATATAAGTTGACAATTTCCACATGTAAGTTTAGTCTCTTTAATCATTTTCACAAGTTTCTCTTTGTCATCACCGAGAGCGTTTAAAAATTCTTCATGATGCTTTAATTTATATACATCTATTCCAATTTCATCTCCTCTTTCGGGCCATTTTAAGGCATTATTGATTGAAGTGGCAAGTATTCTCATTACTTCTTTATCTGATTCGGGAAAGGGATATCTCCCAGGACTCCACGTTGACCACTTTTTAGATTTATCTAATCCAGATAATCCTCCACATACAATTTGGCAACGCGCTAAATTAACACGCTTTGCACAACTAAAAGTATATCCTCCAATTGTAATAGAGTCAAGTTCGTCACTTCCAAACATTCTCAATGCGCACACTTTTTGACACAACTTGCATTCATTACAAAACGATTCCTCTTGAGGTATTGGATTAGTAGGCGTTAAATTCGCTGAGGTCACCACGCATCCAAGTATGATCATAGCACCATAACCTTTCAATCCAACATTCCCTGAAAATCCCAGTGAAACCGCACCACTGCGAATGGCAATTAATCTCAGAGAAAGTTCAGGAATCATATTTACCTCCCAACCAGGGACATCTTCCCGATATTTAAAGTTTGGAAAAATAGCTACGGCTTTAAATCCTAATCCTTTAATATATTTAGCGGTTTCAACGGCAATTTGGTATGCTCTTATGTTTGTAAGAATGTTGTCTTCTTCATGACCTCTACGTCCATCTGGTAAATCTTTCCTGAGAAACGAACGTGCTTTTTTTTTATTTAAAGGAAGTGCAAAACAAATTGCGGATTCTGCATCTGAGAGAGGATATCTAATATCTACTGTAGATGGCCCACCTTCAAGAGTACTTCTAATCGCAAAGCCTATATTTAGAGCTCCCCGTTCCAATAAGAACTGTTCTATTTTTTCGTTTAAAGAAATCATATGTTCATTTCCAATAAATTAAAACATCCCTATATATAAAGGTAAAAATAGTTTAGGTTATAAATAAATTTGGCATTAAAATTAACTATTGAAATACCCAGAAAAGATTTTTATTCAAATCTCTATGTCAAAATACATCATTAAGTTTTAAGTTGAATAAAGTAAATAGTCCAGAAAGCAATATCTTAGATTAAGAAACTATTAAGGGAATATTATAATAAAGGATTAGAAGATTCTGATAAAAATTTTTTAAATATCGTCCCAAACCTTTCAGAAACTGAGGATTTTAAAATTGGGATTAAATATTTTAAGAAGAAAGGATCTGGAAAAGATATTTTCAGAGGTAAATAACTTTATGTGAATTCATATTGGTTTTTTTACTTTTTACTTGAAGATTGAAAAATTATGCAGGTCAAATGAATCATTTGATTAGTTCAACATCTTTAATTTATTTTTATACATTACATTAAATATGAATAAAAATTCAGATAATATTAAACTGGATAGGGATGATATAATCAGTCCTATGTGTTTTAAATGCGATAGTGTTAATCAATGCACGAAAGGTAAGCCAAATATTTCGATAGGAAACTGTCCCATGATTGTGAGCCCTGAGATCGCAAGAGAAGTAAAGGAGATATATGAATCAGATGAATTTATAAAAAAATCTACAAAAGTTGCATCTATAGTAGAAGCTAAAGGCTATATTCACTGGCCTCGTCTCAAAGATACAATTGAATATGCAAAAGGTATGAAATATATAAAATTAGGAATCGCTTCATGCGTGGGACTACAAAAAGAAGCAGAAATGACCGCAGAAATTTTAGAAAAATATGGATTTAAGGTATTTTCTGTTTGTTGTAAAACAGGAGCTGTTCCAAAGACTAATGTTGGAGTTCCAAAAGAATTTACTATGATATCTAAGACAGGATATCCAATTGGATTTGTAACGTGTAATCCTGTAGCCCAAGCACTATTATTAAATAAAGCTAAAACTGACATGAACATTATTATAGGATTATGTGTGGGACATGACATTACTTTTACTCACTTGTCAGAAGCACCAGTGACTACTTTCATTGCAAAAGATAGGTCAAATCCTCACAATCCGGCAGCCATATTATATACACATTACGGAAAAGCTTTTTTTGAAGAAGATTTAAGACATCAGGCTAAGAATGGTTAAATTCATCTATATCAAAAAAATTAGAGGAAATTAATATCATATGCCATTCTTAAGACTTAATTTAAGAAAGAAAGAGACTTCAATGAATATATTGCGCCCAAAAATTAATTATTTCTTTTTTAGATTATATAGAAAAAAAGTCAATATAAATTGAAAAAAAATCGAATCTGGAACTTTAATTAAAGAAATTTTTTAGAACGGAAACATATTTCTCAACTTTAGCATCAGCACCTTCAAAAGGAGGTCCTTCTGCCTTTTCCATTTTAACTTCCAGAAATTCTGGACAAATTTCCCCAACACAACCAACCTTTTCAAGAGTCTTTTTCATTCCTTTTATGAAAAGCTTTTTCCAACCTAATGCATGGGTAGCAAAATAGGCGACTTTCGATATTGGTTTAGTTATAACATTATCTAAATCACTGAGAAACTTCCGCATTTCAGGATCTGACCTAAAAGCGAGAATTCGAACCGCTATGATCAAGCCATAAGGTTCATCTTTAGCTATAACTTGGGGGCTAACTTCTTTAATGCTTTTTACAGTCACTTCACTCCCAGTTTTCAAACCCTCAGCAATTTGATTTGAGATTTGCTTTGAGTTTCCATGGAGGGAGTTATGAATTATCCAAATTTTTGACATAATAATAGCTCAATTGTGTTATAATTAGAATATAAGTAGAAGTATATAAGAGATTTGAATAGTCCAATTTTTTAGAATTTTTGTATTTAAGTTAAATATGAGATTAAATTTTCGGAGTTCGCACTAAAAAAAGAAGAGTAAAATGGTGTATTTGTTCTCATAACTTTTTCGATATTAGATAAAGTTTTAAAAACTTCTGCTCCCTCTCAATATACAAATTAAAATGAATCACAATTTTTAATAAAGCTACGTGATTCTAACACCTAATAGAAAAACTTCAAAATATATAAAATTTAATTCTTATCTAATTATAATTATTAATAGGAATATATCATGAGCGATTTAATTATCAAAAATGGCTTAGTATATGACCCATTGCACAACATCGATGGAGAAAAGAAAGATATCTATATTAAAGATGGAATCGTCGTCGAAAAAGCAAATGGGGACGCAAAAGTTATCGATGCATCTGGTTTGATCGTATTTCCCGGCGGTGTGGATATTCACAGTCATATTGCAGGAGCAAAGGTGAATGTGGGGCGAGCATTACGACCAGAAGATAAAGTACCGGAATCCAACGAAAAAAGCACGAAATTAACTCGTGCTGGAACTGGATTCAGTGTTCCGAGCACATGGAAGACAGGATACCTTTATGCAAAGATGGGATATACTACTGTTGCCGAACCCGCTATGCCACTACTTGAAGCACGTCATACTCACGAAGAATTCAACAATATCCCCATTATTGACAAGTTAGCAATGCCAATTTTGGGAAATAATTGGTTTGTCCTGCAATACGTCCGAGATAATGATATTGAGAAGTTAGCTGCCTATGTGAACTGGGTAATGGAGGTAACTAAAGGATATGCAATCAAAATTGTGAACCCCGGAGGGGTAGAAAATTGGGCTTGGGGCCGCAATTGCGAAAATGTAGACACTCCGGTATTACATTGGGACATTACACCCCGACAAATTGTTGAAAGTCTATCAAAAGCTAATGAACTTCTTGAATTACCTCATTCTATTCACATTCATTGCAATAATTTGGGACATCCAGGAAATTTTACCCATTCAATGGAGACGTGGGATATTACAGAAAATATTGAACCAAAAGGAAGGAAAGATCGAAACACTCACTGCACTCACGTCCAATTTAATGCGTATGCTGGTGAAAACTGGGGAAATTTCGAATCAGGAGCTCCCCAAATTGCTGAGTATGTCAACTCACACAAGCACATGACAATAGATTGCGGTCAAGTCGTTTTTACTAAATATGCAACCACTACCATGACAGGAGACGGGCCTTGGGAGTTCGCACTCCATCATTTAGGCGGCATGAGCAGTTGGGGTTGTAAACCAGGTGTTAAATGGATCAATGGGGGTATAGAGGCAGAATCAGGTTCTGGAATTGTTCCATATTTCTTCGATGCAAAAAATGGGGTCAATGCAGTACAATGGGCGATCGGTCTTGAATTAATGCTCATGGTAAAGGACCCTTGGCAAATAGCATTCACTACAGATCATCCTAACGGAGCACCATTCACGACTTATCCCATTGCATTTAAATGGTTGATGGATGAAAAGTCTCGGAAAGAAATGCTTGAAAAAGTGGTCTCAAAGAAAGCGAGCAGTGCTTCAACCTTAGCAAACCTTGATCGGGAATATACTTTGAATGAGTTATGTATAGTCACTCGAGCAGGAAACGCAAAGAATTTAGGATTAAAAGATAGGGGGCATCTGGGCATTGGAGCCATCGGAGATGTTTCGATCTATAAACTAGATCCCAAAAACTATACGGGTCATGATATAGAGAAAGCGTTTTCAAGTTCTGCATATACGATAAAAGAGGGTCAAATTGTTGCAAAGAATGGTGAAATTCTCGCAGTGCCGATGGGCACGCTCATCCAAGCCAAAGGGAAGATTAAAGAAAGTATCCATGAGGCAATGCTTGAAGATATACAATTACACTGGCGAGATCATTATAGCATCAATTTTAATAACTATGCTGTTCAAGATGCATATGCTCCAAAAGTTAAAATAGTAGATGGGGTATAAATTACTCATTTTAATTCATTTCTAATTTTATTTTTTAAAATTTATGACTAAGAGATCATTTTCAGTTTAAATTTAAATTATAAAAAACGAGAATATTATAAAACTCAGAAAATGCATTAAGTAAATCAAATGACTTAATACACTAAATTTTCTAATATTATTTCTTTATTTATTTTTCGCATTTGTGAAATTTCATTAAGAATTCTTTTATCTCTGCAATCTGCACAAATATTTTCAACTTTTAACCATCTTAACTGTCCACATTCGGGACACACAAATTCTTTGACTATTATTTTTTTCATTTTTTTCATCACATTTTTTTTCTCATTATTATAATAAATATACTTTCATTCACGTTTAAATTATTTCTCTATAGACTATAGATTATATATAGATATTAGACATGCTTTTTATATGAGAAAATGATGATTTTCATCAATTCTAATTTTCATCTATATAGAAAGTAAAAATTCAGATTAAAAGAGATTTTAAGAGAAAATTTGTGAGTTTTTTCGTTAAATTACATTAGATTATTCCAACAATTCATTTTATTGAGGTTTCTGGCTTTTCATATCTAAGAGAAGTTTCCCGGCGATACCCACATCTTCAGGTGATTGAGCCCTAAATATAACAACGATATGATCTCTAGGGATTTTATAAGCTTTTTCTATTGAATCCGTGATTTCTTTAATTAGGGTTCTTTTTAGATCCAAATCATCTAATTTTGGTCCATCAATTGTAATATTTGGCATGATCTAGTAATTCTTATATCTCATTTAAACATGATTGTAATAGCAATTCACATTAAGATTAATATTAATGAGAGTCAGTTAAAAAAAATTAATTTAAGATTTTACCTTTTTCACGTTATTAAATGAAATAATTAAAAATCTATGAGTATATTAAAATGGTCAGTAAAGGAATGGAAAGCGTGATCAAGCTCTTAAAAAACAATGCTAACACGGCGATGAAAAAAAGAGTGGAAGAATCACGAAAAGCTTTAGAAGTGCTAGGTTCATTGGTAAAAATTCCAAAAGACGTGAAAATTGAGCCCGTGGATATTAATGGAATGAAAGCTATATGGATATCAGCTCCGGAATCATTATCTGATTCTGATAAGGTTGTTTTATATCTTCATGGGGGCGGTTATATATCGGGTTCTTTCATTTCCCATCAAGATCTTGCAATGAGGATTGGTCGAGCTGCTAAAGCAAGAGTATTATTAATCGAATATCGATTAGCTCCAGAACATCCTTTCCCAGCAGCAGTGGAAGATGCTATAAAATCGTATAAATGGTTAATTGAAGATCAAAAAATTTCTCCAAGTAAAATAGTGATTGCTGGAGAATCTGCAGGAGGCGGATTAACCTTGGTTACGTTGATAAGACTTAGAGATGACAATATTCGCATACCAGCCGCGGGAGTGTGTCTTTCTCCTTGGACAGATTTAGCTCTAACAGGTGAATCGTTATATCGCAACGCGAAAGCTGACCCTTTCTTACAATATTATGACATGGTATTTATGGCTGAATTGTATGTTGGGGATAATGATCCAAAAAACCCGTACATATCTCCTCTATACGCAGATTTGCATGGCTTACCATCAATACTCATACATGTTGGAACTGCTGAAATAATTGAAGACGATTCTGTAAGATTTGCAGAAAAGGCTAAGAAGATGGGGGTTGATGTTCAATTAGAGGTTTTCGAGGACATGATACATGCCTTCCAAGCCTTTAGTGCTTGGGCTCCGGAAGGTCAAGAGGGAATAGATAAAATCGGGGCATTCATTCAGGCAAAATTGAAATAATTCCCTAATTCTTTTTTGATTCGTAATTATTAAGATTATAATTAGATTTCTTTAGGGTTTAGATTGAATCACATTCTATGTTCTCCTAAAACTACTTTACCATCGAAATGTTCGTTGATACCAGCCAAATAGAGGCTTTCTGTTTTGGGATTTAATAGTGGTGGAGTAATATGAACAAATACCACCAGAACCTATTAAAAAAACATGTAGCTTATTGTCCCATAAGATTTTCTCGAGACTTATCACGAGATTTTAACTAAATTTTCCTATCTTCAATATCAATTCCTAGCTCACGTAATCTGTCTCTGATTTGATCGCTCATTTCGTATAATTTCTTTTGTCTCATTTGATCTCTTATTGTGGTGATCAATTCGATTAGGTTTTTAATCATTATTTCTTGTTCATCTGTACCTTTATTATAACCTAAGATTGTATTTTTAATATCTGGAAAAACACCTAAAATGGTTTCCATGTTATCGATAAAGTTTGTAAAAGATTTTTTAAATGATTCAGTGATTTCTTTTGCGTCTTGAAGGATCACTTTATTTATTTCTCGAAATAAGGTCAAGATTTCAGCTATTGCAACTGGTGTATCAAAATCATCATCCATTGCTGTAATTATGTTTTTGTATGCAAGCTCTATTCTGTGAATTAGATCATTCATTTCTTTAGTATCTTTCTTGATTTGAACGCTTTCATATACCTTCTTAATAGTATTCAATAATTTAGTGTATTCTTTTTTAGACTGTACTAAGCTATCAGGAGAATAATTAATTGAACTTCGATAATGACTTGAAACTAAATACCACCGAACAACCATAGGATCATATTCTTTTAATATATCAGTTACCAAAAAGAAATTTTTTAGACTCTTTGACATTTTTTCATCATCAACATTTATAAATCCATTATGGACGAAGAAATTTGAAAAAGATTTACCCGTATATGATTCTGATTGAGCTATCTCATTCGGGTGGTGTGGAAATTTAAGATCTTGACCGCCACCATGAATGTCTATAGTTTCTCCCAAGAGGTTTAATGCCATAGCCGAGCATTCAATATGCCATCCTGGTCTTCCTTTTCCCCAAGGGCTTTCCCAATATGGTTCTCCTTCTTTCATTTTTTTCCATAATGCAAAATCTTTAGGATCTCTTTTATCATCTCCAAATTGAGTATCTTGATCAAGCATTAATTCTGTTTCATCATCCTTAGATTCAGCATCTTTAAAGCGCTTGAAAATTGTATTATATTTTTCAAATGTGTTAACTGAGAAATAAACAGATCCATTATTTTCATAAGCATTACCTTTTGAGATAAGTCCTTGTATGAAATCAATAATTTTTGGAATAAATTCAGTGGCCCTTGGATTCGCCGTATCAGCTTCTACATTTAATGCTTTCATTATTTCTTCATATTCCGCAATATAAGGCTCACTTATATCTTTAAAATTGACATTCTTTTCATTCGCTCTCTCTATAATCTTGTCATCTATATCGGTATAATTCTTAACCACAATTACTTTATTTCCCTTAAATTTGAGATATCGATGAATTAAATCAAAAGTAACAGCTGATTTTGCATGACCGATATGTGCAGAATCATATACTGTGGGGCCACATACGTACATTTTAACTTCATTTGGAATAATCGATTTAAACTCTTCTTTTTTAAATGTTAAGCTATTATAAACCTTCATGATAATTTATTCACCTTTTAAAACGCATTATTAATGAAAAGTTGGAAATAAGAGCCAGCGATGGGATTTGCACCCATGATGCTGAAAGCAACGGCTCTGCAGGCCGCCTCCTTACTACTCGGATACACTGGCAAAATATTAATTTTGTATAATAAAGTAATCTATTAATTTTAAAAAGTAATGTAACCTAAAAATTTTTTGCAATAAAAATGTCAGTTCTAAGTCATTAATTATTTTTATCAAAACTCAAAATAAAAAAAATAAAATCAAAGTGGTAATTGGTAGCATTTTTTACAGCTTATATCACTTGAATCATGATTTAAACCACAACTGAAACCACAACTTTCGAAATCAAATGGTAATACAAAATCATTTGTAACATCAGTAATTATATCCATATAAACTGAAGTGATGTTAGGATTTTTTCTAAAATGATTATTAACCATCTCATCAATATCTGCTATATTGGTACCTATTACAAAAATACTGAGATTAAAAGTACCGCTCAAGCGAAAAGCGTTTAGCATGTAGGGACACTTTTTAACTAATTCTATGGTTTCGTTTGGTTCTAAAGTTTGAATTTCAACTCGTGCGAGGATTAAATCCATAGTCTTAATATTTATACCAGCTTGAAATTTTAGAACCCCTGTTTTTTCAAGTTTTCGAATCCTCATACCTATTGTGGGTTGACTCCGATCAACTCGTTTTGCGATTTCGGTATGAGTAAGTGTAGGTTCTTTTTGAATTAATTCAATTATGCTCTTATCAATCTCATCAATATTAAAAACTTGGTTTTCTAATTTTTCCATAATCAAACATTATTTTTTGTAATGCTATTATCGTATAATAACGATATGCCGATATATAAATGTTACGGTGATTTATAAATAAGTTGTTAGTTAATATTAATAGATCATTAGAAATATCTTTAAAAGTAATTAAAACCATACTTCCAAAATACAATGCGATATTTATTAAATGAGTGAAAATAAAACAGAGTTTATTGAATTTCTAAAAGTTTTAGCTGACTACACAAGATTGGAAATCTTAAATTTATTAAAAGATGAGAAAAAAACATCTTCTGAGATTCAAAAAGCCCTAGATAAGTCTCAATCTACAATCTCTCAGCATTTAAAAACTCTAGGCAACAAAAACCTCATTATTTTTGATAAAGTAAATGGTGCTAAATCCTATTATATTAAGAATCCAAATATCTTTAAGCTCTTAGTAGAGATTAAATCTTTTGTGACACAAATTAATCACGAAAAACTTAAAGACTTAAGAGATTTAGACGTGATCGATACTTTATCATAATTATTTATTTTAATTAATTATATGAGCATAGCAATGAAAGAAGATTTACCAATTAATACAAAAAAAGTACTAATCATGGGTTTAGATAATTCTGGTAAATCATCTATTGTTTTATGTTTGATGGGTGTGAAGAATATTTCGAAATTTTCCTTGTTAAAACCTACGAGAGGTATTAAAACCAATAATTTCCAAGCAT
>Ga0307423_1001893_pt1 | contig 12214 bp, 10 predicted proteins | sample SalMarWE160310MG_FD_202154 | JGI IMG/M metagenome (GOLD analysis project Ga0307423, IMG submission 202154) | Salt marsh sediment microbial communities from the Plum Island Ecosystem LTER, Massachusetts, United States - WE1603-10 | ecosystem: Environmental > Aquatic > Marine > Intertidal zone >...
ATTTGTAAGGTCCAATTGTTTCTACATTAAATGAAGAACATGTAGCGGCAAAAAGGCCCGACTGTTTCAGGTTAGACGTTCGCATATATTCAAGAAGAAAACTAATTGTATAGACATCACCACAACCTGTAGAATCGATGTGTACATTTGGATGAACACACGGAATCGAAATCTGTTCATTTCGTGTGTAGATTGTAGACCCTCGTCTATCACGAGTAATCAAAACAATCCTCGGACCTAGAGTAAGAATATCTGAAACAGCAGATAACTCTGATTCTCCTTCAATCGTTTGTTTCAACTCTAATTCATTGAACTTGACGATGTCAACAAGACTGAGTATTTCCTTACGTTCAATCCAATCTCTCGGAATAACCATTCCACTGTTGTCGACTAAACGTACATATCCTTGAACATCGAGGGAGGTTATTTGGGCATTTGATTTGGCAAGTTTGATGCATTCTATGTCAAGTTCATTCGCAGTTAGAGGTGAAAAGTGGATAATTCTCGCATCAAGATAATCCTCTGGGAAATCTTGTGGTGTTATTCTTTCTGCAAGACTTTCTACCATCTGTACTCGATTCCCCTCAGAATCATACTTATTCACAAATCTTGTAGATCGTGCACCTGCCTTCTTGAAACCTGCAAGAACCAGTCCTGATGATTTCAGGATATCGTAGTACTCCTCTTCAAAATCATTACCTACTTTGGAAACAATCCCTGCAGCAAATGCATCAAGTGCAGGTGCAAGCATCGCATATGCAGTGCCACCACCCAGTGCTTCTCGTTTAGTATCTGGTGTGATTATGAGGTCTCTACTGAGATGTCCAACAACCACAATATCCATCAAAATCGTCACCAATGAAGCGATACACTGCGAATCACAATGTCCCTTTAACTTCTATGCCAAAAACTCTTTCCGAACATAAGCGAACTGTTTTAATCAAAAGATAGTAACTTACATAATTGAGTGTGAAAATTTGGCTCGAGTCTTAGTGAAGTTCTTTGCAACTGTTAGAGAAGCTACTGGAGTAAAGAATATCGAGATGGAAGCAGATACTATTCGTGAAGTGTTAGATTCACTTCAAGTCACATTTGGAGATCGATTCACACAGACTGTTATTGAGCCAAGTACCGGAAATTTGAAACAATTCTTCTCGTGTATGATCAACGGAAAACGTATTGAGCTTCTAAATGGTTATGATACTAAATTAGTGGACAATGATGCTGTGGCTCTATTCCCTCCAGTGGGTGGTGGATGAGATGAGCAGCTCGGTCACGTCAAAACATAGGAAGCAATTAGATAGTGGAAAAGTCGACCTTGTAGTAAAAAATGCCCGTTTACTTCTTGAATCCGGACTAGTCCTGGGGGGGATTGGAGTTGCCAACGGCCGATTCTCAGTTATCGCAGCTGATGGGCATCTCCCGGATGCAGAAATTGTGATTGATGCTGATAACATGATATTGATGCCGGGGCTCATTGATGCTCATGCGCACATAGATGATCCTACAATGCAATCACATGAAAGCTTCTCTTCTGGCTCACGTGCAGCTGCAGGTGGAGGCATCACGACCTTTATTGATATGCCCCTAACAAATCAGGTAGACACTGTAAATATCGTTGATGAACGAATCGTGACTGGAGAATCCAATTCCGTCGTTGACTTTGCCTTCAATGCAGGAATGATGAATGCGCAGAATATTTCTAACATTCCGTCTTTGGTTGAGAAAGGTGTAACTGCATTCAAAGCCTTCACGTGTGCGCCTTATGAAGCAAATACCGGAGTTATTACGAAATGTCTTAGTGAGGTTTCAGAGGTTGGTGGACAAGTTACTATCCATTCTGAGGACCAAGGAATACTTGATGAGTTCCAGAAGGAAATGGACGGTGAGTGGGACGCTCCAATCAGCCATTCACTAGCACGTCCAAATATCGCTGAGCAACTTGCCATCAGACAAAACATCTCTATTGCAGCTCAGACTGGAGGCCATTTGCATATTGCTCATGTTACAACCCGTGAAGGAATGAGTGAGATAGAACGAGGAAAAATGCATGGAGTAATGGTGACTACTGAAGTTTGTCCCCATCATTTGGTCTTCAATAGAGATGAGATGAATCGTCTAGGACCCAAGAGTAAGATGAATCCCCCACTGAGATCTAAACAGGATAGAGCTGCATTATGGTCTGCTCTTCTGCGAGGTATGATTGACATCACAGTAAGTGACCATGCTCCTTGTCCTATTGATAAAAAAGATGCAGGGAAGGATGATATCCGTGAGGCATGGTCTGGTGTAGATGGGATTCAGATGATTCTTAGAGTTCTTCTCTCAGAAGGAATCAACAAGGGTCGACTATCCTTCTCACGATTACTCAGAGTGGGTTCCCGAAATCCCGCACGTTTATTCGGACTCTATCCGAAGAAAGGTGTAATTAGAATTGGATCTGATGCAGATTTTGTCATCATTGATCCAACGAAGGAAGAGAAGATTACTGCGGATATGATGTTTTCAAAATGTGGGTGGACCCTTTATGAGGGGATGACTATGATGGGGGCTCCGCAAATGACCTTTGTCCGCGGCATAAAGGTCTACGAAGGGGGAAAGATATTGGTCAAGCCTGGCCATGGAAAATTTCAGGCTATGGGTAGTGGAAATAAACCATTGGGAGATTGACTCATGACTGAACTCAAATTTGTTTTTGGAGACCCCGATGTTTGCTCAGGTTGTATGATTTGTGTAAATGTATGCAGTATGTACTACTTCAAGGTGATTGGTCCAACCCGATCAAGAGTTCGAGTAGTCCGGATTGAACCTGCTCTTGACTTTCCCTTATTCTGTAGAAATTGTGAAGATGCCCCATGTATTGCAGCATGTCCCGAAGGTGCACTGGGTAGAACTTCGAAGGGAGTTGTGATAGTCAATAACGGAAAATGCAATGGTACAGGCGCGTGTGTAGTAGCATGTCCGTATAATGCAATAAACATTCATCCTGATACTGGTAAAGCTATCAAGTGCATCCAGTGTGGACAGTGTGTAGATAGATGTCCTGCAGATGCGCTCTTCACAACCACAGCAAGTGAATTAGCTGAACGTGATAAAGAGGGGAGAATGATGGCACTCCATGAGAAGTACAAAGATGTTCTCTATGAAAAGGAGGCAGAGAAATGATACATGGCCTGGGTGGGGAGATTCTCTGGGTCGATATGACGAAGGGAAAAATCGAGAAGAAACCCATTGATGAAAAACTTGTCAATAAATACCTCCTAGGTGCAGGATATCTCTCAAAAGTCCTATACGATATGATTCCTGCTGGAACAGATCCACTTGGTGAGAAGAATGTCCTCGGAATTGCAACGGGCACACTCACAGGGTCAATGTTCCCTCAATCTTCAAGGCATGTCGTAGCTGCACTATCGCCTCTCACAGGTATCTGGGGTGAGAGTCATGCAGCTGGTTTCTTTGGTGCAGAGCTGAAGTTTGCTGGATATGATGCGATAATGTTCACTGGGGCATCACCAGATCCTGTCTACTTGAATATTGAAGATTCCAAAGTTGAACTTCTTGATGCTTCACATTTGTGGGGCAAGGACGTATTTGAAACCGATGATATCTTGCGTGAGGGTCATAAAAGAAAATTCAGAACCCTTTCAATAGGACAAGCTGGAGAGAACTTGGTTCGTTTTGCAGCAGTAATGAATGATCGAGATAGAGCCTCAGCAAGGTCTGGTCTTGGTGCAGTTATGGGTTCAAAGAAACTCAAAGCTGTGTCTGTTAAGGGTACAGGTAAGTTGGATGTTGCTGATCCTAAGAACTACCTCAAACAAATGGACATTTTCTATGAAAGAATGATGGCCAACCCATTCACTCCTGGCAGGGTGAAATATGGTACAACAAGCCTTGTGGAATTGATGCAGCATATTGGAAGACTTCCCAGTTATAATATGAAGCAAGGCGTTTTCGATGGTTATTCGAAAATCAGTGGTGATGCTATCAACGAAAAGTACCTTGTAAAGGCTAGAGCTGATTACTCCTGCTTACAAAGATGTGGTAGATACACTGCAGTAAGAAGTGGTCCCTATGCCTTTGAAGGAGGTGCACCTGAATTTGAAACCCAATCCTCAATGGGGTCTCGATGTGGAAATGATAATTTGGAATCTGTTCTCTTTGGACACCATTTGGCAAATCAATATGGACTGGATACGATCTCTTTAGGAGGTACAATTTCGTGGGCAATGGAAGCGTGGGATGAAGGTCTCCTAACTGCAGAGGATACCGGTGGAATCGACCTGAGTTGGGGAAATGCTGAAAGTATCATCATGCTAACAAAGATGATTGCTCTTCGTGAAGGATTTGGCGATATTTTAGCTGATGGTAGTGCTTTAGCTGCAAAACGAATCGGTCGGGGTACTGACAAGTTTGTCATGACTGTGAAGAAACAAGAAATTGCCGGGCAGGAACCCAGAGCACAGAAATCAATGGGTCTTGCAGCTGTGACTGCAGCTCGAGGTGCTGACCATCTTTACGGATTCCCGGTACTTGATGAAGCTGGTTTTGATGAAGATATTAAGAAACGCTTCGGAGAGGAATATCTGCCTGAAATGGCAGACCGGCTAAGTCCGAAATACAAAGGCATCATGGTCAAAGAATGTGAAGATTTCATGGTCATGGTGGAGAGTGTCGGTCTCTGCAAGTATGGTACACAGATGCCTCCTGAGTTCTATTATGATGATATTGCACTCGCCTTAAAGGTGCATAATGGGTTGAATCTTACGGGACTCCAACTCCAGGAGATTGGAGAGCGTATTGTGAACCTCAATCGATTGTTCAATGCTAGATTTGGGATCACACGTAAAGATGATTGTCTTCCTGACCGTCTAACAAACGAAAAAGCACCCATTGGGCCATCTGCTGGGGAAGTTGTAGAACTTGATATAATGCTCACAGAATATTATGATGTCAGAGGTTGGAATCAAGAAACTGGATTACCCCTGAAAGAAACGCTCAAACGTCTTGGGCTTGAAGATATCTAATCACAAGATGCGCACACGTTCGTTATGGTATCCTTAATACCGTCGACCTTACGAAGTTCGTTGACTACAAAGGAACTTAATTTCTCTGGAGTCTTAAAGACACACTTGATTAGAAGATCATAGGCTCCGTAGATAAGATATGCTTCTTCGACCTCATCAAGAGAACGAATCTCTTCCAAAATACTACGCGACTTCGTCGATTCTACCTTTGCCATAATGAATGCGACTATCACTGTAATCCCACCATTGGTGCTGTTCTTTTCTCTCTCCTAATTATATCATAAATGTTCCTCAAGATGCTACAATTGCCATACCGAATCAGAATTTCAGCACTGGTTACGGTGCAAGAGCAAAGAATGCACCATCGAATGAGATTCACAATGAATAAGGTCTGACTGAAAGATTTAGACTCTTGCTACGGAAGCTTAATAGCATCGAACTTAACGCCTCGAAATATCAATGGAGGTCCGTGCTTGTCCACAACAAGTCCCAAATCCAAAGCTACTACTAAGGCAAAATCTAAGACTACGAAGAAATCCTTTGAACCACGTATTGTGGCGTTTTGTTGTAACTGGTGCTCATATGCAGGGGCAGATTTAGCAGGGACTTCTCGCAGGCAGATGCCTCCGAATGTACGAATCATCCGAGTGAACTGCACAGGAAGAATCGACATCTCATTCATTCTCGATGCCCTCTATCAGGGTGCTGATGGAGTACTCATTTCTGGATGTCATCCGGGAGATTGCCATTATACAAGTGGAAACCTGAAAATGCGGTCACGATTTGCATTGCTAGAGAATCTTTTGGAAGAAGCTGGTTTTGAAGTTGAACGAGTCCATCTTCAATGGGCTTCAGCAGCAGAGGGTGATGTCTTTGCTGAAGGGATTACCAACATGGTAGAACGAATCAAGAAATTGGGCCCAAGCCCAGTAAGAGATGGTGATTGATCATGGTCAAGCGAATAGCACTAGTACAGTTGAGTTCATGCTGGGGTTGTGACCAGTCTCTTGTGGACCTGCATCTGAGACTTCTCGATGTCCTGCCCGAGCTAGATATTGTATATTGGCCCGCAGTGGTAGACTACAAGCTTGCAGACCTTGAAGCAATGCCAAAAAGCTCAATCCATTTCGGTTTTGTCGAGGGAAGCTGCCGTACAAAGGAAGATGAACATCTCCTTAACGTAGTGCGTGAGAAAAGTAAGGTCTTGATTGCCTGGGGGTCCTGCTCAGTTTATGGCGGTGTTCAGGGACTTGGCAATCAGTGGACAATTGAGGAATTACTCGATAGAAAATTCATAAAGGCTGACACTATTACTGATCCAAGGATTCCTGAAGAGAATCTTCCTGGGTTTACTAATCATATTAGACCTAATCCCGCAATTGTTCCTGTGGATGTAATCTTACCAGGGTGTCCTCCGACAAGCGACAATACTGCAGAAGCTCTGACCGCACTCCTCACAGGAAAACCATATGATTTACCTAACAAGACAGTATGTGACCAATGTCCCATGGAACGGAAAGAGAAGATCATTAAGAAATTCAAAAGAACCCATGAAGGCAAAATTGAACCCGGAATCTGTATTCTTGACCAAGGGTACCTTTGTCTTGGTTTTGCTACCATAGGTCTCTGTGGAGCTCAATGTCCCACAGTCAATACACCGTGTAAAGGGTGCTTTGGGCCACCTCCAAATATCAAAGATCACGGGGCTAAGATTATTTCTGCCCTGGGTGCTATTGCTGATATGTCTCATGAAGAATTGAAAGCGGCTTTTCCAGACCCCATTGGATCTTTCTATTTCACAGATTATGCATCTTCATATCTCTCAAAGATTCGAGACAAACAGAGGAGCAAAGCCAAAAAATGAGCAAAGATGAGAAGACTATCAGGATTGCACCAGTGACCCGACTTGAGGGCCATGGCGAACTCACAATCAAGCTTACAAAAACAGGGAAGGTCAAGGACGTCCAGTTCAACGTATCATCAACACGATTCTTCGAGAAGTTTCTTGAAGGTCGTTTTGCTGAAGAAGCTCCGAGGATTGCTCCACGAATCTGTGGTATCTGTCCTGAGCCTCATCACCTTGCTGCAACTAAGGCGGTTGAAGCGGCATGGGATATTACGCCGCCTCCTGCAGCAGTCAAACTACGACGCCTACTCATCAATGCCAAACAGTATAGCAGCCATGCACTGCATTTCTTTGCTCTAGCAGCTCCCGATTTTCTTGCGGGACCATTTGGAGACCCTGCTCTACGAAATGTTGTAGCCATTATCAAAGCATTACCTGATGTTGGAAAGATGGCTCTTGAAGTGATGCAGTTTGGTCAAGAGCTTGCAGCAGCAGTTGGTGGGAAAGCTATTCATCCAGTCACGTCAACTCCCGGTGGAATGTTGAATCCATTCTCTGAGGAGAAGCGAGATGAATTTCTCAAGCGTTCTGAAAAAGCCAAGGAACAAACACTTGCGACAGTGACACTAGCTAAAAAAGTAGTTGAAGACTACTGGGATCCAATCACAAAACTGGCAGTTACTCCAACATACTACTTAGGCATGCATAACAAAGGAAACCTCGAAATCTACGATGGCGACCTGAGAGTTATGGACCCTGCAGGTAAGATTGTTGCCGACTTCAAACCAAAGGACTACCGTAAGTACTATGGTGAGTATGTACCTAACCACAGTTACGCGACGCATATCTATTACAAACCCGATGGCTATCCTAAAGGAATCTGGCGTGCAAACTCTCTTGCTAGATGCAATATTGCTGACAAGATGGCAACACCGATTGCACAAGAGGCTCTGCAGGAGATGCGTGATGCTTTAGGTCGACCAATTCACGCAACTTTTGCTTATCATTGGGCACGGATTATCGAACTTGTTCAGGCAATTGAAGAGATTGAAAGTCTACTGAAAGATCCCGACATCGTAAGCACTGACGTTAAGCTATCTGATGTACAACCGAAGAAGGGCGATGGTGTCGGGTGTGTTGAAGCTCCTAGAGGAACTCTTCTTCACCACTACTGGACTGATGAGAAGGGAATCATCACCAAGGTAAACATGGTAGTTGCTACTAACAACAACATTGCAGGAATTGAAAAGAGTCTCATGGATGCAGCAAGGCAGATCTTTGAGGATAAAGCTCATGAGAGTCTGAAGTTCCCAGATCCCATAATCAAGTAGTTATTGTGAAGCTCTGAAGTTCAGAGTATATGTGGTTCCCACAACCTTGGAATCTTCCACGAAATCTTTGACACGAAGATTCGCTCTGCACATCGTGGCTAATCCTTGAATCAAGACAACTCCAAGCCCCATTCCAGAAGGAACCTGTTCTGTTAGAGTATTAGGATTGTTCAGGTAATCTTTGATAATATCTGTAAGACCACAAGCTCGATCGCTTATCTCCAAAATAACACGTGGATTACCAACATAGGTTTCAGTTACAAGAAGTATATCGCTCTCATGTTTGAATGCGTTGTCGAAGATATTCCAGAGTAACTCCTTTGCTAATGGACATACATCAACTGTTGTCTTCTCGGAAACCTGGACCCTGATTTGTTCTGGTTCTATGGAATATTCTTTAATCACTCGTTCCTTGACCGAGTTAATGAGTTCTTGTAGTCGTATGGGTTTGGGCTTTATTTGAGCTTGCGTCAATGATATTGCTATGTTTCGCATTTCATCAACAAAGCTTCTTGCCCCTTCGAGAGAGTCGGTTGCCACATCAATCCAGTGGTCATTTACAGCACCCGTACTTTCGGTAAGTTCCAAAGCAAGTCTTGCTACTTGGATATAATTACGGACATCATGCTGAACAAGACCAGACATAATTTGAGTGACTTTGTATTGTCTCTCAAGGTCTCTTGTCGTTGTCATCATAAAGAGCGTTAACATGGAAGCTCCAGAAACAACAACACCAATAGCTTGAATGATCATGAATCCAAAATAGAGATCTGGGATTGGTGCCATGAAGGGAAATAAAATCCATGAAACTCCCCATGTCGTCAGACCCGCGAGGAGCCAGATTTTTGGCTGTCCCATTGGTTCTTGCATCTCATATACGGTCTTTGCTGAAAGGAAACAGACGTATGCAACATATAACCCCAGAGGAGTGAATACAAAATAGAAGGGTAATGATAGTAGAACACCCACAATTAGTAATATGAAGAAAAGTAGAATTCCTACAATGTAAATTGTGATTCTTTTTCTTGATAGTTTCTTTTCCCTACTTCCATCCCGAATTAGAGTTGAGCCAACATACATTCCTGAAATTGCAAAAACATCAGTGATTATCAGAGCACTTGTGGATAATATCACACCCAAAATTGCGCAAATAGAGTAAATGACCCAACCTATTGCCCAAAGCCTAAACATGTCCCGATTTGAATATCTGATGAGACTCCATGTCACTGTGCCATATAGCGCCATGAACGCTACTAGCATGACTGAATCTAAAACTGGCTGGAGTTCTTGCATCATTTTCACTACTCTGGGAAGTCTGCTTAACATCTTACACCGATTTTATATATAATATAAATAGATAGTGTATATTAGCATTATAAGGCGCGTTGTTAACGCAATCTAAAATTGATTTCCTTGCACTCTATATTCGGAGAAAAGGACAGAGTGTGGAGAGTCAATAGTAGACTCTCACTACTCTAAAAATAATGACACTCGACCTGGTAATGCAAATCGAGCTTTGTTCTGAGGATCGTACTCAGGATTATCTGAGCTATGAATTACTACATCTAGATTGAACTCATTTCCAATGTGAGTAGTTGCATCCTTCAATGCAGCCATCTCATCATTTGCAGTAGCTGAGTGATCCCATAGACCATTTTCCTTTGCAATTCTATCAACAATATTCTTTACATCTTTTCCATGCTTTCTAAAGTCTTCATTAGCCATCAGATGCTTCATGATATCGCCAACAACTGTGGGTAACTCCGCATCACGAATGCTGTTCATTGCTTTGAACATCCATTCTGGTGCGACGTAGATATGTACTTTCGTAACTTTCTTCCCTTTCAGTAACTTCTTGATCTCCCTAATGTCTCGAATCGTCGATTCAACGACATCGTGAGCATTTTCGACATTCTTGTCAATCAACTTCTTGTCTGGTTTGGGCCATGATGCTAACGAAACATAATCTTCATGTCCCATTTTAGACCACATTTCTTCACAGATATGTGGAGTCATGGGTGCTGCTAATCGGACCCATTTATCACAGACATAAGCCATAGTTCCTTCACTTTCTTCTTTTGGAACGCCTTCTCGATTCAGGTAGTGATTGACAGCACGAATCATTTCAGATGAGACTTGAATCGCATATTCTCTTAGTCTGAAATTATCTAACATTTCTGTGGCGTCCCGAATTAATGAGTTAACCCGTGAAAACATCCATCTTGTCGCCATTGTAGGATTGTCTTTCTTTGTGTATACATGTGGGTTCTTCTTCGCATATTTCATTACCACCTGAGTAAACTGACGCATTCTATTTCTCATGGACGGTACATCTTTCTCTCGCCAATCCATCAATGTACCCGGTTCGGCTGCGGATATTGTATAAATTCTGAATAGGTCCGCTCCATACTTCTTAGGGATTTCAACCAAAGGAATTACATTTCCTTTGCTTTTGCTCATTTTCTTTCCCTCCATGTTCATGTGTTCATTTAAGCTAATGACTTGAATCCAATATTTTTCTGGAAAAATGGCTACATGATGGAATATCGCAAAGCTCAGATGATTTGAGATATGTGAAGGAGCTGTATGTCGCTGATCATTAGGATACCAATACATGAACTCGTTCCGCATAGTTTTCAATAACTCGATGTTAATCCCGGTTGAGTGACTAACTTTAGTGGGCGTTCCATTCCCTAAGAACATGTATTCAAAGAAATCATATGTCAGCTGATTTGGTTTCAGCTTATTCTTTGTGATATGATGTGCTATTGTATAGTATGCCATGTATATTGTAGAATCAGAAAGCGACTCTATAATCCAGTCTCGATCAAATGGCAATCGTGTACCAATCCCTCTTCGTCGTGCACATGGTCTCTGGGCTAGCCAGTCAAAGGTAGCTTCGAATAGATTTCTAAACATGTCTGGAATTATACCCATATTGTCTAAGGCTCTACGTGATTTCTCCTTCCATCCTGGACTTGTATAGTCAAGAAACCATTGTCCTGCGAATACACCAACTTCTACGTTCGCACCACATCTGCAGACCACCGGTCGTTGATCTGGCTCATAGAAGACGTCAACACGGTTTATTGTCTTCATCCATGAAACCACATCTTCCTTGACATCTTTAATGGTACGTCCTGAGAATTGTGCACAGTTATCTTTCATGACACCATCATAGAACTCTGCTTTGTAGATCTCTTGAGTTGCATCTTCTAATTTTGCACTTTCAGTTTGATTTTTGATATCTCTTTTTTCAACTGCATCTCTTGCTGGATACTCACTATAACCTTTCATGTCGATCATGCCAATAATCTTAATGTTATTGATATCTTCAGATGTAATCCCATATTGAGCCAATTGCGATGGGTCCTCCTTCAAGTCCCTTAGTGCAATATAATCAAAGGGGGCATGACCTGGAACTGAATATACAACTCCTGTCGCATTATTTGGGTCAACAAACTCTGCTGGTAAGATTGGGACTTCGTGGTCATCATGAATTGATTTGAAGGATTTTCCAATAATCCTTGAGCCAGGAAATGTTTCGATGATTTCAACTTCTTTTGCCTGCAACTTCAACTTTTTTGTTGCTGCTTTTGATACTAACCACTTCTCTCCATCAACTTTAGCCCAGACATACTTAGCTTTGGGGTTAATCCACATGTTTGTAACACCAAAGATAGTCTCAGGGCGTAGTGTAGCGGCTACCAAGAATCCATCCTCAAACGGCCACTTAATTGCAGTGAACTCTTTGATCTTTGCCGAGGCTCCCTCCAGTATGTCGTCTTCTCCTACAGGATTTCCATCTTGAGGACAATACAACAATGGATAATTCCCCTGCTTGACATAACCCTTCTCCATGAACTTTTGAAACTGCCATTCCACGAACTTGTTGTAGGTCTTATCTCCTGTAGTAAACTTCCTTCTCCAATCAATACTGTATCCCAGCGCACTGAAGTCTTGTGAGATGACCTTAGCAAAGAAAGATGCGGTGGCCATTGCATCCTTGA
>Ga0307423_1001894_pt1 | contig 12213 bp, 8 predicted proteins | sample SalMarWE160310MG_FD_202154 | JGI IMG/M metagenome (GOLD analysis project Ga0307423, IMG submission 202154) | Salt marsh sediment microbial communities from the Plum Island Ecosystem LTER, Massachusetts, United States - WE1603-10 | ecosystem: Environmental > Aquatic > Marine > Intertidal zone >...
TGCGCCGCTTGCCCGTACGTCGAGTACTGTGCTGCGCGGCGCGCCTTGCAGGCACTCATTTCGGGACAGCAACGCGGCTCGCGCGGGATTATGAGATAGGTTCTAAGGAGCACATAAGTATCCCGACATTATGGTCTGCGTCCCCGCCCCCTTTGAAGGGGGCGGGACAGGGCGGGGGTAGTGTTATTAAACTTTTTACTAGTGGCAGCGTTCCTAGCCCTCGCGCACGTTCATGTACGCACGCTCCGAAATATCATGCCAGCTCATGACCTGGCGCTGGAACGCGCGGTACGAATCGAACACCTTCGCCGAAAGTTCATTCCTGCCGGCGATTTCAGCAACCACCTCTTCCGACAGAACGCGCAGGCGCGCCAGCACGCTGGCGGGGAATTCCCTGACGTCGACGTGATGTTCATTCACCAGTGACTGCAGTGCGGTATTGTTGCGTGCCGTGTATTCGGCCAGCATGTCGCCGTTCACCACGCGGCAGGCATTCATGACGATGCTTTGCAGGTCGGCCGGCAGAGAATCGAAGGCGGACTTGTTGACGAGACATTCCAGCGTGGTACCGGGTTCGTGCCAGCCGGGGTAGTAATAATACTTCGCCGCCTTGTACAGGCCGAAGGCGAGGTCGTTGTAGGGTCCCACCCACTCGGTGGCGTCTATCGCGCCGGATTGCAGCGATGTGAAGATATCGCTGCCCGGCATGCTCACCGGTGTACCGCCCGCGCGTTTCAGCACTTCACCGCCAAGCCCCGGGATGCGCATCTTCAGGCCGTTAAGGTCTTCGAGCGAATTGATCTCGCGATTGAACCAGCCGCCCATCTGGATGCCGGAGTTACCGGCCGCAAACGGCAGCACGCCGAATGGTGCATATACCTCGCGCCACAAGTCCATACCGCCGCCATAATAGAGCCACGCATTCATTTCCTGTGCATTCATGCCGAACGGCACGGCAGCGAAGAACTGCGCCGCCTCGCTCTTGCCTTTCCAGTAATAGGCTGCACCATGCCCCATCTCCGCCGTGCCACTGGCGACCGCGTCGAACACCTCGAAGGACGGCACCAGTTCATTGTCGCCGTACACGGTAACCGTGATATGGCCGCCGCTCATCTCGGTGATCAGGCGCGCGACGTTGTTGGCGCCGGTGCCGAGACCGGGAAAATTCTTCGGCCAGGTGGTCACCATTTTCCAGTGCACCGCCGTCCTGACCGCGGCGGGGGTCTCCGCCGTGCCGGTTTCGTCCTGTCCGCATCCCGCCAGCACCAGCCCGGCACCCGTGGCACCCAGAAAATCGCGTCGTTTCATAAATGGCCTCTCGAAGCTTGTGAGGAGGCCATTGTACGTGGGATGGACGGCGTGCGGTTACCCGCCAGAGACCGGTTGTCCATTGGCAGCAGTCATTAGTGTTGAAGGAACGGCTAGTTATAGAATACTATTCAGCAAATGCTTCCAGTATTAGGGCTAGCGCACTAATTACAGGAATAATAATATTGCCAGCCGAACGGCGCATACAGGCCAGCAGCGAGGAGAGTACCGGGCAGCACCATGTTGACTGAACTCAACCGCATCCGTGCACGCTTCATCTGCCTGATCCTGCTTGGCCTGGTCATCGCACCCGTGGCGGGCATCGCCAGCGCACTGCTGTTCGACCTGCTTACCCCGTACGAACTGCTCAACAGCCGCACCGTGTACATCATGGTTACGTTCGTGCTGCTCATGGCCTGTTGGGCAGGCGTTCATTTCTCCCATTATTTCAGCAAGTTGCCGAGAAACCTGCGGCCCGAAAAGGGTTTCGGGGAACTGTCGTATGCTCACCAGCGCCGACTGGCACGCTTTGGTCGCGACTACTGGGGCCTGTTCCTGGTCTATGCACTGGTAATCCCGCCGCTGCTCTTCATCGCACTGCAAAAGCCGCTCGTGGCCGAGCTCGGCCAGTTCCTGCAACTGTTGCTGCTGCAACTGTCGGTGGTCGCCCTGGTCGGCCTGCCCACCTACCAGCTGGCGCTGGACCAGATTGGCAGGCTGGCCGGCCATTTCAGCCTGCAACAGGTGCGCGGCAGTCTGAAGTCGAAACTGTTGCTGATGGGCGGCTTCGTGCCGCTGCTGTGCTACACGGTGCTGATGAATTACCAGTGGCAGCAGACCGGCAACCTGACGCCGGGGCACATGGCCGTCTGGCTGACTCTGGTCTGCATCACCGGCCTCGTCACGCTGTTCTCGGTGCGCAGCGTAACCCAGGCGTTGCAGCCGATACAGGAACTGATCACACGCAGCGGTGCCACGCGCCACGCGGAACTGGGACGACTGCGGCCACAATCCACCGACGAGATCGGTTTCATCACGCAAATCATCGGCAAGCTGTTCCGCCAGCTCGGAGAGCAGGAATCGCATATGCGCGCGGTGGTCGAGACCGCCGCCGAGGGCATCATCGTGGTGGACGGCAAAGGCAGGGTCCGCACGTTCAACACCGCGGCTGAAAAACTGTTCGGTTACAGCGCATCCGAGATCAGGCAACGTTCCCTGCAGCCGCTGCTGCCCCGGTTGTTCGATGCCGGGCATAACATCCAGCTGGTTGCCGGCGAACGCGAACTGGAAGGCCGGCACCGCAACGGCAGTACCGTGCAAATGTCAGTGCGCGTCAGTCCCATGCGCAGCAACGGTGAACGCCTGTATACCTGCCTTGTCGCGGACATCACACGGCGCAAGTCAATGGAACAGCAACTGCGCGATGCCGAAAGCCGTTATCGCGACCTGGTGGAAACGGCGCATGACATGGTCTGGACCATGGACACCGAGGGACGGTTGACCTATGTGAACCGTGCGTGCACCACGATCTACGGCCTTACACCCGGTGAAATGCAGCGGCGGCGGCTGCATGAGTTTCGTTCGCCGGACCATCCGCCCGTGGACCACGATGCGATAGACGCCCTGCTGGCCGGCGAAGACACGGTGCAGTTCGAGACCGTGCACCTGGACAACGAGAACAAGCCGCATTTTTTGAGTTTCAGCGCACGCTCGCACAAGGATGCAGCGGGCGATGTCCAGCGCATCAGCGGCACCACGCGCGACATCACCGAACAGAAGGCGTTCCAGCACCAGCTGTCCTACAACGCCGAACACGATCCGCTCACCGGCATGTTCAATCGCAACTATTTCCAGGAAGAGCTGGAACGCACCGTGGCACGTGCTGCACGCAACGGCACCTCCTGCGCACTGTTCTTCGTCGACCTCGACCAGTTCAAGTACATCAACGACACGCTCGGGCATGCCGCCGGTGACCGCCTGCTTGTGGATATCGCCGCGCTGCTGTCCATGCATGTGCGCGAGGGCGACCTGCTGGCCCGCTTCGGCGGTGACGAGTTCACGCTGCTGTTATACAACATCGGCAAACGCGACGTGCTGCGCGCCGCTGAAAACTTCCGCGCGCTGTGCGACGACTATCGCTTCAACGTCGACGACAAGTCCTGGAATGTCAGCGCGAGCATCGGCATTGCAATGATTGACCGGCACACCACGTCCGCCGAGGAGGTGCTTTCGCACGCCGACCTTGCCTGCAACATGGCCAAGCAGCAGGGACGCAACCGCGTCAACCTCTATAACCCGGCCGACCTTGGCAAGGCAGACATGCAGGCAGACATGAGCTGGGCAACACAGGTGCGCGACATGCTGGAGCACGACCGCTTCCAGCTCGTGTACCAGCCCATCGTCAGCACCGACAGCGGCGAGATACTCGACCACGAGGTACTGGTGCGCATGGTGTGCGACGACGGCCAGGTTATCCTGCCGGGTGGCTTCATGCCGGCGGCCGAACGTTTCGGACTGATTCACAGCGTCGACCGCTGGATCGTGCGCCGCGCCATCCAGGAACTCGCTGCACTGCATCAAAACGGGCAGTGTGTCAGTTTCTCGATCAACCTGTCCGGCAAGGCCTTCGAAGACCAGACCCTGCTGCCGCTGATCCGGCAACTGCTCGGCGACAGCGCGCTCGATCCAACCTGGGTCACCTTCGAAATCACCGAGACCGCGGCTATTGCCAACCTCGCCGCCGCGGAGGCCTTTATCAGCGCACTGAAGGACATCGGCTGCCAGTTCGCACTGGATGACTTCGGTTCCGGCTTCTCCTCTTTCGCCTACCTGAAACACCTGCCGGTCGACAAGCTCAAGATCGACGGCGCCTTCGTGAAGGGCATGGCACACAGCTCGGTAGACCAGGCCATGGTGGAATCCATGAACCAGGTTGCACATGCACTCGGCAAGCAGACCGTCGCCGAGTGCGTGGAGAACGCCGAGACCCTGAAGATCCTGAGGGAGATGGGCGTCGACCGCGCCCAGGGCAACCACATCGCCCAGCCGCAAGCCATACCACTCACGGTCTTGCAAACCGTACCGGTGAGCAGCGCGGCATCACTGTCTCATTAACGCCTCGTGTGTACACGTGCTCCTGTGCAAATAGACACAATTGCATGAGCAGACGTTATACATGTAATGCACATCCCATTTTGCCAATCCGCTGTTGCCCATAATGCGGCAAACAGCTTGTTGAATGCTGCTTCATCAGCCGGCGCGTATTCAAACCATGTGAGGTAATCGAACGGCTCATGCCACGAAAGATCCCGGCAGTGGTGAAGCCTGCGTGACAGCGCAGGAAAATACTGCAGCACGATTTTGGCGTGCCAGGACTGTTCTTCAAAAAATACATTGGCGTTCGTATTGTGTAAGCATCCACCAGGCCGCCTGCGGACCGTATGGAGCCTCCGGGCCAGAGGCGATTTCGAGCCCTCTCGCCGCAGGTAGTGGCTCCCCGGCCATTACTTCCATTTCGGCGACGCGCCGGGGGACTGCGTCTCCGCCAATGCACGAAAACAATCACGCCGTCATATCATAACGCTGGAATTGACGGGAGCGAGCCGCATCCCGACGAGCGAATTTTGGTCGCTGATCTCACTGCAACCGGGCTCTTTGTGGCATGAGATACCACAGGACAAATGCAACCAGAAACAGAGCCGGGATATCGCCCAGCAGATTTGCCCGTTCGGTCTCATCCACGAGCGCCTGGACCAGCATGATTCCGCCGTGAACAATACTCGACCAGATCGTGAACCATATAAGACTTGCGTTTGCTAACGGGTCTTTCGCAGCACGGATCAAAAAAACCCCCAGCGTAGCGTAAACACCCATAATCATCTGTTCGTATTCGGGTTGCCGTGGTGTCCAGCCCCAGCCCGAAGGCCATACCCACATCATCATCACGTAGATCCCCGCGATGAAAATAATGCCAAACATAACAAGAGCAACTTTCAAATACCTGAGCTTTTCTTCCTGTTGCATGAGATTTCTCCGTAAACCGCTTGCTGATTTCACCGTCCACGATTCGCCCCCGAGGTGGCCGGTTACTTAACGACACCTGCCGGTCTGGGCTTCTTGCTGAAGGAATCAGGCAGGGGACAGTTACTACAGATATAGCCTGAACGCAAAAAAAGCAATTAATACTTTCGCATTCGCTGACAGACCAGGAGTCTAAACTGCACCGGCCAAAGCCGGCGACTTCGGGTTACGGTTAAAGGCCGGGGCCAATTCAATCGGTCATTACAACACCATATAGCCAGTAAAGGATTCAGGGCAAAAATTACCGCAAGAAGCCGGGCCTTCGTGCCCTGATACCTGCTGGCGTATCAACTCCCGGCTGATTCCATTACGGCCGGTTTGCGTATTCCCGGTCGAAGATCACCTCCAGTGGTGCATGCACGCCGCGCAGCCGGTCGATCACGCGCTTCGCCCAGTCGAAGTAGTCACGGCGCCGCTGCAGGTCCCAGTCCGGTGGCGGGTCGTGCGCGACATCACGCAGATTGCTTATCTTGTCGGCGAGCTTCACCAGCTGCGCCGCCCTGCGAATATGCGCCGCGTGTTCGACCTGCTTTTCCTTGCGCTCGGCCTTGTCCAGTGACTTGTCATCGGTGACGTCCATCACGATACCCGCAATCTCTGTGCCGAACTCCCTGACAAGCTCCGTCTCGGTTGTCTTCGTATCCTCGATCGTATCGTGCAGCAGTGCACCGCATATGACGTTCACGTCCGTGACCTGGCCTTCATTGCAAAGGATATTGGCCAGCGAAATGGGATGATTGATGTAGGGTGATGCATCGAGATTCTTGCGGCGCTGATCGCGGTGCTTGTGTGCGGCGAATGCCAGCGCCTTGAGCAGCAGCTTCAAATCACTTTCAGGGATGGTCATCGCGGCTCCGGTCGCAAATGAATAAACGGGGTATCAGGCCGGTAGCGGCCGGAATGTTGCCGTAGCGGCTGGCTGCACGTGTGAAGCCGGCATAGCGGCTGCGATTTGGCTACGCGCCGACGGATTCCAGGTTGGCATAGGCCAGCACCAGCCACTTGGTGCCGGCGCCCGGGAAGTTTACCTGCACGCGTGCACTGGAGCCCCTGCCTTCGCAGCTCAGTATCACGCCGTCGCCGAATTTGGCGTGACGCACATGCTGGCCGAGGTGCAGCCCGCCGGCAGCGGTTTCGCGCATGCTGCCCGGCATGCCCGCCGGCAGCTGCGTGCGTGGCAGGCTGACACCGGGCCGCGGGCGCACCTCGTCGATCAGCTGTTTCGGTATCTCGTCGATGAAGCGGGACGGCAGGCAGTAGGTCTCCGAGCCGAACACGCGGCGACGCTCGGCGCACGTCAGCACCAGCTGCCGGCGCGCGCGCGTGATGCCGACATAGCAGAGACGGCGTTCTTCCTCGAGCCTGCCCGGCTCCTCCGCGGAGCGCTGGTGCGGAAACAGGCCTTCTTCCAGCCCGCACATAAACACCAGCGGAAACTCCAGGCCCTTGGCCGAATGCAGTGTCATGAGCTGCACACAGTCTTCCCAGGCATCGGCCTGGCCTTCTCCGGCCTCGAGTGCGGCGTGCGAGAGAAACTCGGACAGCGGGTCCATATCGCTGTCCGGATCGGTCACGAACTCACGCGCGGCGTTCACCAGTTCCTGCAGGTTCTCGAGGCGTGCATCGCCTTTCTCGCCTTTCTCTTTCGCGAAATGATCGGCCAGGCCGCTCGGGTGCATGACATGCTCGACCTGTTCACCAAGCGACAGCCTGCCGATGCCGTCGGCCAGCTCGTCGACCAGTTTCAGAAACGCGATCACGGCATTGCTTGCCCGCGCCGGCAACATCTTTTCATTGGCCACGGTAACGGCTGCCTGCCACAGTGATGTACCGTAGTCCCTTGCCTGGTGGCGTATCGCATCCATGGTACGGCCACCGATGCCGCGCGGCGGATGATTGACCACGCGCTCGAAGGAGGCGTCGTCATGCCGGTTGGCCGTCAGGCGCAGGTAGGCCAGCGCGTCCTTGATCTCGGCGCGCTCGAAGAAGCGCAGACCGCCGTACACGCGGTAGGGCATGCCGCATTGCATCAGGCGCTCTTCAAATACACGTGACTGTGCGTTGGAACGATACAGGATGGCGACATCGCTGCGTGCGCCGCCCTTGTCCACGTGGTCCTCGATGCGATCCACCACGAAACGCGCCTCGTCCTGCTCGTTGTAGGCGGTGTACAGCTGGATCCGATCGCCGTCATTGCCATCGGTCCACAACTGCTTGCCCATGCGCGCGGTATTGTTGTCGATCACGGCATTCGCCGCATTCAGGATCGTTGCGGTGGAGCGGTAATTCTGTTCCAGTCGCACCACGTGCGTATTGCTGAAGTCTTTCTGGAAACGCAGGATATTTTCGACACGTGCGCCGCGCCAGCCATAGATGGACTGGTCGTCGTCGCCGACTACCGTGATGCGCGCATCGTCGCCGGCCAGCATGCGCAGCCAGGCATACTGGATCGCGTTGGTATCCTGGAACTCGTCAACCAGTATGTGATGAAAACGCTGGCGATAATGATCGAGCAGGGCGGGATACTTCAGCCACAGCTCGTGCGAGCGCAGCAGCAGCTCGGCAAAATCGATCAGCCCGGAGCGCTGGCACAACGCCTCGTAGGCCTGGTAGATGTCCAGCTGGCGTTTCAGGTACGGGTCGTTGCGATGCTCGATATGCTGCGGTCGCCGGCCCTCGTCCTTGCAGCTGTTGATGAACCACTGCATCTGCCGGGGCGGCCAGCGGGCTTCGTCGAGGTCCATGGTCTTGAGTATGCGCTTGATCAGGCGCAGCTGGTCCTGGGAGTCGAGTATCTGGAAGCCCTGCGGCAGTCCGGCTTCCTGCCAGTGGGTGCGCAGCAGGCGGTGCGCAAGCCCGTGAAAGGTACCCACCCACATCCCGCTGACCGGCGCCTGGATCATCTGCTCGATGCGCCCGCGCATCTCGCCGGCCGCCTTGTTGGTAAAGGTCACGGCCAGCACAGAGTACGGTGACAGCCCTTGCACGTCGATCAGCCAGGCAATCCGGTGCACCAGCACGCGCGTCTTGCCGCTGCCGGCACCGGCCAGCACCAGCAGCGGATTCGGCGGCGCACAGACCGCCTCGCGCTGGGCATCATTGAGGGATTCGATAATCCGGGAAACATCCATGGCAGGTCATTCTAGCAATATGCCGGTCGTTATTCAGGCAGGCCGCAGGCGGCCAGGCGTGTATAAACCGGGGAAATTCCTATACACTGTCTGCTGTAACCGTGAATAATAAAAATCATGGCTATGGTGACCGGCACCACACGACGGATTTCCGGGGTTCTGCCAGTCATCGCAAGGCGGGCCTGAACCCGGAAACAGACGCTGTCCATCCTGCCCGGACAGCTGCGGGTAAAAGACAAGCCGGTCGAGGTGGTTATGGGTATTTTTCTGATAGTGCTTGCGATCCTGCTCGTAATCGGGGGCATTGCCTGGCTGATGTACGGGCAGCGTCCGGGGACCGCCCGGCGCAAGCTGAACTCACAGGGCACGCGCGAGCCCGCCCCGCCCGGCGGTATCGACAAGCTCAAGAGCAATGACCTGTTCTGGGGTGCAGAGCTGACACAGGCCGGGTGCGAGGTTTCGCAACGTCTGCTGGGCAATCAGTATGCATTCGACAAGGCGCCGGAGCTGCCCATGGATGGCTGCAGTTCGGCCGCTTGTACCTGCCATTTCCGGGGTCTGAAGGAACGGCGCAACCGGACGCGGCGCACCCATCCCGAACGTCGCGAGGTAGTGCGTTTCGATGTGAGCCAGCCCAATCGTCGCTCGCGCGCCAGTCGGCGGCGCAGTGACAGGTGGACCAACCACACCTACTGAGCGGGCTGCAATCAGGCGACTTCTGCCAGTAACTTCCTGTTTTTCGGCGAATTGAGGTTGGCCGTCTTCGGCTTCGAGCCTCTCAGATAAGCCTCCAGCGTTACCGTCGGGATCTGGGCCAGATCGACCAGCGGATGCATGGTGCATTTTTCACAGGCAATCAGCTTCGGTGGGGCGCCGGCCGGGGCCTTGCCAACCGGGCGTTCACGCAGGTTCTTGCAGGTGGTGACGCTCAGGTAGGCTTGCTGGGGAATACAGTAAAACATTGAATCCATATCCAAAACCAATCTCCTTTGGTCCCGCGGAAGAACGGGCATCCGGGCATAATAAAGCTTGATATAGTATCACAGCCGACCTGCAATAACACGCCAGAGCATGAAATATCAATAACTTAGCGTTTAAAGGGTATTAGCCGCCAGCAACCGTCGGCTATTCGACGGTGACGGACTTGGCCAGGTTGCGCGGCTGGTCGATGTCGGTGCCCTTGAAGACCGCCACGTGGTAGGCCAGCAACTGCAAGGGCACGGTAAAGATGATCGGGGCAATGCTGTCATCGGTCGGCGCCACCGGCAGCACCGTCACTCCCGGCTCGCTGGTAATACCGACATCCGTGTCGGCGAATACGATCAGTTCACCGCCCCGGGCACGCACCTCCTGCAGGTTGGACTTCAGCTTTTCCAGCAGATCGTTGTTGGGTGCAACCACCACCACCGGCATGGTGGCATCGACCAGCGCAAGCGGCCCGTGCTTGAGTTCACCGGCGGGGTAGGATTCCGCATGGATGTAGGAGATTTCCTTCAGCTTCAGCGCCCCCTCCATGGCCACGGGAAACTGTGCGCCGCGCCCGAGGAACAGGGCGTTGTGCTTGTTGCCCATCAGACCGTTGGCCAGTGCGCGGATTTCGTCATTCAGCGTCAGGGCATGCTCGACCTTGCCTGGCAGGCTGCGCAATTCGCTGACCAGGCGTGCCTCTGTCTCGGGCGACATGGCATGGCGCCGCCCCAGCACGATGGTGAGCAGCAACATCGCGACCAGCTGGGTGGTAAAGGCCTTGGTCGAGGCAACGCCGATTTCCGGCCCGGCGTGTGTCATCAACACCAGATCAGACTCACGCACCAGCGAGCTTTCCGGCACGTTGCAGATGGAAAGCGAATGACCGAAACCCAGCCGGCTCGCCTCGTGCAGGCCTGCCAGGGTATCGGCGGTTTCACCCGACTGCGACAGGGTCACGATCAGCGAATTTTTTCGCACCACGGGGTGACGGTAACGGAATTCGCTGGCCACCTCGACGCTGCACGGGACGCCGGCCAGGGATTCAAGCCAGTAGCGACCGACCATGCCGGCATGGTAACTGGTGCCGCAGGCGATGATGTGCACGCCCTTGACCTCGTCGAAGATATCATGTGCATTCGTTCCGAATGCCTCTTCCAGGACACGGTTGCTGCCGATGCGGCCCTCGAGGGTATCGGCGATGGCACGAGGCTGCTCGAATATTTCCTTGAGCATGTAATGTGCATACTCGCCCTTGTCGGTCGCGCCCAGCTTGAGTGCCGACTTCTTCAGCGCGCGCTCCACGACCTGACCGGACTGGTCATACACGGTCAGCCGGTTGTGGATGATATCCGCGACATCGCCGTCCTCGAGAAAGATGAAGTCACTGGTGCTCGAGATCAGTGCCGCCACGTCCGAGGCGATCAGGATGGCGTCACCTGCAAGCCCGATGACCAGCGGGCTGCCGCGCCTTGCTGCGACCAGGCGACCGGGCTCATCCTTGCAGATCACACCCAGCGCGAACGCGCCTTCCAGGTCGGCGACCGTTGACTTTACGGCCGCCAGCAGGTCCTGTCCCTTCCCGAGGTAGTGATCGACCTGGTGCACGATGACCTCGGTATCGGTCTGGGAGGTAAAGCGGTAGCCCGCCGCACGCTGCTCTGTACGCAGGGCGTCGTGGTTTTCTATGATGCCGTTGTGGACGATCGCCACGCGTTCGTGACATACATGCGGGTGCGCGTTCTGTTCACTGGGTACACCGTGAGTCGCCCAGCGCGTGTGGGCGATGCCGGTCAGTCCGCTCAGCGGCGTTTGCTGCAGCGCCCTGGCCAGCTCGGCCACCTTGCCGACCTTGCGCACGCGCTCCAGCAGGGCGCCATCCGTCTGCACGGCCACGCCGGCCGAATCATAGCCGCGGTATTCGAGTCGCCGCAGGCCATCCAGCAGCAGGGGTACAACATCCTGCCGTGCCGCAACACCGACTATTCCGCACATAAATCACTACCTTCCTTCAAGGAGCCGCGCCCCACGTCAAACAATTCATTACCAGTCACCATCGGCCGGATACCCGCCGTCTGCGACGGCCTCTTTGTACACTTCACATTTCACATTTTATGTATCACGTCTTATGCTTTTTTACCGGTCGCTTCCAGCCATGCCGGGTTCTCTGTTCGGCGCGGCTCAGCGTCAGTTCACCGGCCGGCGCATCGCGTATGATCGTCGAACCGGCACCGATCGTGGCACCGTCTGCAACCGTGACCGGCGCTACCAGCTGGGTATCCGAACCGATGAACACGTCGTCACCGATGACAGTGCGGTGCTTGTTGGCGCCGTCATAATTGCAGGTGATGGTGCCGGCACCGATATTCACACCGCTGCCAACCGTGGTGTCGCCGATATAACTCAGGTGATTGATCTTGGAGCCGCTGCCGATTTCCGATTTCTTGATCTCGACGAAGTTGCCGACATGGGTGTGCTCCGCGAGTCGCGTTTCCGGTCGTATGCGTGCAAACGGTCCGATGCGTGCGGCGTTGCCGATGTCCGCATCCTCGATCACGCAATTGGCCAGAATGACGACGTCATCCCCGACACGAACATTACGCATGAACACGTTCGGTCCGATCGTCACACGGTTGCCCAGCCGGATCTCGCCTTCCAGCACGGCGTTCACATCGATGACAACATCCTGACCGGCCACCAGTTTGCCGCGCAGGTCGAAACGCGCGGG
>Ga0307423_1001896_pt1 | contig 12204 bp, 7 predicted proteins | sample SalMarWE160310MG_FD_202154 | JGI IMG/M metagenome (GOLD analysis project Ga0307423, IMG submission 202154) | Salt marsh sediment microbial communities from the Plum Island Ecosystem LTER, Massachusetts, United States - WE1603-10 | ecosystem: Environmental > Aquatic > Marine > Intertidal zone >...
CACGGGTGGCGGCGGAATGTGGCGGGCTGGTGGGATGCGGCGGCGCTCACCGCGTTTTTTCTTGGCCATGAGCTCTGTCTCCTCTAGCAGCAAATCCTGGCCGCATGATAGCAGGTCGCGGCGTCGCTGTCAATGAAAAAGCGTTCGTAGGCGCACCGCCTTGGGTAGCGGCCACGTGCAGTGTGCGGTCCCTCAAGCATCCGTGCAAGCCTGGCGGTTCCAGGGAGCAAAAACGCAGAAGGCGGGGAGACGAAAGCCGGCCTACCGGCCCACGTCCTCCCCGCCCGCTGCAACTACGATTCTTCTAGCACGCCCGAGGCGCGCCTCAAACACGAACTAAGGATTAACAATCAAATAACTCCGGCGTTTGGGACAGCTGTGTAATTCCACCGAGGCAAGAACTCATCAAAGACGATGCGCATCGTTTCCTTGAAGCCCTTGGCCGCCCTTCTGCCCGTGTGATAGACTTGGTCTACAATCTGCACGGTGACTTTGAGCCCTTGGCGAGTATGTGTCTTCTCCATCAACGCCTTGACCAACTCGACACTCTTGAAAACGACACCTTGACAGGCCCGAGTGATGTGCGGAAACAGACGGTGCTCGATGGGATTGTACTTGGAAGTGTAGGGCGGATAGTGCGCGATACGGATTTCGATGCCCAGTTCATCGGCGAGTACCTGCAGGTCTTGCTTGAAGATGTAGTGACGGCTGTTGTTGCTGCCGCCACCGTCGCAGAGCACCAAGATCGATGTGGCATTGGGATACTCGAAGCGTCCCCGGTTGTTCCACCAGTTGCGGATACAATCACAAGCAAACTCACTGGTGTCGTGACTGGTGCCCAGGTTGATGTAGCCGGTGTTGCGCTGCACATCGTAGATGCCGTGAGGGATGACGATGCCCTCTGCCTGACTGCTGAAGTCGTGGTCATAGACCTGCAGTTCCTCGGTCGTGTACAGATGACCGTCGCGATAGAAGTTGCCCAGGTATTCCTTTTTCTTGGTATCCATACTGATCACAGGATTACCTGCCGCGATGTACACAGCCCTCAAATGGGCAATGTTCTCAAATTGTGCATTGCGATACTTGACACGTTTCATTGTTCGTTTTTTTGAGCCTTACGGCGGCGATAGTTGTGCTTCTTGAGTAGCTTGCGGATGACCGTTGTGCTGACCTTGACTTGGTATGCCTCGTGCAGACCATCTGCGATCTCACAAGGAGTCAAGTCTGTCCAGCGCACGTCTTCCCGCATCGGATCACCCGCCGTGTGCTCTCGCAGTACAGCCAGGAACTGCTCGTCAATGTCCGGATAGGTTTCATAGTATGGCTTGCGACCACCGCCTGGTTTCCGAATTCGTTGCGCCATCGTTTTCGTCGCGGGAAGATGGCCCAGTTCCTTTATCCCGGCCTGGATGGTGCTGCGGTCACAGCCTAGCACGCGCGCAATGTAGCTCACGCCACCGTGCCCAAGCTTGCTCGCCTCGACGGCTGCGTAGTGTCGCCTGTCTTTCTCAGAAAGCGTTGTATAGAACCGCTGCATCATTTGCTCGATCTCGACCGGATAGGGTTTCATCTTCGCCTCCTGCTCGTGATGAGTGAACAGGATACCCTATCTCTATTGTTTGCGCAAAACTCATTGCCGGAGTTATTTTGTGGTCATTCCTAAGGAGCTTGGGCACGTCGACCTCTCCCATGCAGCGGATCGAGATCGCAGCGCCGCGCGGCGTCTGGCGGACCTGGTACTCGAGGATGTCCCGCTCCTCCCCCAGCGCCGAGCGAAAGAGGTGCGGGTGGACCTGGATCCCGCAGGCGTAGGTAAAGATGTCGTCCAGGCGCCCCTGTACATCCTCGATCCGGCGGTGTGCCGAGCCGCAGGGACACGGTTCGTCGATCAGCGTCATCTCGTCCGTGATCTCGTAGCGGATGAGCGGCAGGGTGTGGTTGTACAGGTTGGTGAGATAGATCTTGGCCGAGCGGACGCCGGGAGGCACTGGCTTTCCCTGTGCGTCGACCAGCTCGACGATGGTCAGGTCATCAGCCAGGTGCATCCCGCGCCCCTGTCCGCACGACCTGGCCACACCCCCCTCGGAGCAGCACCACATATTGGCGACGGGCACGCCCCATACCTCTCGCAGCGCGTCGCGGATTTCGGGGAGGAGAGGTTCGGCGGTCGTACCCACGAAACGCGGCGATATATGTAGCCTGCCAGCGCGGGCTTCGTTGGCCAGCAGGCAGAGGGCAGATGGGTATCCCGTCAGATCAGTAGGTTGAACTCTGTTCAATCCCTCAACGATCTCATGGATCGGCATCGTAACCGGAAAGCGATGGTCGTTCGAGGGATCGGCAAAGGTCTGGATGATCGCGCTGGAGAGGTGAGTAGCCCTAGCCGCAAAGACGCTGGCGGCGACATTGGGCCTCCCGTCCGGTTCTGGATCATCCGCTGACCTCGCAGCTGTGTCACGCCCGATCAGGACAGCGAGAAGGGTCCACGAGGTCCAGTCGTAGACATAGACTCCCCTGGTCCCGGTCGATCCCCCCGACGCAATGGCGTGGTAGTGGTCGAACAGGTAGCGGTCACTGTCCAGCGTCTCCAGGTGGTCGTTGGCCAGATCGAGGTTCAGGCGCGGATCGGTCACGATCTCGTTCCAGTGCGCCATCAGGTCGGCCTTGGTCATCGGCAAGATATGCTCCAGGTCCTCTTCGGTGAGACAGGACAGATCGATCCCGGCCAAGCGCTGGCGGTGCCAGGGAGATCGCTCCACAGCCAGACGTACGAGCGCGCGCAGCCGCTCCTCACGCTCCCGGCGGAGCTGGTCTGCTGACCACGAGACTCGATCCGCGTATTCGGGAAAGACCTCTTTGCATTCGACACGGTGCTTCTCGCAGAGTTCCTGATACGCGGCCATATTCGCTGCTCCTTACAACGTGCCAGTTGCCAAGACGGCGTCGCACCCTGACAGTGCGCACTCAGTCCACAGTGTAGCCCAGCTCGACGGCGACATCCTTCGTAAACGGGCTCAGCCGCTGCGGCGGAGGATTCTTCTCCCACGCGGTCGCCAGTGCAGGATCTATGCCTGCATGAGCTAGTAGGTTCGGATCGCCGAGCTCAAAGGTCGCACTGATGCCCTGGTATGGGTGCAGGACTGCATCGTCAAAGGGGATGCTGAGGAAGCCACAGACCCGTTGCATCGTTGCCCGGGGATCGGTGACCAGATCCTCATACTGCACCCACTGTTGCCGCTGAGGCGGTATACTGCCGAGAAAGTCGATTGCATGGCGGTTGTTTGCTGCCCAGCACTTTTCCGCAAAGAGCCACGGGTTCGGATTCCACACTCCAAAGTGATCCCCGAGTAGCCAGTGAAAGCGCATGCGAACGAACGACTCGATCGACGCACACGGATGGCGGGTCAGGTACAAGTACTTGGGCTCCTCAAACAGGTCTTCTGCGCGTGTGAGATATGCTGGATGAAAGGTCGACGACGGTGACTTGTCGACGAGCAGGCGATCACCGATCTGTCCCTGTAGCAGACGATAGACCTCCTCGATGGACACGTCACCTTGCACAAGCTGCGCCGCACGTTGCTTTGCTTGCTCGGCCCCCTGGGGCGCCAGGGCAGCCAAGGTCTGTTCCAGCCCCCACTCCATCCACGGGTAGCCCAGTCGAGTGAGCAGGCGATGTCGCCGTGCCATACGCTCAAAGGGTAGCAGGTGAAGTTCTGGCCCGCAAGAGAGACCGGGATGGCGGGCCAGCATTACGCGCAGCAGGGTCGAGCCAGACCTGGGTCCGGCGAGGACAAAGGCCGCTGGGCGGTTCTTCGAGGCGCCGTTCGGTCGCGGCGCAGGCAGACCCCACGACCAGGTGCCGCCCTGGTAGGGATCGGTGTAGGTCGATTCCGGAGCCGGGATCGCCATTTCCCTGCTCAAGTGCTCGGCCAACTGCCGAATCGAGCGGATCGGCCCCGCGCGATGCGGCAACCGCCAGAACTCATAGCTATGGAAGGGCCTCGCGATCAGTTCCTGGATCGGGCCGCTCAGCGAAGCATAGACCTGTCCGGGGTCTGCCCATGCCGCATGCAGCTGGGAGAAAGGAGTGTCGGGTAGGATCTCTTGCTCGACAACGCCCAGTACCTCAGCGACGATGGATAAGAGTCGGTGTGAGAGCTGCGCGACGCGTACGTCATCTGGAAGGGACAACAGCTCCTCGACTGTCGTGCACCTCTCGGTCTGCACGAGTCCGGATGCAGTTTGGTTCGACATCGACCCTCCTCAAATACCGGCATGCCGGTTGGTTCTCGGCCGGAACGGGCCTGGTGGGATCCGGCGGCCTACCTGCTCTATTCCTGGCTCCACTATACCACGCCACCGTTAGGAGATCGTCAAGAGAACGCCAAGCGATCGCATGGAACGAAGAAATGCGCCACTCGCATGGAAATGTGGTATAATAGGTCCAACGACGCGCTGTCCTTCTCCTGGTACCGTCCTCCCCACGTCTGCGCGAAAGGACGAACGATGGCCCGTTTGTCACTCTCCCTGCTGGGACCCTTTAGCGCCACCTTGGACAGAGAGCCGGTCACCGGCTTTGATTCGAACAAGGTCCGGGCGCTGCTGGCCTACCTTGCCGTCGAGCTCGCGCGGCCGCACCCTCGCTCCTACCTCGCCGGGCTGCTGTGGCCTGACTGGCCGGAGCGCTCGGCGCTGGCCAACCTGCGCGGTGCCTTGGCCAACCTGCGGACGGCGATCGGCGACCGCGAAGCTTCCCCGCCCTTTCTGCTCATCAGCCGAGAAACGATCCAGCTGAACCCGGTCAGTGACCACTGGGTCGATGCCGTGGCGTTCAGCCAGCTCGTGCAGGCAGATGCGGCGACAAGCGACGGGCTGGAACAGGCGATCGCCCTCTACCGGGGACCCTTTATGGAGGGTTTCTCCGTAGACGACAGTGCCACCTATGAGGACTGGGCGTCGCTGACACGGGAGCGGCTGCAGCGGCAGGTCCTTACAGCGTTCCAGCGGCTGGTCGAGAATCGCGAGGGGAAGGGTGACTATGGGCGCGCCTGCGAGGTTGCCTGGCACTGGGTGGAGCTGGCGCCTTGGCAAGAGGGGGCACACCAGGCAACCATGCGCCTGCTGGCACTGAGCGGCCAGCGCGGAGCCGCCCTCGCCCAATACGAGGCCTGTCGCCGTGCGCTGCACGAGGAACTGGACGTCGAGCCAGGGGAAGAGACCAGACAGCTATACGAGTGCATCCGAGACGGCGAGCTGGGCCCGACGCCAGCACCCATCCAGGACCCTATGGGAAGCAGGAGAGCGGTACAGGATACTGCTTCTGGTCTGAACCCTTTGGGTCATCGAGAGGCACCCGCATCCCGCGAGATCATGACCAGCCCCCGCCGGCCCGCTCTGCCCTCCGGGCCGGCGCAACCCACATCTTCGTCCCAGCGTCCACCAGAGGGCCAGAGGCGAGTCGTCACGGCGCTCGTCGCTGACCTCCAGGGGCGCGATGCCCGGGGCGAGCGGATCGACGCCGAGGACTGGGTCGTGATCGTGGATCGTGCCTTCCAGACTTTGGGCACCGCGATCTATCGCTACGGCGGTGAGATCCAGCACTATCGGAGCAATGGCCTGGTGGCCATCTTTGGCTTGACAGCCGCGCACGAGGATGACCCCGAGCGCGCGGTGTTAGCCGCCCTGGCGATCCAACATGCGGCCAAACGATACGTCGCAGAGTTGAGGGAACGCGAGCGGATCGAGCTGCTGCTCCGCATCGGGATCGACACCGGGCAGGTGATCGCCGCCACCGTGGGCGAGAGCCACCACAGGGAAGAGATGGCTATGGGACGCACCGTTGCAGCCGCGGCACGCATCGCGACCGCAGCCGAACCGGACACGGTGCTCGCTACGGAAGAGACGCACCGCCTGCTGGCACAGCTTTTCGAGTGGCAAGCATCAGGCGAGATCATGGTCGAGGGCTCTAGCAGGCCACTCCCTCTCTATCGCCCGCTGGCCCCCCGCACAAGGGCCGGCAAGGGACGAGGCATCGCCGGGCTGGAGTCGCCGCTGGTGGGCCGCGACGCCGAAGCGCGCGCATTGAGGGATGCGATCGATCGCCTGCGGGCCGGTGTGGGGGGCATCGTCACCGTGATCGGGGAGGCCGGGATCGGCAAGTCGCGGTTGGTGGCCGAGGTGTGCAGGCAAGAACTGGGCATCACAGGCGGGTGGGAAGAGACAAGGGCGATAGCCCAAGGCCCCACCCCACCCTCCGGCTTGGGGTGGGTCGAGGGGCGCTGCGTGTCCTATGCCAGCGGTGTTGCCTACCAGATGTGGCTGGACACGCTGTACGGACTGTTGGGGGTTTCCTCCGATGCACCTCCGAGCGCCGTCCGCCAGGCGATGCAGGCATGGGTCCGGGCAATGTGCCCCCAGCGCTACGATGAGGTCTATCCTTACCTGGCGCACCTGGCCTCGCTGCCCCCGGAAGAGGAATCGGAAGCCGCGCTGCACGGCCTGGACGCGCAGGGGATCAAGGCGTTTTCTTTCCGGGCGGTAGAGGCCCTGATCGAGAGCGCGGCCCGGCAGCGCCCGCAAGTCATCGTCTGCGAAGACCTCCACTGGGCCGACCCGACCTCGCTGGAACTGTTGGAGCGGCTGCTCTCCTTGACCGACCGCGCCCCCCTGCTCCTGATCTGCGTCTTGCGCCCGCAGATGGGACACGACTGCTGGCGCATCATCGAGACCGCCGCCCGCGATTTCCCGCATCGCCACACCGACCTCCGCCTTGTCCCCCTCTCCCCGGCCGAGAGCGAGACGCTGGTAGGAAACATGCTCGGTGCCGGCGCGTTACCTGCCGAATTCAGCGAGCGGATTCTCGAGCACGCCGAAGGCAACCCGTTCTACGTCGAAGAGATCCTGCGCTCGCTGATGGCCAGCGGGACCATTGTCTATGAGGACGACCCAGGCCGTTGGCGAGCAGAGAGGGATCTGGCGGACATTGCCATTCCGGACACGCTGCGCGGGGTGCTGGCGGCACGTATCGACCGGCTTGAGCCGGGGGCCAGGCACGTCCTGCAGCGGGCCGCCGTCATCGGCCGCGTCTTTACCTACCGCGTGCTGTCCGCGATCATCGCAGATGCCCCCTTCTCTGAAGAAGGGCTGTATGGGGAGGCGCTCGAAGCCCACCTGATCGCCCTGCAGCGCGCGCAGTTGATCCGCGAGCGGGCGCGCTTGCCCGAACTGGAGTACACCTTCAAGCATCACCTGACCCAGGAGGCCGCCTACGAAGGCCTGCTCAAGCAGGAACGGCGCATATGCCACCGTCAAGTGGCCGAGCTTCTGGAACACACTTCCGACCGGGTCGAGGAACAACTCGGCCTGCTGGCCCACCACTGGGAGCAAGCCGGCGAGGCGGAACGAGCGGCCGGTTACCTGCGCCGGGCGGGGGAACAGGCGGCAGGGCGCTTTGCCAACGCCGAAGCGGCAGGCGATTTTGGCCGCGCCCTGGAGCTGACTCCAGAGGATCGCCTGGCGGAGCGCTGCGCGCTCTTGTTGGCCCGCGAAGAGACGTACCGCTTGCAGGGTATGCGCAAGGCGCAGGCCCGAGACCTTGCCGAGCTCGAGCGAGTGGCTACAGTCCTGGACGACCCGCGCTCACAGGCTCAAGTGGCACTCCGCCAGGCTCACTATGCGATGCGGCTCACCGAGTACCCGGCGGCAAGCGCTTACGCCGAAGCCGCCGTCGAACTCGCACGGGCTGCCGACGACGTAGGCAGCCAGCTGATGGGCTACCGGCTGCAGATGAATATCCTTCACCTCCAGGGAAAGAACGAGGCGGCCAAGCCGCTGGGCGAGCGGGCCCTCGCCCTAGCGCAGAAGGAAGGGGCACGCCTGATGGAGGGCACTCTCCTACGCAACCTTGGTTCCATTGCGCGCATGCAGGGCGACTATGCTCAGGCCAAGGCCTATGGCGAGATGGCCCTGCAGACGATACGTGTGGCTGGCGACCGGTGGCATGAAGGCAGCGCGCTCAACCTCCTCACTTTCGCATTCACACAGATGGGACACTTTGCCGAGGCCAAGGCGTGCGCCGAGCGGGCGCTGCATATCTTTCGCGAGATCGGTGACCCATGGGGCGAGGGGAGCGTGCTCGGTGCATTCGGCCAAGTGCAGGCTAACCAGGGCAGCTATGTCGAGGCAAAGCGCTGCTGTGAGCAGGCGCTAATCGTCTCGCGCGCGACGGGTGACCGCTACTTCAAGTGTGAGGCGCTGTCCTGCCTCGGGATCATTGCCTGCCGGAGGGGATGTTATGATGAGGCTCAAGATCATCTCGAAGAGGAAATCCGCACCGCACGGGAGACCGGTGAGGGCTGGGACGTCTTGGCCATCAGCCACCTCGGCCTCGTCGCGCACCTTATGGGCAACGATCAAGCGGCTCGCGAATACGGCGAGCAGGCGCTGCACCTTGCAGAAGAGCTCCCCTACCCGCACTACAAAGGATACGCCCTCACCGTCCTAGGGCATGCTCTGTTGGGGTTGGGTTGCTCAGCAGAGGCCGCCGACGCCTACCGGCAAGCGTTGACCCTGCGACGCGAGTTGGGCCAACACCACCTCGCGCCAGAGCCTGCCGCAAGCCCTGGCCCATGTGGATGAGATCCTGCGCTACCTTGAGGCACACCCGGCGCTCCAGGGCACGGACGAGCCGATCCGGGTCTACATGACCTGCTACCGGGTGCTGCGAGCCGGTGGCGATCCCCGCGCGGAGGGGATCCTGGACGCAGCATACCACCTGCTCCAGGAGCGGGCATCCCAGTTCGAGGACGAGGCTGAGCGACGATCGTTCCTGGAGAACGTGGCTGCCCACCGGGAGCTGGCCCAGGAATGGTCAAATGCCCAAGCGGGCAAAGGCAGCAGGAGCTAGCTCTGCCCCAGGCGAACTAGGTCACCCCTGCAAGAAAACCGCGCACGATATCCATGTAGCGACCAAACTGCTCGTACCGCACGCAGTGGCCCGCCCCTGCAATCGTGATCACGCGCAGTTGCGGCACAAAGGACTGGAATACCGCCGCGCTCTCGGCGCCGATCATTCCCCCGTGCTCGGGGTCGGCGGCGATCAGTAGGGCCGGACAGGTAACGCGCTTCAGCACCACCGGCCAGTCGACGGCTGTGGTCGGGTCAAAGCTGGCGACCTTGGGGCTGAGGCGAAGGTGAGCATCGGCCCACAGTCCGAGCACATCGTCCGACCAGGCAGGTGCGGCCGCGCGCTGCTGGGCGATCAGCTCCTCGCGGGACATGCTCTGCCAACTCGCGATCCTCTCCATCATCCGCGCATGTCGATCTGGATCGTGCGGCATGCGCATGGCCGCCAATCCTAGCGGCGCTGCGTCTTCCAGCAAGATCGCCCCGGGTACATCAGGGTAGAGGCAAGCCAATGCCAACGCTGTCCCACCGCCCATCGAGTGGCCCACCACCGGTGGCCGATGCAGGCCCAGTTCCGTGATCACACCGACCAGGTCGCCGGCCATATCTGCCATGTTGTAGCCACACTCCGGCGCATCCGACCGCCCGTGGCCGCGGGCATCGACCATTATCACGTCATAGTCCGGTTCCAGCACCTCCGCCACCGGCGTCCAGCACAGGCCGTCATCCGAAAACCCATGCGCCAGCACGACCGGCGGCTTGGCGCCGCCTGTGCGTGTGTAGTGCAGTCGCAGATCGTTCACCAGTACGTCGCCAGATTGCCACGTCGCCACGAGAGGACTCCTCTCTCTGTTTGCCAGCTCAGGCCGCTCGAGCGCCCTGCCCCGTGAGGGCCGGTTCCCCACAGAGCGACTGGCCTACTCGCTCGCAGAGCTGCCATAGGACATCGTCCAGCGCCCGCGTGCTGTGACGCTCAAGCCATCGCCCGCAGCGCCTCGCCCAGCCGTTGGATCTCTTCCACCGTGTTATAGTGCACCGCGCCGACGCGCACCATCCCGCCACTGTCTTCCAGGCCGAGGCGCTCGGTCACGGCCAGCGCATAGTAGTTCCCGTCCCAGACATAGATGCCTTGATCACCAAGCGCCATGGCAATTTCTCGCGGGTGGCGGCCCTCCCAGGTGAACGATACTGTCGGCACGCGCTCGCGGAGACGGTTCCGGTCGGTGACGCCGTGGATGTGCACGCCTTCCAGCGTCTCGAGCTCGTCCAGGATCGCCGCGCTCAGCGCGTGGTCGTAGGCGCGCAGTACCGAGATCCCTGTCTTCAGGTGGAGCCGCCGGCCCGACAGCGCGGGGAAATAGCGCTCGTAGGAGGTGCCAAAGCGCTCGCCGATGCTCGCCAGGTACTCTACTGCTGCCAGCGTGCCGGCGATCCCCTCGTGGTTCTGCGTCCCCGTCTCGAACTTGCCCGGCGGGTCGTCGGGCGCGGGGCGCACCTTGTAGGCGCGCAGGCGGTCCAGCAGGTCGTACCTGCCGTACAAGGCACCCATATGCGGGCCGTAGAACTTGTAGGGGGACGAAACCAAAAGGTCGCACCCCAGCGCCTGCACGTCGATTGGCCCGTGCGGCGCATACTGCACCGCGTCGACGTAGGCCAGCGCACCAACCTCGTGCGCCCACTCGACGATCGTCCGCACGTCGTTCACCGTGCCCAGCGCGTTCGAAGCATAGCCGACCGCCACGATCTTGGTCCGCTCGTTGATCAGGCCGTGCAGGCCCTCCATGTCCAGCGTATAGTCCTCGACGTCGAAATCGGCCCAGCGCACCGTCGCACCCCGGTCCTCGGCAGCCAGCAGCCAGGGCGAGATGTTGCCGTCATGATCCATCCGCGTGACCACGACCTCGTCGCCCGGCCCAAGGTCGCGCGCCAGCGCGCGGCTGACGCTCAAGGTGAGCGTCGTCATGTTCGGGCCGAAGACGATCTCGTCCGGCGAGGTGGCGTTGTACATGTCCGCCATCGCCGCGTGTGCCTCGTGCAGGATCGCGTCGCTGCGCTCGCTCGTCGCAGACGCGCCGCCGTGGTTGGCATTGCTGTGCACGAGGTAATCGCTCATCGCGTCGACGACCGATTGCGGGACCTGCGTCCCGCCGGGGTTGTCCAGGAACACGACCGGCCTGCCATCGTGCGTTTGCGCCAAGGCCGGGAACTGGCTACGGAGTGCGGCAACGTCGAATGTGTCCATCATGACTTCTTCCCCTCATCTTCCTTCGCTAGCTATAGGTCAGGTTGCGCCCAGGGCGCGCGCCCGTGTGTTCGCTGTCCACCACGACCGGCACGCCATTGACCAGCACGTGCTCGACGCCTTTGCAGTACGCCAGCGGCTGCTCAATGGTGGACACGTCGTCCAGCTCGCCATAGTCGAACACGACCACGTCTGCATAGGACCCGGCACGGATCATGCCGCGGCCTTTCAGGCCAAAGCGGAGCGCCGGCATGCTGGTCATCTTGCGGATCGCTTCTTCCAGGCGCAGAACCCCCTTCTCACGCACCCAATACGTCAAATAGTGCACCATGCCGGCAAAAGGCAGCGGGTGCATGTACGAGTTGCGCAGCGGCCCCTCCAGTGAGACGGTACGCGCATCCACGGCGAGGTTGATCAGCGGGTGCTGAACCTGCTGCCGTACGTCGTCGTATCGGAACAGGTGCCCGACATAGCTGATCCTGTCCTCTCCCCGGTAGGCAGCGACGAGCAGGTTCAAGAGCACGTCCCACGGGTGCTCGTCCCACATCTCGCCGATCTGGACCAGGTTCTTGCCCATGATCTCGGGGTGCACCTCGCTACGCGAAATACGCACCCGGTGGAAATCGCCACGGTAGATAAAGGCCCAGTACCGGTCGCTGTCCTCGCGTACCTGCGCCCGTACCTCCGGGTCCCCGAGCAGTTGTGCCGCACGTTCCGGCCCGTCGACCGTCACCCAGTCGGGCAGGATCGCCGCCGGACCGCCGCCGCCGTCCTCGAACGGCGTACAGTCGGCAGCCACGTCGAGGCCCTCCTCCCGCGCCCGCACCACGGTGTCGATGGCGCGCTGCCATGCATCGGGGGCAGCGCCGGTGTTGTAGCGCACGTTCAGGTGGGACACGTGCCCGTGTGTGCCGCTGCACCGCACGATGTAGAGGAACTCCTCGATCGCGGCCTGGATCGCCTTGGCCCGGTTGCGGATGTGGCTCACATAGTAGCCGTCATATTCGCCGACGACCTGGGCCAGCCGCACGATCTCTTCCGTAGAGGCCCGCCGCCCG
>Ga0307423_1001899_pt1 | contig 12192 bp, 8 predicted proteins | sample SalMarWE160310MG_FD_202154 | JGI IMG/M metagenome (GOLD analysis project Ga0307423, IMG submission 202154) | Salt marsh sediment microbial communities from the Plum Island Ecosystem LTER, Massachusetts, United States - WE1603-10 | ecosystem: Environmental > Aquatic > Marine > Intertidal zone >...
ATGCCAGGCCTCGTCCCTGCTGATGCCAAGAATCCTTCGGCTCGCCTCGATGTGAGTGTTGCGCAACACTTCGATGGCAAAGCGTTCAAAAAGCAAGGTGAAGCGGGCATGTCGCTCAGCCCAGGGCAGCCCTACTTGGCGCACTCCGTGCTCAGGGCAAACAACCCGCGGCGGCCGGGCCTGCAAAAATGTCCGAAACTGACAACTGTCCAGATGCCGCCACACACGCTCTTCGGCATGGTCGTGCAGCGGCCCCTCGGTTCCACACTCAGGGCAGGGCCAGTGAAGACCTTTGGGATGTTCCACCCACACATCAACCTGTTGCCCATTGACGTCAATTTGAACATCAGACACAAACCATGGTTCTTGAAGACCCAACAGATGATGGTAAAGCTCGGTATCGCGCATAACTCGTCTCCTTTCCGGAAACGAGCTTACCACCAATTGTTACCCACTGAAAATCCCAAAGCCCCTCGTGAAAAGGGGTCTGCTCTTGACTCATTAATGAACCCTTCCCCTTCAGATCCTGCATTTTGAAATCCCCCTGGCCATGAAACGACAATTGAAGGATATTCCCGGAACGGACTTGCCTTCCGCAAATACCTAAAGATAAGCCAAGAGAAAACTCCTGTTCATGGGTGATCATTGACGCCCTCCATATGGCCGAGTTCTGGCTGGTCAGCCAGGAGAAGCCATTTCCAAACAGGCAGAACGGATATCTTCAGACCCTTCGTCGTACGTTCTTCTTCCTGAGCATAGGTCAGGATCACTCCGGAATGCAGATCGAGCGTGCGGCAGGCCTCCACAAGTCCGGCAACCTCGCGTTTGCTGTTGCGCTCGTTCAGCTCCCAGCAGACCTGTATCGCAAGTGTCGGGTGCAGGCCCTGCTTGACGATAAAGTCACATTCGTTCCTGTTCTTGAAATAGTACAGTTCCGCCTCACGGCGGAACAGTTCCGTGGCAACCACGTTTTCCAGGATTCTGCCTCGATTTTCGGTGAAGGGGCGACCCAGGGCGGCAAATCCGGAATCCGACAGGTAGACTTTTTTCGGGTTCATGATCCGGCGACGGGGTGAGTAGGAAAACTTTTCGTTCACAATGACGAAAAAGGCTCTGTTTTCATTGTGTTTTCCATAGTAAACAATTTTCGCCTAAATTGTTTACTTATCAACCCGTTTTCGCAATTTCACGTACAGCGGGACGCGCTGGATACAGCCAATTTGTCGTATCAAAAAAGGTTAAGGGAGAGGACAAAAGAACGTGCAGACTGCTGGCCCTGTTAGACAGCAAAACCGCTCCCGGATGCACCCTGTGGCATCCGAGGCGGTTTCTGAAAGGTGGGAATTCGGATTTGGAATCCGTAACCGCTTGTTTTCATTGGCGCGCCCGGCCCGACTCGAACGGGCGACCTACGGATTCGAAGTCAGGATAACCACTTGAATATACAGACAAAACATATTAGAAGCAGGTAACTATTTTTCAGCATTTTTAGTAACATGTTTCGCCGTCGGCCGCTCTCCTGATTTCACCAACCTTACTCTTTCTCACTTACGTTTTTTTGACTTTGGGCAAGATTTGGGCGGGCCCTGTGCAATCCCCTTGCGGAGGGTTTGACGGCAGGTTGTTGCTGGCAATCCACGGCGTCCAGAAAGCACCGAAAATCCCAAAAGAAAAAAGCCCATGTTGGGCACTGCAAAGTCATTTCAAATTACCGGTCCGGGCGAGAGGATTTGAGCCTTCCAACGTTTGTTGGAAAAAGGGACTGCGAAACAACCGCGAAGGAGAAACGCATAATTTCATTCCTGTCTCCGGTTTTGACATGAGGGGTCCCCCAATCTACAGGACAACGGGTCATCCGATGAACTATTGCAACTAATGCCGAAATGTGGTTAACTGTAATTTATCCTATCTGATGCCGCTTTTGCCGGGGAAGTGGAGGATCTTGCCGTGGAATTGTTGACCAAACCAGTAACGACAGATCTGTCTTATCAAGCATTTTTCGAGGATCCCCTACAGCTCATCAAGGAGTTTAAGGAGGTTCTGCCGTATTCGGTTCATGCGAAGGTGGCAAAGGACTTTGACCTGTCCCTTAACAACATCAAGATTGATAACAATGCCCCAGCGAACAACTTGCTCCATTTCTCGAAATTCGACGGGCCAAGCTGGTTTGAATGTTCCTTTGGACTTGAAGTAGTGACGGCCAACCTAAAATTCGCAAAGGACGAAAAGCAGGGCCAAGATTTGTACTTTAAAGCTGCGGAACTTTTTCAGCAATTTCCAATGAAACGCCAGAGAATGGTAATCCAGCAACAGTTGTCGACAGAAGGAGACAGCGATGAATATCTGAGGTCGTTGAATCCAAACGTTCCCGCCAAATTCGTTGAAAAAATGACTGGCAGGGGGGTGTTTTACACTCTCAAATTTTCTGAGGAGGAATTGATCGCCCACATCACAGTGGCAAAGTCACTCTTCGTGGAAAATGGAGTTTTCAAGAGCATTGAGTTTGAATTCTCTCCGAATAAGTTCAACTTTGCTGATGCTTATAGAATCGCGAAGGGCCACCGAGAATTTATATTGGACGAGCTGAAATTGCGAATTAACTTGGAGGCTTAGGATGGAGCGAGACCGTCCCATGTACACAACCAGAGCAAGGTCAACATCAATGAGTTTCCAGATTGATCCTCAAGAGGTTTGGCCTCCAGAGACGGCACAGGGCTTGCGATCTATTAGAGCAACGGCTACCCAAAGCACTGGGGCTGATCAAATCGTTGTCGCACACAATGTGGGCCTGGAAATGGAAGTCAAGTTCCTCAGAAAGGAAAACGAAGCACTCCGGAAAGATGTGGGGGAAATCAAAGAGGTCATAGGGCGACTTGTGGCCATCAGTGGAGTATCAGAAGTCATTGAACTGCGTGATATTTCATACGAAGATGCCAAGGCACAAATCAAGCAGTATTTCGAGGCCCATCATGGCGAAGAGATAGACGCCGCTGATCTGGAAGAGGCTCTTGGAATAGACATTGTCATGGCAATTCAGATTTGCCAAGATCTGGAGCAAGAAGGGCGGGTGAAGGGCGTATGACAACGGTAAAGCCCAAACCGTGCCTTCGCGAGCCAAACGATTGCGTTGAAGGGGATCGACTCTATATCCAGTGTAGAACACCAGGCAAGTGGAAACTGTTCCGGATGACAGGAACGCACCAAGGAAGCCGGTGCAAGATTGAAAAGAATGCTAAAGCGATAGTGCTGAAAAAGTTCACCAATGTCAAAACCCCCTTGGGTCTGAATTCCCCCTCGAAAAATCTCTCTTCTTTTCCATAATTGATGTCAGAATGGGTATGGCGAAAAGGGGTCAAGTCTGCTCTTGACTCATTAATGAACCCTTCCCCTTCAGATCCTGCATTTTGAAATCCCCCTGGCCATGAAACGAAATTGAAGAACATTCCTGAGAACGGGTTGCATTCCGCAAAAACATAAAGATGAGCCAAGAGCAGACCCCTTTTTCGCCGACAACCTGGCCAATTACCCGGCTGCTCTGATTCCCGAGCTGGAAAGGCCGGAGGGGCTTTTTGTTAAATGGGAAAAACAGGGCGGACAGCTCTAACTTCCACAGCTTCATAGGCTGCGCAATGCAGATCCCTGCGAACGTAACAGGCGCTTGTTTACGTTTTTCCGAACGAAACCTCGCCCTCTCTCCCTGCCCCACCGACACACTCACAGCCTGGATTCCGCGCAAACTTTTCCATGCTTTCAGAAGGACTGCCGTCAGAAACACGGTAATACCGGAGTCGGTTGCCATGATGATTTCAGGTCATAAGGACCGGTGTGTTTTCGAAAGATACAACATTGTTGACAAGAAAGACCTGAAGGAAGCTGCCGAGCGGATGAAGGACTTCTTTGAGAGCAAGAAAAGCCACATCGACGCCGAGCCTGACGCAAAACTGACGCATTCAGACCCTACCAAAGAAGAATAGCGACCCCAGAAAAAGTCGCTATCCAACTGTAATTCCACTCAAAAACATTGGCGCGCCCGGCCCGACTCGAACGGGCGACCTACGGATTCGAAGTCCGGCGCTCTATCCAGCTGAGCTACGGGCGCATTTGGCGGTGTCTCGAAGCGCGTCCAGAATTCCGTTCCGATAAGCCTCCAATTCACGTAATTTTGAGTTCGAAACCGGAATAATGGAACGTTGGAAGACTGGATGCAAAGAACAGTGCAGCAAAATCTAAGATGGGGTGAGTGAAGGGATTTGAACCCTCGACCGCCGGGGCCACAACCCGGTGCTCTGCCAACTGAGCTACACCCACCATAAATGATGACGACTAGTGAATAACACAGGGCAGAACCCATTTCAAGGGGATTCCAGAGGCGTTCAAACTTATGATTGACGCTAAAGTCAATCTCCTGTATATTTTGTTAGTTTTCCGCATATTAAGCCACTTATAGGAAAAGCGGGGCCTCCATTTGAGCTCATTTGTCATATTCGCGATTCGAGCCATCATAGGCATTCTCTTTGCCATCCTCGTGATGCGGCTTTTCCATCCGGACGCAGGTATGGTGACCATCATGATCGTCGCTGTCGTCTTGGTGGGCCTGGCCTACATCTTTGAAGGCTTTCGCAAGCGCAAAAAGGAACCGCAAAGAAGGGCTGACGATTGAACCAGATTATCCTGGGCACGGCGGGCCACATTGACCACGGCAAGACCAGCTTGATCAAGGCCCTGACCGGCATAGACACGGACCGCCTGAAAGAGGAAAAACTCCGAGGTATCACCATCGAGTTGGGCTTTGCCTGGCTTGACCTTCCGAGAGGCCAGCGCATGGGCATTGTGGATGTCCCGGGCCACGAGAAGTTTATCAAGAATATGGTCGCGGGCGCCTCGGGGATCGATGTGGTGGCCCTCATCATTGCGGCGGACGAAGGCATCATGCCTCAAACCAAGGAGCACCTGGACATATGCAGTGTCCTGAACATCAAAAACGGCGTGGTCGTATTGACCAAAATTGACCTGGTGGATGAAGAATGGCTGGAGCTGGTTAAAGATGATGTGGAAGAGTTTCTTGAGGGGACCTTCCTGAATGGGGCGCCCATTTTTCCGGTATCTTCTTCAACGGGCCTTGGAATTCCGGAGCTGGTTGAAGCCCTGGATACTCTGTGCGAATCGGTTCCTGTGCGCATGTCTGATGGTTTGTTCCGTTTGCCTGTGGACCGCGTCTTTACCATGAAAGGCTTTGGCACGGTCGTGACCGGCAGCCTGGCATCGGGAGCCGTTCGTGTCGGCGAAACAGTCATGGTTTATCCCTCAGGAATCCAATCGAAGGTTCGTGGAGTTCAGCTCCACGGTGAGAAAGTGGATCAGGCCTCAGCCGGAATGAGAACAGCTATCAACTTCCAGGGTGTTGACAGAAATGCCATATCAAGGGGCGATGTGATAGGAAGCGTCAACACCCTTAAACCGAGCTACATGGTCGATGCATTATTGGAATACCTACCCGGTAATGAAAAGTCCTTGAAGAATCGAACCAAAGTGCGATTTCATACAGGCACCAGTGAAATCCTTGGTTATGCGATACTTTTGGATCGCGACGAGCTGTCGCCGGGGGGCACCGCTTCAGCCCAGTTCCGGCTTGATGCGCCTGTAGCCGTGGTAAAAGATGATCGTTTTGTCATCCGAAGTTACTCACCCATCAGAACGATTGGAGGCGGTCGAATCCTGAATCCGATCCCGGTGAAGCACAAGCGATTCAAGGGTCAAATTCTGGATTTGCTGAAACAGGTCGCTGAAGGCGGGCCCTTGGACGTGATTGCCCATCACCTGGAGGCGGCCGGTCTCCTGGGTGTCAGTTTTGCCGACCTCCTCCTGATGACCAACCTCAGCAAGAAAGACCTCGAAGAAGATCTTCGGCAACTTCTCTCCCAAAAGGCCATCGTCGAGATCGACACGGAAAATCGCACATTCATTCACGGAGCTGCTGTTGAGGGGCTTCGCCAGAAGACGGTGAAAATTCTGGAGGGCTATCACAAAGACAATCCTTTGAAGGTGGGTCTGGCAAAACAGGAGCTTATGTCCAGACTCGCGCCCTCGCTGAGCAACAAGCTCTTCAGCCTCCTCGTTCAGGACCTCACCGACAGCAACACGGTCGTTCAAGAAAAAGAAGTCATCCGTCTTTCAGGCCACAGTGTCGCCCTGGGAGCCGATGAAAAAGACGTGAGCCGTAGAATTGAACAGGCTTACCTGGAAAGCGAACTTCAACCTCCCTATTTCAGGGATATGATGTCGTCACTGGGACTGAATTCGGATCATGCGAAAGCCATTCTGATGCATATGCTGGAGGGGGGAAGTCTTGTCAAGGTCAAGGAAGACCTCTATTTTCACAAAGACGTTATCGAGGGATTGAGACAGAAGCTTGTATCCTATCTGAAAACCGAAGGCGAGATCAACACGCCGCAGTTCAAGGAGATGACCGGGGTGTCAAGGAAATACACAATCCCCCTTATCGAGTTTTTTGATGCAACGAAGGTGACCATCCGGGTCGGGGACACCCGGAGACTGCGGGAGGGCTGACATGGGTTACACTAAATTTTTCACCGTACGAGTCATCGGGGGAATTCTCGTCGCAGTCATCGTACTGTTCGGGCTATGGGCCTTGTTGAACAAGTTTAAAAGGCATGAGCCGACACCTGTGGCCGAAACAGAAGAGAGCCTCCCTTTCCCGGGGGAAGAACCGCCTGGGGCTCTCCCCGAACAACATGAGGCTCTTCCGTCCATGCCTGAAACGACTCATGAAGCACCAGGCATGTTTCCAGGTGCGGCCCCGCCCCATGAGAAGAAAGTGAAAGGCGTGGCTTTTGTAGAAGGCACTATCTCGGCTCTTAATCACGAATTGAACGAGCGCTTCTGGGGGTGGCGCGTCAATGATATAGTCAAGTTTACAGATAATGTGGAGCATATCCAGCTGGGTGTGCTGGAGGTCGTTCGCCGGACCACGGTTTCCCTGGCTGAGAGAATCTCCCGGTACGGTCCGACGGATGTCATTGACAAGAACCTGGAAAACGCCATGAACTGGTTCATGATCAAGCCGGGCCAGTACTGGCTGCCATCGCCCGAGGATAAGTACAACGAAAGCATAAAGGACTTGCAAGCGTACGCAAAAAAGCTGGAAAAGGGAGAAACCACTTTCTACACGCGGGCCGATAATCTAATCCCTCTGCTGTTCAGTTTTGCGGACCTCCTGGGGAGTTGTGATGATAACCTGGTCAAGACAAAGGAAGAAGACGGATCTGCTATCAGCTGGTTCAAGGTCGATGATTACTTTTACTATGCCAAAGGCGTTGCTATGGCCATGGGCAACATATTGCAGGCCGTGCAGGAGGACTTCGCTTCGGTCTTGGAGGCCCGCGGCGGGACAGACCTTCTGGAACATGCCGTCCACGCCTGTCAGGCAGCCGGCAAACTCGACCCCTGGGTGGTTACGGATGCACCCCTGGACGGCATTATCGCTAACCACAGGGCCAACATGGCCGCACCGATCAGCCATGCCCGTCACTATCTGGATGTGTTGGCCAAGACGCTTTCCACGTAATCACTGAACGTTGTTTTGAGAATCTCTATACAATGCACATTCTGGGCATTTCAGCTTATTATCATGACAGCGCTGCCTGTCTTGTTCGAGATGGGGAAGTCGTAAGCGCTATACAGGAAGAGCGCTTCAGCCGAAAGAAACATGACCATCGTTTTCCGGAACTGGCCATCCGGGCCTGCCTGGAAGAGGCCGGGATCACCGCTGAAGGACTGGACTATGTAACCTTCTACGACAAGCCTTTCATCAAATTTGAACGGCTTCTTGAGACATACCTCGCCTATGCTCCCGGAGGAATCCGATCATTCCTCACGGCCATGCCGCTGTGGATCAAACAGAAGCTCTGGATCCCGGATCTAATTCGCAAAACACTTGGCTACAAGGGGCCGATTATCTTCCCCGAACACCATGAATCCCATGCCGCCAGTGCCTTCTTTCCTTCCCCCTTTCAGCGAGCCGCCTTCCTCACGCTGGATGGTGTGGGTGAATGGACGACCACAAGTTTTGGTTCGGGTGTGGATAACCGCATCACGATTGACTATGAGATCCATTTCCCTCACTCTCTGGGGCTTTTATACTCGGCCTTCACGTATTACACGGGTTTTAAAGTCAACTCGGGTGAGTACAAGATGATGGGATTGGCGCCTTACGGGGAGCCTAAGTATGTGGACCTTATTCTCGAAAACCTTCTCGACCTGAAAGATGACGGTTCCTACAAGCTGAATATGGCCTATTTCAACTACTGCGCCGGCCTCACCATGACAAGCCGCCGGTTCCATGACCTCTTTGGCGGGCCGCCTCGGAAACCGGAATCAAAACTCACTCAAAAGGAGATGGACATCTCGCGTTCGGTACAGGCTGTGACCGAGGAGGTGATCCTGAGAACCGTCAGCCATGTCCACGGGATGACTAGGGAAAAATATCTTTGTCTTGCCGGCGGCGTGGCGCTGAACTGTGTGGCCAATGGCAGGATTCTCCGCGAGGGTCCCTTTGAGAAGATCTGGGTTCAACCGGCAGCCGGGGACGCCGGCGGGGCGCTGGGGGCAGCCCTCTTTGTGTGGTACCAGTATTTAGGCAATGAGCGGCGACGGGACAATGTCCGCGATTTTCAACAGGGATCCTACTGGGGCCCGAGCTACGATCATGGTTATGTGGAAGCGTATTTGGACGGCCACCAGATCCCGTACAAACGCCTTTCTGACGAGGAGGTCCCCGACGTTGTAGCCGACCTAATCGCTCAGGAAAAGGTCGTCGGATGGTTTCAGGGGCGTGTGGAGTTTGGTCCCCGCGCTTTGGGATCCCGAAGCATTCTGGGAGACGCGCGCTCCCCGAAAATGCAGTCTACGATGAACTTGAAAATAAAATTTCGTGAAAGCTTCCGGCCCTTTGCACCATCGGTTCTGGCAGAACATGCTGACGAATGGTTCGAGTTGACCCCTGAGAACAAAGAGCCGATCGCTTCTCCTTACATGCTTCTTGTGGCCCCGGTTAAGGCTGATAAGCGCCGACAGATCTCGCCGGAGGACGAACAAAAGTGCGAGGGCATCGGAAAACTGAAAGTGTGTCGTTCAGAAATTCCAGCCATCACCCATGTCGATTACAGTGCAAGGATCCAAACCGTCCATTCAGAGACCAATCCCAGGTACTACGCCATGATCAAGCGTTTCCACGAGAAAACGGGCTGTCCTGTCATTGTGAACACCTCATTTAATGTGCGGGGAGAGCCGATCGTCTGCACCCCGGAGGACGCCTATCGCTGTTTCATGAGAACGAAGATGGACTACCTGATTATGGAAAACTGCCTGCTGGACAAGAGCGACCAGCCTGCCTGGGAGGAGAAAGAGGAGTGGCAGAAGACATATGAACTGGACTAGGAGGCTGATGGAAAACGCCCCATACCCACTGAAAGGGCGTCAAGGGGATTCGTTGAACGCAGGCCTACAGCCATTTTCTGCAGCAAGGCCGGCAAAGCTACTCAAGGCATTGTAGGCCGAAGTGAAACGAATCCCCTTACGCAATTGAACATGGTCTTGAGGACGGCGCTATTTGTGCAATTGCCGTTCATACCGGGACCGGAGTTCTCTCCGCATCACCTTGTTGGACGCAGTTCTGGGCAGGGCGGACACGAGAACAACATCGTGAATCTTGAACAACGGGTTTAAGTCCGTCTTAATCATTTTTTGCATTTCTTTTTTGAGCTCCACGGGGTTCACTTCCGTGCCGGGAACAGGAATTGCGTAAACCACAAGGAGGCTGGGGCCTCCGCCGGGGGGAGAAACGGCGGTGGCAGCGGTTTCACTGATCGTGTCCAGGTTGTCCAGGACCCGCTCAATTTCTGTCGAACCGACCTTAATCCCCCCCAGGTTCATGGTATCGTCGGCCCGCCCTAAAGCCGTATAGTATCCCTTGGGAAGCTTCTCCATGTCATCTCCGTGACGACGAAGAAGCTCTCCCTTGGGGCCTCTGGGCACCCCCTCAAAGTAAACCTCATGATGGTCGCGATTCAGAAGCTCGGTTGACAGACCGATTGCGGGGGGAACGATAAATAGTTCCCCTGCACGGGCAGGTTTGCCCGCCTCATCCAGAATCTCGAAGCTCAGACCCAACGCGGGCGTCGTGAATGTGGCGGGAGAAGCAGGCTGAAGGAGGGTTCCGGCGATATATCCGCCGCCCAGTTCGGTGCCGCCGCAGTATTCTATGACGGGACGATAACCGGCAAGAGACATCAAGAAGAAATAATCCTCTGCATTGGAACATTCGCCCGTTGAACTGAAGGTCTTGATGCAACGCCAGTCAAGGCCCTTCATACAGTCCGAGTACCGCCAAACCCTTACAAGGCTTGGAAACAGGCCAAGCATGTTGACCTTGGCGTCTTGGACGAATACGCCGAACTCTCTTCCGGTGGGGGGGCCATAATAGAGCGCCATGGTGCCGCGATTGATCAGGCTTGCATAGGTCAGCCAGGGGCCCATCATCCAGCCCATGTTGGTCGGCCAGGCAACGACATCGCCCGGTTGAATGTCATGGTGCAAATGTCCATCCGTGGCCGACTTGATCGGTGTCGTGTGTTTCCATGGAATCGCTTTGGGTTCCCCGGTGGTTCCGGAGGAGAACAAGATGTTCATGTGGCCGTGGGGATCGCACGGGACAGATTCAAACCGGTCTTTTTCACTCAGAAAAGTTTGCCACGTTTCGTCTCCCTTTCTCAAGTCAACGCAGACGTTGCCCTCCGCCCAAGGCAACACGATGGCTTTGGGCGCTTCGGCGGAGACAATTTTTGAATACATGGGCAGCCTCTTCTCGCCTCGATAGATGACGTCTTGCGTGAAGATGCCTTTTGCCTCTGCAATATCAAGTCGTATCTTTATTTCTCCCGGGGCAAAACTGTCAGCAATTGACACGACAACACATCCGGCCTTCACAATACCCAGGTAAATCGCCACGGACTCGGCCGTCATGGTCATGGCAATGGCTATTCTGTCTCCCGGTCCAAACCCTGCCTCTAGAAGTCCGTTTGCCACGCGATTTGTGAGTCTCTCGAGTTCCCCATAAGTCATCCTGGATATCGGTTCGGCCGCTCTTTGATAAATGATGGCCACTGAACGGGGATCCCCGTTAAAGCAACTGTCTGCGACATTCAGTTTTGCGTCGACAAGCCACCTGGGCTTTTCCTCACCCCGGGAAAGATCGAGGACCTGGCTGTACGATTGTTTAAGACGGATCCCGAGTCGCCTGATCATCCTGTCCCAAAAGGCCTCCCGGTTTTTTGCGGACCATGCATAGAACGCTTCGTAGGAAGAGAAGCTCAATTCACCCATGAGGCTGAAGATATTTGTTTTCCTTACTTCCCCTTCCTCGGGAAACCATGCGGGAACCGGACCCTTTTCCGTGGAATCCCAATCGGAAAAAGTCACGTCGTGTAAATAACAATGCAGTGCAAAGGGGTGATCGGGTCTGAGGCACTCCCGACTCAGCGCTCTCCAGCACTGCTCAGGGGGCTGGCTTTGGAGCAGGTTGTTTGCGACCACTGAAAACTCCCGGGCCTCAGCTTCCGTGAGGCCCGATTCGATCAACCTGTCAACGGTCACTTTCCTTTTCATTGGCCTGACTCTGAGTACCCCAATGCGTAAATTCGATGACGTGTTTTGCAAACCGGGCCTAAATATACTTTTCCTAAAAAATCCCCCTTGCCCCCTTTAATAAAGGGGGAATTCTTCTCCTCCCTTTCCTAAAGGGAGGTCGGGAGGGATTTTAAACTACAGCCAGCAGGGAACGGTCATAGTGATTCTCAAAAATACATTCCGATTGCCACAAACTGCGTGGCGGCGAGTAGATTCAAGAGGGCTATTTCACCGTCACCACCGGACAGGGCGCTTCCAGGGTCACATAACGGCACGTCGATCCAACCAGGAATTTTCCGACCCGCGACCGCCTTCTCACACCAATAACGATCTGATCGATCCCTTTATCACTTGCAAACTTCACCAGACCTTCTCCGGGCGTTTCGTCGCGCACCAGGAGGTGAGTCTCGTTCACGATGCCCGCCTCATCAAGGGCAACCTTAATCCCATCGAGTTCCCCTTCAGATTGCTTGACCTCTTCCAGGCTCG
>Ga0307423_1001901_pt1 | contig 12178 bp, 9 predicted proteins | sample SalMarWE160310MG_FD_202154 | JGI IMG/M metagenome (GOLD analysis project Ga0307423, IMG submission 202154) | Salt marsh sediment microbial communities from the Plum Island Ecosystem LTER, Massachusetts, United States - WE1603-10 | ecosystem: Environmental > Aquatic > Marine > Intertidal zone >...
CGACCCCAACAACAAGCGCACCCCACCGGGCGCCCAGTTTGCCTGGGGCACCTTCGAGTTCTCGGGCGTCGTCGACTCGCTGCAGGAGACCCTGGAGTACTTCTCCGAGGACGGCACCCCGCTGCGGGCAACCGTGCAGCTCGGCATGACCCGGCTCGACATAGTCTTCCCGGACAGCGAGCGGCCGGGGACGACCAGGAGCGGTCAGCCGGGCTCCCAGCCCCTGAGCCCCGCGCCGGCGGACGGCAACCTGCCCAAGGCCGCGGGCCGCAACGGCAACAGCAGCGACTGGAAGTCCGTGGCCGATGCCAACGGGGTCGACGATCCACTGCGCGTGCCCCCGGGCAAGCTGCTGGACCTGAACGCCGGGGTGTCCGGCGGTCTCGGGGTCTCGTTGGGCGCGAGTGCCCAGGCGGGGCTGAGCGCCGGCGCTGCGGTGGGGCTCAGCGCCGGGCTCGGGGCCGGGGTCGGCTTCAGTGGGGGCGCGAGCGCCGGTGCCGGGCTCGGTATCGGGGCCGGGGCGAGCGCCGGGATCGGTGGCGGCCTGGGTATCTCGGGCGGGGCCGGCGCCGGGATCAGCGGCGGTCTGGGGGTCTCGGGCGGGGCCGGCGCCGGGATCGGCCTCGGCGCCAGCGCCGGGATCGGCGGTGGCCTCGGGGCATCGGGAGGTGCGAGCCTCGGGACCGGTGGTGGCTTCCAGGCCGAGGCGGACTTCAGCGCGGGCATCAAGGACTCCTGACCATGCCGATCATCATCAACGAGCTCGAGATCATCCCGGCACCCCCGCCGGAGCGGGGCGAGGCCGCTCAGCCCTCCGGGCAGCAGGAGGCCAACGAGGAATCCGTGCTCCGCCCCGAGGACATCGAGCGCATCATCGAGCGCCAGCGCCAGCGTCAGCTACGGGTCAGGGCCGACTGAGATGGCCACAAACCTTCAGCCCGGCTACCAGCCGGCCCGCCCCCGTATCCGCCTCGACGGCACCCTGCAGGAGGCCCTCGGCGAGAGCGAGCTGCAGTCCCTGATCGTGGAGGAGACGACGCTCGGACTCTTTCGCGCCGAGGCCAGCTTCCTGAACTGGGGCCCCAGTGGCGGGCAGACCGGGTTCCTCTATTTCGATCGCCGGACCCTGGACTTCGGCCGAACCCTCTCCGTCGAGCTCGGCCCACCCGGTGCCAGCGGTCCGGTCTTCGCCGGGCGCATCACCGGGATCGAGGCCCACTTCCCGCCCGAGCGCCCCCCCGAGATCCAGGTCCTGGCCGAGGACCGCTTCCAGGACCTGCGCATGTCGCGCCACACCCGCAGCTTCGAGCAGGTCACCGACGCCGATGTGATCCGCACGATCGCCTCCAGGCACAGCCTGAGCGCAGAGGTCGATCTGGACGGGCCGACCTATCCGGCCCTGGTGCAGCTCAACCAGAGCGATCTGGCCTTCCTGCGCGAGCGGGTCGCGGCGGCCGACGCCGAGCTCTGGATGGACGACCGCACCCTCTATGCCCAGGCGAGGTCCAGGCGCAAGGCCGCCGAGGCCGAGCTGACCTGGGGCAAGGAGCTTCTGGAGCTCTCGGTGCTGGCCGACCTGGCCCACCAGCGCACCTCGGTGCGGGTCACCGGCTGGAGTCCGGCGGACAAGGACGCGATCAGCGAGGAGGCCGGCGAGAGCGCAATCGCCAACGAGCTGATGGGCGGGCGCAGCGGCAGCGCGGTGCTGGGCCAGGCGCTGGCGACCCGGATCGAGCCGGCCGCCCGGCTCGCTCCTTTGAGCCGCGACGAGGCACGCGGCCTGGCCGAGGCCGACTACCGGGCACGGGCGCGGGGCTTCGTGCGCGGCTACGGCCTGGCCGAAGGCAACGTCCAGGTGCGGGTCGGCACCCAGCTCAGCCTGAAGGGGCTCGGCCCCTGGTTCGACGGACCCTACTACGTGACCCTGGCCCGTCACAGCTTCAGCCTGCGCGACGGCTACCGCACGGCCTTCGAGGTCGAGCGCCCGGGGCTGGGGGGCTGAATGCATACCCGGGACCAAGGCAGGGCGGCGTTCGAGCGGCACCGGCTCTTCGGTGTCTATCCCGCCTTGGTCACCGACATCGTCGACCCGGAAGGTCAGGGGCGGATCAAGGTCGAGCTGCCCTGGGCACCGGACGACGACGGCGGCTTCGAGGTCTGGGCGAGGTGCGCGGTGCCGATGGCCGGCAACAACCGCGGTACCTGGCTCATGCCCGATCCCCAGGACGAGGTCCTGGTGGCCTTCCAGGGCGGTGATCCCCGCCTGCCGGTGATCATCGGCGGCCTCTGGAACGGCCAGGACGCCCCGCCCGAGCAGATGGACGGCGCGGGCAACAACGACAAGAAGACGATCCGCTCCCGCAACGGGGTCAAGGTCACCCTCGACGACACCGACGGTCGGGAGAGCCTGACCCTGGAGACCCCGGGCGGGCAGCGGCTGTCGCTGAAGGATGGCCCCGGTACCGTCGAGATCGCCGACGGCAACGGCAACTCGGTGCGGTTCGAGAGTGCCGGCGTGACCATCACGGCCGCAGCAAAGCTCACGATCAACGCCGCGACGATGGAGATCAGCGCCGGGTTGGTCACCGTGAACGCCGGCATGTCGAGGTTCAGCGGGGTCGTGCAGTCGGATACCAACCTGACCAACGCGACGATCAGCTCGAGCTATACGCCCGGCGCGGGCAACATCTGGTAACCAACGGAGCAAGACCCATGCGTGTCCCGGTCTATTGGCTAAAGCCCTCCCCGCTGCGGGGACCGATCACCGCTGCCGGTGTCGACGCCGACCTCTTCGCGCCGCAGATCCTGGAGCACGCGACCGACGACTTCATGGACGTATTCCTCGCCGCCGCGGCGACCGGGGGCTCGGCCCTGACCAGGCTGGTCCCGCCGGCAGCGACGGACGGCAGGCCGCTGAAGCTCTTCCAACCGGCGCACGGACGCTTCTACCTGGTCTGTGCCTCGCTCACCTGCCGGCTGCCGGACTTTCCCGACCACAGTCCGAAGCCCGAGGAGGACGAGCGCCTGTTCTTCGTACTGCGCAAGTCGATCCAGGGTGCCGAGTACGGCTGGGTGCCCGCCGGGAAGACGAGTGGCTCGTGGAAGGCGGTGGCGGGGCAGGCGCTGCTCTCCGACGAGGAGCGTCTGCCGCTGATCCGGGCCAACGCGGCCGGCGGACGCAGCCTCTGGTTCGGCTATCTGCCCCTGTCGGGCCGGGAGACCTACTCGGTCGCCCCTGCCGCGCTGAGTCCGCCGCTGCCGGCCGCGCAGGACCCGCGCCTCCAGGAGCTTCAGGCGCGCTTCATCCGGCCGATGTCGCAGGTGCCGAGCCTGTTCGCCGAGGCGGCCGCGACCCCGCCGGGCGCCTCGTCGGAGGCCGTGGCGCTCGCCGCCCGGCGGGCGCTGAGCCTCTCGGTCTATCTGCTGCTCGATCTCTACGACTATCTCGCCCTGTATCTCCCGGCGGTGGCCACCGCCCTGCTGACCCCGGCGGCATTCACCGGCGACAAGGCGACGCACCAGTCCGCCCTCCTCCAGTTCCTGCAGGGCCAGACGATCGGGACGGGTCTGACCCTCGGCTCGGCCGTCGCCGGGATCGTGCCCCGGCAGCAGGACCTGGATGGGCTCGGCGACGGGGACATCACGACCCTGGGCTTCGGCGCCGAATACAGCCTGGCCGCCTTCCCTCCGGCGGCGCTGACGATCCTGGCCCAGCGCGTGCGCGATGCGCTGCCGGCGAGCTCGCAGCAATCGCTCGATATCCCGAAGTTCGTCGCGGATTCCCAGAGCGACACCGAGCGCGCCGGGACCAGCTTCCTGGTGCGCTGCGTCTACCAGAGGCCCAAGTGCGACATCGAGATGCGGGTCAGCCAGCCCAGCCGGGCCTTCCGGGTCGCGGCCTTCTTCGACAACGAGGCCCCGGCCCGCCCGGTGCGCATCGCGCTGCCGACCGATGTCAGCATCGGCGGGCTGCGGAAGTTCAAGAAGGGTGTGACCTTTCTGCTCTCCGAATCCATGCAGCGAAAGGTCGAGCGTATCGTCGGCAAAGAGGCGGCGCTGCTCAACGACGAGGGGATCAACGACGAGCAGGGAGGGGACTTCGCGTTCGTCTGCTCCTTCTCGATCCAGATCATCTTCATCGTCGCATTCTTCCTGCTGCTGCTCTTCGTGATCATCCTGAACCTCGTGTTCTGGTGGCTGCCCTTCTTCCGCATCTGCCTGCCGATCCCGAAGAAGCTTTTCTCGAGCTGAGCCATGGCCAATCCACAACCGCATTTCCTGGGACAGGGACCGGCCTTTCCGCCGCGGATCGGCGCCGACGGGCGCTTCGCCTGGTCGGCCGGCGAGGACAATATCCGCGAGTCGATCCGTGTGATCCTGATGACCGAGCCCGGCGAGCGGATGATGCGCGAGGAGTTTGGCTGTGGGCTGAGCCGCTTTCTGTTCGAGCCCAACACCGCGGCGACCCGCCAGCGTATCCGCGATGCGGTGCTGCGCAGCCTCACGCGCTGGGAGCCGCGGATCACCCTTGACGACGTGCTGGTCGAGACGGACTCCGAGACCTCCACCGAGGTCCGGGTCGGCATCCTGTTTCGGCTCGTCGCGACCCAGGAGCCCGGGCGCTTCGGGCTGACCCTGCAGCTGGAGGGCTGACCCATGCCGCTCTTAGTGCCCGGCCTGGACGATCTGAGCTTCGAGCAGCTGCTGGAGGAGGCCAAGCGGCGCATCCCGGCCTTCACGCCGGAATGGACCAACTTCGGGATCGAGAGCGATCCCGGCATCACCCTGGTGCAGCTGTTCGCCTTCCTGACCGATGCCCTGGTCTACCGGGCGAGCCGTATCACCGAGCTGAACCGCCTCAAGTTCCTGAAGCTTCTCGGCATCCCGCTTCAGCCGGCGGCGGCCGCCAGCGGGATCATCCGCATCCGCAACACCCGGGCGAAGCGGGTGGCCAAGCCACTCGCCCCCGGACTCGTGGTCTCGGCCGGCAGCGTCGACTTCCTGACCGCCGACGGCCTCAACGTCCTGCCGATCGAGGGCCTCGTCTACTACAAGTCGGAGGTGCCCCCGGGCGACACGCGCTACCAGGACTTCGCCGACCGCTACGAGGCGATCCGGCTCGCCGAGGCGGCCGTCAGCGGGACCTCGACCGCCGCGGTCGCGCTGCGCTTCTACGAGCCGAAGACGATGGCCGACCCGAGCCCGGCGGAGACGGATCCGGCGCTCGATCTGTCCCGGACCCTGGACGGCTGTCTCTATCTGGCCCTGCTGGCCCCGGCCGGCACGGCCGCGGACGGGCTCGATACCCTGCGCTCGGCGATCGCCGGCCAGACCCTATCGGTGGGACTGGTCCCGTCGGTGTCCGGCACCGTCGAGCCCCTGCCACCCAAGCAGTCCGACACAGCCCGGTCCACGGCGGCGAATCTGCTCTTCGAGATGCCCGGCAACCCTGGTCCGGACCCACTGTCAGCGAGCTACCGGCCGATCCAGCCCCTGTCCGGGGCCGGGGTCTCCGACCAGCCGGCGATCGTCATGCTGCCGCTGCCCGACACAGCGGGGCTCGCGACCTGGGTCTTCAACGATCCCCTGGACGAGGGTACCGGGGACTTTCCGCCCCGGATCGAGGACGATGCGATCAAGTCGCGGCTGCTGACCTGGCTGCGGATCCGGCTCAAGCCCACCACCGAAGGGGGCAGTCTGCCGCAGCTGAGGCTGTCCTGGGTCGGGATCAATGCGGCCCGCATCCACCAGGCCGTGCCGGTCGCCAACGAGTCCCTGGGCAGCGGCAGCGGAGAGCCGCACCAGAGCTTCAACCTCTCCAACACCCCGGTGCTGCCGAGCACGGTCCTGATCGCGACCCGCGACGCCCAGTCCGGGGCCGTGGTCCTCTGGCGGAGGACCGACGATCTGCTCGCGGCACAGCCGGACGAAGCCGTCTTCGACCTGGACCCGGAGGCCGGTCTGGTACGCTTCGGCGACGGAATACGGGGCGCAAGGCCGCCGGCCGGGGCGCGCCTGCTCGCCGACTACAAGTACGGCGGGGGCCATCAGGGCAACGTCGGCATCGGTGCCGTGAAGGCGAGCCGCGATCTCCCGGGCGGATTCACGGTCGACAATCCGGTGCCGACATCGGGGGGCGATCTCGGGGAGACCAGCGCCGACGGCGAGCAGCGTCTGCCCCTGGTGCTGCGGCATCGCGATCGACTGGTCACGGCGCAGGACTTCAGAGACATCGCCAGGCGCGTGCCCGGTGTCGATGTCGGTCGGGTCGAGGTGCTGCCCCTGTTCCGGCCCGGGACCCCCGCGGAGCGCAACGCCGCAGGGGTCGTGACCCTGCTCGCGCTGCCTCTCCACGATGCCATCAATCCACTGTGGCCCGAGTCCGACCGCCTGTTCCTGCGCCGGATCTGCGACTACCTCGATCAACGCCGACTCATCACGACCGAGCTCCACTTGCGCGGCCCGGTCTACCAGGACGTCTATCTGACCGTCGGCATCCAGGCGCGCGGCGACTCCTTCCCGGACAAGGTCCGGCAGGCCGTGCGCGACCGCCTGAGCCTGTATCTCTCCTCGCTGCCCCCCGGCGGTCCGGACGGACGGGGCTGGCCGTTGGGCAAGCGGCTACTCGAGCAGGACCTGGAGGCGGTCGTCAGCCGGGTCCCCGGTGTGGACTATGTCACCGGCGTGCGCCTGGGGCTCGACGCGACCGAGCAGAGCCCGATCGAGCTCACCGACCTGGCCCTGCCGCGGCTCGCGTCCCTGGCCGTGGACATCGGGGATGCCGCCGGCCTCGACAGCCTGTTTGCCAACCCGCAGCCGGCGGTCGCCGACCCGGACAAGGTTGTCCAGGTCCCGGTGCTGAAGACGAGCTGCTGAGGCCGACCGATGGACCCCAACGGAGCCCGCTTCCACCTGCTTCGCAGCCGCCGCGACTGGGACGGCTGCCGCGAAGAGCTCCCCGGGGGCGGCCTTGCGGCGCCCGGCACCTGGGTGCACCTGAAGCGGGTCGACTCACGGTCCTCCGCAGATCGGTACCTTCCCGGACAGCCTCCATCGGGGCAGACGGCGGGCTGCGAGCGGGTGGATCAGGCCTGCTCGATCCGGCTGGAGGCCAGGCTGCCGCTGTTTCGCCGCCGCACCGGCAACCAGCCGCTGAGACCGCAAGGCCGCCGGGGGGCTGCTGCGGATGGCGACGGCAACCGCTTTTGGATCGGGGCGGATCGCCGGGGCATCTGGTGGCAGCCGAGCGGTGGGGGTCTGCCGGCGCTCTGGTGGGGGCCGGATGCGTCCGTCCCGGCTGCAACCCGAGGCTTCGCGCCGGTTTCCGCGCCGGGCGCGCCGCCCGAGCTGTCGGGCCTCGCGATCACGACGCGGGGCTATCTGGCCGCCGGGGTCGCCGGCGGACTGCTGCTGTTCGACCTGTCCAGCGGCGGGCCGCCCACTCACCTGACCTTTCCGTCCGACCTTCAGCTGCATCCCTGGGACCTGGCCGCCGATGCCGACGGCGGGCTCTGGGTCCTGGATCGGCTGGGCCGCAGGCTCTACGGACTGGACTGCACCTTTCGGCTGCGCGCGGTGGGTGAGCTGCGCACCGAGCCGGGCCCGGTCCGGACGCCCGTCTTCGGGCCGCTGGCCGGCAGCACGGAAGCGCCGCCGCAGCCTCAAGTCCGATCGGTCGGGATCGACCTGGCGATGGCCGAGGACCCGATCGCGATCGAGGCGATGCCGAACGCAGGCGCCTTGATCCTCGACGCTGCCCCGGCGCAGCCGAGCGCCCGGCTGCTGATCTGGCACACCGCCGCCCTGGGCCCGCTGCTGCCCCTGCTCGGCCCGACGCCGGACGACGGCAGCGAGCGGCTCAGGGTGCACGCGATCGACCTGGCCTACGACCCCGAGGCCGCACGCGTCTACGCCCTGGATGCCTGGGGGCGCCAGGCGATCGCATTCGATCTCGGGCTCGGGCTCGCTCCGCCGTCGCTCACGCTGCGCCGGGACTTCCTGCCCCTGCACAGCCACGGTGGCCGCGGCTTCATGGTCTCGCGCAAGGCCAACGCCATCTCGATCCACTACGACCTCGCGCCGCCCGAGAACCGGGACGACTCGGTCCGCTGGGCGCCTCTCGTGACACTGGACGAAGAGGGCCGCTTCGAGTCCCGGGGGGTCCTGCTGAGCCCGGTCTTCGACGGTCGCGGACGCGACTGCGTCTGGGACGGTCTGTTCCTCGACGCCTGCATCCCGGCGGGGACCACGCTCCTGGTATCGAGCCGGGTCCACAACGAGCGCGACCTGGTCGAGACGCAGCCGTTCCAGTCCGAGCCCCCGCTCTATCTGCGCGGACTCGGCGCCGAGCTGCCCTTCTACGACCCGTTTGCCGACGAGGACCCGCGTCCCGCCAAGGCCGGGACCTGGGAGCTGCTGCTGCAGCAGGCCGAGGGACGCTACCTGCAACTGCGCCTGGACCTGCAGGGCAATGGCGGGGCGTCGCCGCGGATCCGCGGGCTGCGGGTCTACTACCCGCGCTTCTCCTACACCGAGCACTATCTGCCGGCGCTCTACCGCGAGGATGCCCAGTCGGCCGACTTCCTCGAGCGACTGCTCTCGAACCTGCGGGGGATCTACGATCACGTCGAGTCGCATATCGGCGAGGCACGCTCGCTGTTCGACCCGCGCACCGCCCCACCGGAGGTCCTCGACTGGCTCGCGGGCTGGCTGGGACTCCTGCTCGATCCGCTCTGGGGCGAGCTGAGCCGGTACTCGGACGGCGCGCCCGCAGCGGACCGGCGCCGGCTGCTGATCCGCTTCGCGCCGCGGCTGTTCGAGCGGCGCGGCACCCCGAGCGGTATCCGGCTCGCACTGCACCTGCTGCTCGATCCCGGGCTCGAGTCCATCCTCGCCAGATTCCGGGCCGCGGCCCTGGCCGAGGACACGGCGCTGCGCGTGGTGCTCACCCGTTACGGCCTGCCCTACCCCACCCCCTACGACGATGCCGAGACGATCGATGACCTTTTCTGCGGCTACCTGCTGGCACCCGAGCGGCCGTCGCAAATCCGGCTTTCCGAGGGCTTCGCGACCCTGGCGAGCGGCTCGGAGGCCGAGGCCCAGGCCCATCATTTCACCGTGCTGGTGCCGAGCGACCTCGCTGCGGAGCAGATCGCGATGGTCCGGCGCATCGTCGGGATCGAGAAGCCGGCGCACACCGACTTCGACCTGTATCCCGCCCTGGAGGGCTTCCGGGTCGGCAGGGTACGCCTAGGACTCGACACCCTGCTGGGCAGATCCGGTGCCTTCGGCCTCATCGAGCTCGGGCAGCAGGCGTTGCCGGATGGCTATCTGGCCGCGGCGCCGCCGATGGATGATCGGCAGCGACTCGTTCTGAACCGTGACCGTCTGGGCGATCCGACGGCCTTGTGAGAGGACTTGGAGATGAAGAACTGCATCCAGACTGACGCTGAGGAGACGACCCTGCCCCCCGGCAAGCGCGTACGCTACAGCTTCGGGATGGTGCTCGGGGTCGATGACTTCCGCCAGGAGCAGATCAATCGGGCCTACAAGCTCGCCCTGACGAACCGCCTGCTGCACGGCGTGGGCACCGCCTCCGGACTGCGGGTCCAGGTCGCCGCGACCCCCGATCGGAGCGACGTGCTGGTCACGGTCTCCGCCGGCCATGCCCTGGGTCCGCAGGGGCGCTGGATCTGCGTCGACGACCCCCAGTGCGCGCGCCTGGACCAGTGGCTGCAGGCCAACAGTGCCTCGGCCGTGATACCGCTCGCCCCCGGCCCCTATCGCATCTATGTGGTCCTCGCCTACGACGAGTGCCCGACCGACCTGGTGCCGGTCGCGGCCCGCGCCTGCGCGACGACCGAGGATGCCCAGGCACCGTCGCGGGTGGCCGAGGGATTCCAGCTCGGGTTCGCCTGGCAGCCGCCGGCCCAGCCCGCCGAGGAGGCGGCGCGCGCGCTCGGGGAGCTGCTGCGCCTGGTCGAGATCGTCCCCCTCGGCTCACCGGCGAGCGACGATGGGGCACTGTTCATCGATGCCGTGCGTGCACTGGCCGAGCCGATGTCCCCGCCGATGGCCCAATCCCCTGCCCTCGGGACCTTCCAGCTACCGGCCCCCGAGGCCCCCGGCCTGCTCCACCAGGCCCAGGTCATCTGGGCGACCGAGGTCGTGCCGCAGATCCAGACCGCGACCGGCGACAGCCTGCTGCTGGCCGCATTGGATTTCGCGCTCGATGCCACCGGCCGGGTCCTGGTCACCGTCGATGCCCAGGGCGCGCTGATACCGCCGGGCCAGGTCGGCATCGACGAATCGGACCGGCCGATCCTGCTCTCGGCACGCGCCGAGCAGGAATGGGCCAGCGCGCTCGGCCCCGGGCAGATCCTGTAGGAGGGCACCGCCATGGCCGCGAGCCTGATCCAGCGCTTTCTCGATCAGCCGATCCTCGAACGGGGTATCTCCAACCCGACGTTCGTCAACGGCCGCATCCTCACCGCCCAGGACCTCACCGACCTGCAAACGGCCGATCAGGCCCAGCACGCGCAGCTGGGCCAGGCCCTCGGCGACGGGGTCGCCTGGGGGTTGGAGGCCGCGCTGGTGGCCGACGGCTCCGATGGGCAGGCCCCGGTTGTCCGTCTGAGCCCCGGGCTCGCGATCAACCGCCTGGGGCAGGCCATCGCGCTCTCCGTCGGCACGGATATCGCGTTGGCGGCCAAGCCCCCGCCGACGCCGACCGGCACCGGACTCTTCGACGCATGCAAGCCGCCGGGCGCCTCCTCATTGCCACTTGGCCCCAGCGTCCTTCTGCTGGTCGCGTCGCCGGGCTCGGGCTATCGGGAAAAGGCCCCCGTGCTCGGCTTCAACGACGGCACGGTCAGCGGCTGCGGCGACCGCTATGCGGTCGAAGGCGTGCGCCTACGCACCGAGGAGCTGAGGCTCAGCGCCCTTGTCGGTCTCAGGCCCACCACCCTCGACGCCCTGACGGCGCTCACGGCGAAAGACGACAACGCCAGTCTGTCACAGCTGCGCAACTGGCTCGCCCATGTCTGCTTCGGCACCGAGGAGCTCGCCGAGATGCTGCGCGACCCATTCGTCGCATCCGACCGACGCTACGGTGCCATCGACGCCTTGCGCGCGGCGGGCTCGCTCAGTGACTGCGAGGTGCCGTTGGCATTGATCTACTGGACCCGCAAGGGCGTCCGCTTCCTGGACCAGTGGGCGGTACGCCGACGTCTCACCAGGCGCCCGGCCGCCACCGACTGGCCCCTGGTGCCGAATGATCGCCAGGCGAGCGAAGGCGAGGCGATGCTGCTCCAGTTCCAGGACCAGATCGAGGCCATCCTAGGCAATCCGACGGAGACCCCGACATTGATCCGGGCGTCCGAGCGGTTCGTCTATCTGCCACCGGTGGGGATGATCGCGCTGATGAGCGGGACATCGGCTCGAGGCTTTCATCCCGACCTCTTCTTCGAGGGCATCGTCCATCGCCCGATTGCGTACCTCGAGGGCGCAAGGCTTGGAATGCTGCTGCGCATGGGCCTGAGCTGTCCGGCCCAGGCGCTCGCCAGCGGCGTCATGGTCTGGGTCTATCGCGTGCGCGAGAACGCCGACCCGAATGCAACGCCAGCGGGTCGGCCCGGCCCGGGTCCCTACCTGGTGTTCGGTAGCGGGCACCTGCCCTATCTCGGCGATCCCCATTTCGACGTGAATCGATGGGATTACTGCAATTGGGCCTAAGCGGGGGAGATCGACATGAGCTTGAGAACGGTAAACCCGGGTGAAATCATCGCCTCGGCGGATTGGAACGAGATGGTCGCCGCGATCGATTCGCTCGAATCGCGCGTAACGAGCCTGGAGCAGACCAGCGGCGCCAAGGTCCCACCCACGATCACGCAAGTGCTGCCCGAGGGCAGCCGCACCGCCGGCGACTGGATCAACATCTACGGCAGCAACTTCGACTTCTCCAAGAGCGGGCAGTCGGTCAACTTTGGCAATACACAGGCTACCTCCTATGATACCAGCCACTCATCCGATACTCTGCTCATCGTACAGATACCGCATCAGGTCTCCGGGGCAACCCCTGATGGCGCACCGATCACCATGACGGTCGCAAACCTGACCGGGACAACCACCTGGCCCCTGACCATCAAGTCACTGCCCGTGCAGGTTGGCGGGGGATTCG
>Ga0307423_1001903_pt1 | contig 12165 bp, 10 predicted proteins | sample SalMarWE160310MG_FD_202154 | JGI IMG/M metagenome (GOLD analysis project Ga0307423, IMG submission 202154) | Salt marsh sediment microbial communities from the Plum Island Ecosystem LTER, Massachusetts, United States - WE1603-10 | ecosystem: Environmental > Aquatic > Marine > Intertidal zone >...
ATAGAAGGTAGCAAATAATGGATTTAGATTTGTGGACTGAAAAATATCGGCCCCCTACCTTGAGCGGTATTATTGGTCAAGAGTCGATAATTGAGAGTTTGACAAGATTCGTAGAAACCAAGGCAGTGCCTCATTGTCTCTTTACGGGTCCTCCAGGTACCAGTAAGACAACAGCGGCAATGGCTATGGCAAAGGATCTTTTTGGTGATACCTATGAACGGAATTTCATGGAGCTAAATGCAAGTGATGAAAGAGGTATTGATGTAGTTCGAAACCAAATCAAAAACTTTGCTCGAACAATGCCATCAGGAAACGCTCCATTCAAGATTCTCGTTCTGGATGAAGCAGATCATTTGACTTCAGATGCTCAACATGCCTTGCGACGTACAATGGAATCATACGCTCAATCATGTCGAATGGTTTTGATTTGTAATTATTCGAGTAGAATCATACCTCCAATACAATCAAGATGTGCAATATTTAGATTCTCTCGTTTGGAAGAAGGAGGAATCTCCCAACGTTTAAAGTATATAGCCAAAAAGGAGAAAATCGCTCTTGATTCAAGTGGAGTCGATGCGATACTCTATCTTACAGAAGGGGACATGAGAGCTGCAATCAACCTCCTCCAAGCAGCCTCTTCTACTGGTGAAGCAATCACCGATAAGATTGTGTATGCGATTTCGGGTACTGCAAGTCCGGAAACAATAAAGACTATGCTTACAGATGCGAGAGAGCAGCGCCATCTTGAATCAGTACAATCTCTCAGAAAATTGATTCATAATGAAGGAGTATCTCCTGTTGATTTGGTGAAACAAATACACAAAGAGATTCAGATTCTGCACCTATCTCATACACAACACATGTCTGTGTTAGAACAAATAGCTGAAGTCGACTTCAGAATTGGTGAAGGTGCCAACGGTGAGATTCAGCTGGCTGCATTATTAGCACATATTGGATTAGGCAGTGATGTTAGTGAATAATGAGGATCTTCCTTGGCCTGAAAAGCACCGACCAAGGAGTACTGATCAAATTATAGGCAATTTAGAGCAAATTAACGCAATGAGGACTTGGATTCTGTCATGGAAGACAAGCCTTCCTGATAAGAGAGCAATATTACTGATTGGCCCTCCGGGAACCGGAAAAACTGCAACAATTGGAGCTCTAGCAAATGATTTGGATATGGAGATAGTAGAATTCAATTCAAGTGATAAGAGGAACAAGGGAAGTATTGAAACACTTGTCTGGAGAGCTGCATCTCAACAGACACTTGATGGGAGACCAAGAATTATTCTTCTAGATGAAGTAGATGGTCTATCTGGTACAAGTGATAGAGGGGGTGTTGGCGCGATTATCAAAGTAATCAAGAGTTCAGTTCATCCAATATTGATGACTGCAAATGATCCTGATAGTCCACGATTAAAAGACTTGTACAAAATTAGTCATGTCTTTAATTTTGAACCAATTGACACAGAAGGAATGAGTGAGGTTCTTACAAGAATAGCTAAGTTGAATCAAGCTGAAATACCTCAAGATATTATTGACCAGATTATCGAAAATTGTGCTGGAGACCTCCGAGCAGCAATCTCAGATCTTGAGGCATACGCCAAACGAGGAACAACGCAACAATCTATTGGTGCAGTTATTCGAGATGTAAGACGTAGTACTGAAGAAACTCTTCGTAGACTATTCATGACCACAGATCCAAAACTAGCAAGAAGAATACTATCCGAATCTGAGTTGGACCATGATTCACTGATTCTGTGGCTAGAAGAAAATCTCTATCTTCATTTTTTGACCCCAGATGAATTGGATAGAGGGTTCGATAGTTTATCATTAGCAGATTTATCATTAGGAAGAATCATGCGAAACCAGAATTGGAAGCTTTTAGCATACATGTATGATTTTCTTGCTGTTGGAGTGGCAGGTGGTCGGACCAATACGCCATATAGGAAGGTGAGTTACTCCAAACCGAATTGGCCAATACTAGTATGGCAAGGAAATCAATTACGGGACAAGAGGAAAGATGTTCTCTCCTCTTTATCACGACTTGCTGGAGTCTCAAAACGAAGAGCGACAAGGACTCATCTTGACACCATAACAGAAATTGTAGGAATTGCTCCTAGTAAAATCAAGAACTACGCTGATTGGTTGGGCGTTGATAAAGCATCATTGAAGAAGAGAGGTAGGAGCTAAATCCCGAAAGGGTGTTACTTGTTCGGTTGATAAAATCCAATCGATCATTCAGCAGTTTTTGTATTCTTTTCAAACCATACTTACTTGGTATGAGTGAAAATGGGACTATCGTTTCCATGAGTATCAAGTTTTCTGGAGGCGCTGGTTCGATTCCTCCTCGATTTCTTCTCTTTATCCCTTGAAGGACCTCAAGAATAACATCTGGTTCCATATGGTGTAAGCCAATTTCTGTCAGTACATTTACAGTCTTTCTCACAAATTTCCACAGAAAACTGGTACCGTATACATCAAGGAATGGAATTCCAGAATCTTGACCTAGTGCTATATTAAGGACTGTGGTGATAGTATTTCTCCCTTCATCCGGTTTTGAGAGCATATTGAAATCTTTTGATCCAATAAGTAGGGAAATTCCTTTCTTTACCTGATTCTGATCAATACTCTTCCATATTGGTCCAAGATAGTATCGATAATGACGCATCAATGCACTAGAGCGTGGTCTAAATCCATCAGGAGCTCTAGCCTTCGCCCACAGTATAATATCCTCAGGAAGATGCTTGTTAACCTGATCAATATTGAGCTGTTTATCTGTTGACAATAATACTAGTTGTCCAAAACTATGAACTCCTCGATCGGTACGTCCTGAGAGTTGAACAGTTTGTTTAGAATGAGATTCTTTGCTCCAGGTTTGCATTGCATCAATAAGCTCTCCTTGAACTGTTTGTAAGCCTGGTTGCACTTGTGATCCGTAGTAATGATCACCAAGATAGAACAGACGTGCTAGATAGTCTGCCATGTGTCAGAATCTCCTCTTATGATTCCCAAATATCAAAGAGGCTCTTTAAAGAACGAGCCCGTAGATTTTCGATATTATAGCGATATATCTTAATCCGACCAAATATTTTCTCTTCAATGAGACCAGATTGTAGTAAAACTTCTAGATGGGATTTCGTTGAACTGTGATTGAGATTCACCCTTCTACAGAGTTCAGAAATATTCAGCTCCTGAGATGTAGCAAGTTCTTTGAGTATCTTGATTCTTCCTCTCGATGAAAAGAGGTCCTCAATACCGATTTTCTGTGATATTTCAGTATTCAAACGTAAATCACAGCTCCTGTGAATCTAGAAGGCTAGCAATATAATCTTCAAGCATTTCTGCAGGTACATCAGAAAGACCGATGAGTGTTGTCTGCCCTCTCTGTCCACTTCCTGATCGTTTTGTATCAATTATTCCATGTGATGTGAGGTCCTGTACCCATTCCCAAATCTGTGTATGCGCTCTTGGTTCTTCATTGTACTCTTCACAAGATGAACGATACATCTCTTCAACCTCACCCATTGTCACATATGCTCCACGAGTTTCCTTCAGTTGTCTTGCAACAGCTAACAGCAATATTCGATGCATATGTGAAAGAGTAGTAAAGACTTCTTTCCGAAGTTCTGGATGCGTATCTGCTTTTGCTTGACGTGCATAGTCTGGTACTACATTTGCAGCTTGATCATTATCTGCCTGTTTTCCTGAACGCCAGAGTAATTCTATTGCATACCTTGCATCGCCTCTGTCAGATGCGATATCCGAAATTACTTGAACGGTTTCATCCATGACTACGTTTCTCTCAAACGCCATCTCTACTCGATGTTTGAGAATATCATATAGTGCAGTTCTATCATATTTGGAAAATCGCAGAATGTTTCGTTGTAGCGTGCTCAATGTACTAGAGTCCAATAATTCCCCATCAAGAGGAATTTTCCGACCTATTCCAATAATGGATACACGTTGTTTCGCGTTTAATCGATCATCAGTCAGTCGAGTCAAATCATATAGAATATCAGAGCCTCTCTGCTTGATGAAATAATCAAGCTCATCAAGTATGAGCAATAGGTATCTATCCTCGTCATCCAATACCTCCACTAACATCTGCAATAACTCTTCAGGAGAATGACCTCTACGAGGAAACTCAGGTTTGAACTCTCTGAGTGCACGCAAGAAGACAAGATAGGTTGTCTTATTGACTCTACAATTGATGTGAATATTATGCAAACGGATATCTCTCCGTTCTGCAGCTTGAACGATTTGTTCAGCAAATCTTTTTGCCGCAGCAGTCTTTCCTGTACCTACCGGGCCTTCGATAATGAACCTCTGACTAGTTCTTCCAGGAGAAGAGATCAGGGTCTTGAAATTCTGTGCAAGAGTCCGAAGCTCCGCCTGTCGATGAGGAAGATTTTCTGGTACATAATCTATCGATAAAAACTGCTCTGACTTGAAGACACTACGCCTACTTAGTTCATCTTCGATATAATCATGAGTCATAGCAGTCCAAGAGAATTTCTGTTGATGCATCCTTAAAAGCATTTGCGGACTGTACGATTAAAAGTATATTTTGAGGGTGGGTTACCGAAAGTATTGGCGAGCTCCTAACTCAAGATCCATATCATCGTCAATTATGACTCATCGGGGTCATAGCAATCATCACTCGCCATTATCTAGTAGTACTAGTTTACCGATAAACCTGACGAATAGAGGATACTCACTAGAATTCAGCGAACGATTTATACGATGAGCCGTGTCAGCAGCCGCAGTTAATGTAGTGCCAAGAATTTGCTATGTCAGATAGAGGGAACCATAATTGGCTTCAAGAAATAATAGTTCAAAGTTTGTTTTCGTTACAGGAGGAGTTCTCTCCGGTATTGGAAAAGGTGTAACAACTGCATCAATTGCAAAACTCTTACAATTCCGAGGATATAGCGTCCGAATAATCAAAATTGATCCATACTTGAACATCGATCCTGGTACCCTTAACCCAATAGAGCATGGAGAAGTATTTGTCACAGATCAAACATGGATGTTTAGTCCCGTAGAAGGATTTGACTTCAGGATATCCGAGATTGACCTTGATTTTGGCACGTATGAACGTTTCACCGGAATGGAAGTTCATCCATCTCAGAATATCACATCCGGGCAAATCTATATGTCAGTTATTCTTGAAGAGCGAAAAGGAGGATTTCTTGGAAGAACCGTTCAGATAATTCCACATGTCACAGACCGGATTAAACAGAGAATTTGGGATGTTATCAATAAGAATCCAATTCCTGATGTACTGCTTGTAGAGATTGGTGGCACAGTTGGAGATATAGAAGCTATGCCATTTCTTGAGGCTGTGCGTCAACTTGTTCGAGAAGTTGGAAGAGATCGAGTTGCAATGGTTCATGTTACTTTAGTTCCATACATGAAATCTGTAGGTGAGTTCAAGACAAAACCTACACAGCACAGTGCAAGAACACTTCAAAGCTTAGGTATTCAACCAGACATTATGATTTGTAGGTCCGAAATGCCTCTATCTAGTGCGGCAAAGGAGAAAATTGCCCTTTTCTGTAATGTTCCCAAGGAACAAGTAATTTCAAACCCTGATATCCCCATAATCTATCAACTTCCCTTATCATTTGAAGAAGAAGGTCTTGGTGAGATCCTTGTAAACCACTTTGCATTAGAATCTAGAACTCCCGATACTGATGCGTGGCGTGAGATTGTTCAATCATTCGAAAATCCAAAAGAAAAAGTAGTAATTGCTATGCCTGGGAAGTATACTACATTAGGTGACTCCTACAAAAGTATCAATGAAGCACTTAGTCATGCAGCAGCAGCATGTAGTGCTCAGCTTGAGATAAAATGGATTGAAACCGAAGAACGCGCCACAGAAGAATGTCTCAGCGAAGACCTCTCAGATGTTGATGGTGTGCTACTTACTCCTGGATTTGGAGAACGTGGCGTTGAAGGTATGATTTGCGCCGCCTCAGTTTTACTGGATTCAAAGATACCTCTTCTAGGAATCTGTTTTGGTGCGCAGCTATCAACAGTGGCTTTTGCAAGAAAAGTAATGGAATGGAAAGGCGCCAATACCACCGAAGTTGACCCAGATAGCCTCTATCCTGTTGTAGACCTTATGGATGAGCAGAAGCTCACAGATGATAAAGGTGGCACCATGCGACTTGGCGGCCATGAAGTCATAATTGAAAAAGGAACGCGACTTCATGAGATATATGGAAAAGACAGCGTCCGTGAGCGATTCAGACATCGTTTCCATCTGATTGAAAGGTATCTCAGTAAAATGGCTGACAAAGGTCTCAAGATATCTGCATATGATACCACTCATCATATAATCAATGCAATAGAACTCATTGATCACCCATTCTGGATAGGCGTTCAATATCATCCCGAGTTCAAATCACGTCCTGGGGCTCCACACCCACTTTACTTGGAGTTGATAAGAGCAGCTCTGCAATACAAACAGGTGAGAGTGAAGAGCTAGTGGATAAGAATCTCGATAGGCTATTATCGCAACTTGTTGAAGAGATAGAACGAATCGAGAACACTAAGAATCAGTTTGGTACAGTCATGGAACGCATCAAAGGTACAATAAATCTAACCAAGTTCCCAGGAATTACGTCTGATATTATTGAATCTGATTTTACGAAAAAAATTGAACCTACTAGTCTATCAGGTCTAAGAATCGCAGGCATAGATGGAGGTTTAGTCCGCAGACGTTTCAGGTCGATGGATCTTCTTTTGACAAGGGGCATTGCAGTAATTTTTCAATTCGGGCCTGAGGAAGGTCCCAATGTAGAGTTCTTTCCGGATCCATTTCCAGAACCTCAGATTAGACCAATGATGCTAACTCTTGCTGGTGCGGAGTTAGATCAACTTGCATCACTAGAACGAGTGGCAATCGAACTTCGCGTGACTCTAGCAGTTCTCGATAAATTTCATGCGGATCTTATTCTTGTTGATGGTTCGCTTTTTTATCATCCAAGAGACCGCCCTCAAAGTGGTTCTGTTGTTTTTGAAAAATTCCAAGAAGTCCTTGCATTGTACAAGCAATTGTATAATAAGGCTCGAAAGAAAGGTACTACTCTTGTTGGAATTGTAAAGGACAGCAAATCCTGTAGAGTGACTAATCTCCTTGGAGATATTCTTCCACATATTATCCGAAAACCTGAAGTATTTGAAATGATGCAGGGTATTGACTATCGTTGGCTTTTGAAAATATCAAGAGATTGTGATATCCTTGATACCTATCTTGAAGAGGGTGAACGTTCGTTCATTTTCAAATACTCGTCCGAATTGCAGCCCAACTCGAATTCACTTTCTGAAGATCTTACTAGTTGGGCATCATCAATATGGGTCACATACCTGAAGACTGCCAAGGACGATCTTCCTCTTAGGATAGAAATTCTAACTGATGGAAATCCAGAAGATGTCTGGAAGGTGGATCGAGCATTGGCAGCGATACTTCCTCTCTCTTGGCAACACCCAGAATACGGTATTCCAACACCCATTCTTGAGGCTGATACTAGGGCTAAAATATCAACAAATGAAACGCAACTCATTGTAGATCGACTAATGGCGCTTTCTGGTCTCACATATACTTCCCTTGAGAAGAGACGGTCCCGAAATCCCTTTGGAGGAGGTTAAATCTTGTCAGAATACGAATCACCAGCTAGGCTTGGAACAGTTGTCAGCACAGATAAAGGACCCAATGTAATGGAATTTTCCTTTGTATTAGAAGGTGGTCCGAAGGAGATTATAGCTAGACGAGGAGAATTTGTATCAGTTGTGACTGATAATGGAATAGTAATTGCGAGGGTACAGGATTTACTTCGTACAAATCGGTATTATCAGCATGCTGAGGCTGTTCGAGAATACCAATCACGAGGAGAACCATTACGTACAATATTTCCTACTGATAGATGGCAATACACTATAGCAAAAGTACGAGTACTGGGACTATGGGTTGAAAATCGAACCGCACGGCCATACTTTGCGGTATCACCAGGTGCAGTCGTGAGAAGAATTGACGAGGATACTCTGGCTGCATTTCTCAAACTGGATAACAAAGAAGGTCTAAATCTCGGAACCCTTGCATATCAGAACCTCAAGTTCACACCCTCAATTAACCGATTGTTATCAAAGCATTTGGCTATACTTGCAATGAGTGGAGCTGGAAAATCGTATTTTATTTCAGTACTCCTCGAAGAACTTTTATCACGGAAGAAGGCTCAAGGCCGTCTTTCTGTCGTAGTTATTGATGTTCATGGTGAATACAGCTATTTCAAAGATATAAAACCCGAAGATCTAGGTCTCTCTGAAAACGAGTTCGAAGTTGAGCACATACGCGGGTCTCATATCCAGATTCCTGTTCAATCTCTTGCTGCTGAAGCTATAGGGTCTCTTGTAGCTGATATGAGTTCAATTCAAGTTCGTGACCTCAGACGAGTCATTTCTGAATTGCGAAATACGATGAAAGAAGGGTATACACTTACTGATGTTGTCAACCACGTGAAGGATGACGAAACTATCAGTAAGAACACAAGAGAGGCACTTATCGGATGGCTAATCAATCTTGAAGACACACGTCTCTTTGGAAAAAGTTCTGTCCCTGAAATAAAGAACATCGTAAAACCAGGGAAGATCACGTTGATTGATCTTAGTGATTTCATTAGCCTGAAGAAGAAACAGATTGTTGTATCTCACTTAGCAAACGAGCTCCTCTATCTTAGAAGAAGAAACGAAATTCCTCCAGTGTTACTAGTACTCGAGGAAGCCCATCAGTTCTGTCCAGAGAGCCGTCATGAATTAGCTCTCCCTAAAAGTCGAATTGAAACAATAGCTAGAGAAGGTAGAAAATTTCATGCACTTCTATGTCTGATATCACAGAGACCTGTCAAACTATCAACAACAGTTCTCAGTCAATGTAGTAATCAAGCTATTCTACGATGCACTAATCCATACGACTTGGACCATATTGGTAAATCAAGTGAAGGTATCGATAGGTCATCATTAGATGCAATTACCACACTTGAGATTGGGGAGGCTCTATTCATTGGAGAAACAGTATCTGTTCCAACTTTTGTGAAGATAAGACAGCGTAAGTTTGAACCTACTGGATTATCGTCAAGCCTTACTGATGCAGTAAAACGATCTGACAAATGAAACCGAACCAGCATTGGAGAACAGTATACTCTTGAAAATAGTAAAACCACTACAATATTCAAGAGGGACTAAGCCATCAGGTTTAGATCCCTCTTTGATTTTTCTGGATATTTGACTTGATTATTCCATATACGGTGCTATTTGTTCAGGCTCATCATGTTTGTTATTCTTTTCTCTGGAGTACCAAGGATTAGCTATTCCTATTGCAATCAAAACCATCGAAACTCCTAGGAATATATCAGGGATATAGAACAATGAAGTCAACATTAATGGAACTCTCAGTATCTGACTAGCCATCAATAATATGGTAGAAACTACCATAAGTTCACTTCGTATTTCTTTCAATCTTCCAGTTTTCCATGTCACGATGAATGTAATCATCATCACAATACTGATGACAAGAAGCACCGGTATGGTCAAAGTCATAATGAGGGCTTCGGATGGTCCAAGAAGCGCTATTGCGAACCAGTATAGGGTGACAAGAAATACAACTCTTCTATGATGCTTTTGATAGGATGGAGTCCAGATTTGAAGGATTGCTGCCAAGATTGGAATTATTGCACCACCAATCACCAAAGAACGAAGTCGAAACAATTCCAATGATGGTTCTAACACACCAATGTTTGGTAATGTTAGTAATAACATATTCAGCACTTGAAACAATCCAGTTACTGAAAAGACCAATGGAAGATCCGTCATTAGCCTAACTTTCTGCTTATACCATTTCCAACCTAAGTATGTACTCATTGCTAAGGATAGTATAATCGTCATGATTCCTGATAAAATAATAAAGTCTGTACCTACTTGCATTTTTTACACCACATAATCTTTCACTTTTTCACCAATCTCATTCGTAGAATCGTTTTGTTCCTCATCATTTCTGTTACCAGTTATCCTCTGCCAAAAACCAATCACTTGTTCTATTTTGAATTTCCAGAGGAACAGCATTAGAGGTATAAATGTCACAGTGAACATCAGAAGTGTAGTTGCCATCAGCCCATTATTTGCAAAGACCATATCTGGACCTTGAATAACTGGCTCTGGACCAACCTTGAAACACTCATTCACAAAGTTGACGATAGTATGGATTGCTATTGGTCCGAGAAGCGACCTTGAAGAACTGAATCGCTCATAGTATACACCAAAAAATATCCCAAGAATCATCGTGAAGAAGACCATTGAGGCTACTCCGTTAATCGCATCAGCACCTGTGAATCCATTCACAATAGGCCACCCTGCATGCCAGACCCCAAACAACACAGCAGATATCATAATTGACGTGTTCACGCTGTATCGTATTTTGAAGGTGTTCTGCAGTAGGCCTCTGAAGAGGGTTTCTTCAAGGAACGCATTGGTCAAGAAAAATATGAACATGTACCCAAGTAATCCTTCATTGACAACGATATGTAGTTGAAGAGGGTAAGTCGGGTCAATCAAAAGCGCAAATACGATAGTTCCACCTATATCAATCCCGATAGCAAAGATAATTCCAATCAGAATTCCTACTATTAGATGAGATTTTATCTTATCTCGCGATAAACCTAGAACCGGACCAATCTCTGTTGGACGGTATTTCCAAAAGAATCCTAGAAGAATCAGAAATGGAAATAGTTTCGACGGAAATATGTTCATCCAAGTGCTACCAAGACCCAGTACAAATTGATCTAAAATTCTCCAGATTACTGAGATTGTCAGCATAATTCCTGCTATCTTGATGAGACCAGTAGATGTCCAATTTGAAACGTCATTGTGTTCTAATTCAGTCTTTTCTTGAATTTGTGTTGTAACCATATATCTGGCCTCAATTCTATTTTGAGCTGCAATGTGGTCGGTCTCTTTCAATTTAAGCACCGATACAGTTACCAAACGAAAGTTCAGACTGTATCATCAGTTTTAAAACGAGATATCGATAGCCCAAAGTTCGGAAGCTACTCGCTTTAGTGGTGAATCTATATGTCAGATGTTGCAGCAATGAGAGCATTCAATCGTGAACTAGCATCGATTGTAGGCTCTATAATAGAGGTCGCAATAAAGGATGGAAAGAAGTACTCTGGCGTTCTCAAAGGAATTGACCAGAATTCATTGAGTATAGTCCTGACCGAAGTCGTTGATCTAAAAGATGGATCAAATATACCGAAGATGTTCATCTATGGGGATAATATTGTTTCATTCGCCGTAGCTGAAAAAGAAATTAGCTTAGAAGGATTAGCAAAAGAGTTACAGAAGACCTTTCCTCCTGGAGGAGTGGTGTACCATTCTGATTCAGGCTCTGGTGGCGTAGTGGTAGTTATGAATAAAATCCGGATTTCAGCAGAAGGCGTAGACGGCTCTGGACCACTGTTCGAAAGAGTTCGTGATATTGCACGCCCTTGGCTTGAAGAAAAAGGATTACTATAAAAACCAAGTAAGAAAGAAGGGTATTTTATTCCGCCTCATAGTAGTTGACATTAGGAACAAAATTCAAACATCTGACATTAGTTCTCCTTCATTCCCTTAGTACTCTGAAGTATCGCTCCTGTTGGGCGTTCACCCATGCCTGAACCTTCGTATTTTTCACGATATCATCTGGCGAAGCATGGATGGCAACACGCATGGCTCCATCCAATGTTTTTGTCCTTGCTCTCCAAAGCACTGAAAGACGACCTGTGCCCAAGTAATACCATATTTCGAATGACTCGGAAACTGATTCTACACTCAAACTATCAAGTAATTTCTCCTCAGATATCAGAAGATTAGGTTTAGCTGCTTCTATAATTGCTAGAAATCTATTAGCTAATTCTCGTTCATCAAAAGTTCCCGTTTCCTCATTCTTCTCTATCTCCGAGAAGAATGAAATTGCTTATGTTTCTAGATATCATTCATCTCCCGGAGAACCACAGAGATTCTGACCCTGAGTGCACCTTGTTCATCAGTCCAATCATTACTGTAAAACCGAAAGGCCCAGTAGTGAAGGCCACCAAGCTCATCAATCCCAGTATAAGCATTGTA
>Ga0307423_1001904_pt1 | contig 12154 bp, 11 predicted proteins | sample SalMarWE160310MG_FD_202154 | JGI IMG/M metagenome (GOLD analysis project Ga0307423, IMG submission 202154) | Salt marsh sediment microbial communities from the Plum Island Ecosystem LTER, Massachusetts, United States - WE1603-10 | ecosystem: Environmental > Aquatic > Marine > Intertidal zone >...
CCCTTGCCGACGGGATAAAGAGGCTCCTGGAAGCCCTCAGAAGGCCATTCGTTGTCCGATCAGTCTCAGGACACTCACAACTGCAGCCAAACCTCTTCGACCCCTGAGATTTTTGGGGAAACTCCACTCTCCTTCCCGGTTGACCCCGGCACTCATCTCCTGTTAGCATCGCAAAGGACATCTTGACTCCCGGGGAGTCGGGTTCTGCTGACTCGGGTTCTGCTAACGATGCGGGGAGGGTCCGGTGTACAAAGAGGCATTCTTGAAGATCTCGGCAGAAGCTTCCGCCGAGAGAGCTTTCGATCACGTAATCGCCGTGTCCCGGTTCCATCGCATCCAGGCGAGCCCGGGTTACCGGGCGGCTGCCGAATACTGTGTGGATCGCCTGCTCGAGACATCACCGGATGCCCGGGTGATTCACTATCCCGCGGATCGTCAGGTCAGGTTCTGGAGCTTTCCATCCTTCGAAGAGTGGCATGGCAAGCAAGGAGTCCTGGAAATCGTCAAGCCGGCGAGCATGGCGGGGAAGATCGCGGACTTCGAGGCATGTCCGATATCCCTGATTCAGCGAAGCAGGCCCACGCCGCCTGAAGGGCTTACGTCGGAGGTCATATATGCAGGGGAAGGCACACGGGCAAGCGACTACCGCAAGGGCAAGGGTAAGATCGCCATTTGCGATGCGCATTGCCCCCGCCATGTGTATAAGGCAGCCGTGGAGGCAGGGGTAGCTGGAGTGGTTCTTTACCGACATCGTCCTCTTCCCCCGCTGAGGAAAGGCCTGGGGGTCGAGGGCGTGCGACAGTACAGCTCATTCTGGTGGGATGAGGACAGGCTCTTCGGGTTTGTCCTGACCCCCGAGGATGGGCAGCGCCTGGTGGCGTATATCACCTCCGCCGAAGGGCGCAAGCGGCCGCCGACGGCCTGGGCGATGGTCGAGGGCGAGAGATATCCAGGTTCGCTGGAGGTTGTAACGTCTCTGATTCCCGGCAGACAGAAGAAGGAAGTTCTGCTGATTGCCCATCTTTGCCATCCAAAGCCCTCAGCCGGAGACAATGCGTCTGGTGTGGCGGCGCTTCTGGAGGCCCACAGGGTACTCTCGCGAATGGTGAGCAACAGGGAACTGCCTCGACCTGAGTACGGCATAAGATTCCTGTTGGTTCCGGAAATAACCGGGACTTTCGCGTACCTTTCCAGGGAAAAGGGCGCCCGCAGCCGCCTGATGTTCGGGCTTAACCTGGACATGGTCGGCCAGAGACAGGAAGTGACGGGCTCGACGCTCTGCATTGAGGCGCCTCCGCTATCCGCCGCGTCATTCACGCCGTTCCTGCTGGAGGAAGTGGTGAGGAGGGCGTTCCGCCATTCCACCAACCCTGCATCCACCGGATTTCTGCCGTCGATAAGGCTCCAGGCGACGCCATTCTCGGGCGGCAGCGATCACTTCATACTGTCGGATCCCACCGTTGGCGTTCCGACCCCGATGCTGCTCCAGTGGCCCGACAAGTACTATCACACCAGTGGTGATACTCCGGACAAGGTCTCGGCCGATGTCCTGTGCAGGATTGCGATTGCCGCAAGCGTCTATGCTTACACGATCGCGCTGGCCGCGGAGGAAGACATGTTGTGGCTTGCCCGGCTGGCGGGAAGGGGCCTGCGCAAGAAGGCGATCGACCACCTGGGAGTTCCGGGGACGGCCAGTCGGGTTCGGAGGAGTGACCAGAGCTACAGGGCAAGGGTGCTGCTGAAGGCAAGCACGCAGGCCATCAGCTCCGTTGGAACGCTGCTGCCGCGGTCAAAGGCGCTGAAGGCCTGCATAGCGGCTGAGGCCAAAGCACTCTCCGCATGCATAAAGCGGGAATCCGCAGTATCGGTTGGGGCGGGGACCCCGGGAGACGGGCGCCGAGGAGGGCCCGTGAAGTACAAGCGGGCCGTTGTAAGGCGGTTGGTGCCGGGGCCCGTTGACATGGGTGCGATACTCAAAAGGCTCGGCAAGCGCAGGCAATCTCAATATACCAAGTGGATGGCCGCTGAGAAGCAGGCTTACATGTTGCAGGCGCTGGGTCTATTCTGGGCGGACGGCAAAAGGAGCATCGGTGAGATTTCCGACCACGTTAACGCCGAACTCGGGTACACCAATCCCGACTTTCTCAAGTTCTATTTCGACGCACTTGCGGAAGCCGGGATCGTCGAGATATCAGGGCGTTAGACAGATGCGGCCTGGCTATGCCTTCATCGGCTCGAAGCTGGACTTAGGCGCCCCGCACGTCGGGCAGACCCAGTCCTCGGGCAGATCCTCAAACTTGGTACCCGCTGCGATATCGTTGTCAGGATCGCCGGTTGCAGGATCATAGATGTAACCACAAACCTTGCATACGTATTTCATTTTGCTCTCCTTTCGCCTCCAAAGCTCAGCCAATCATAAGTTAGGATTCCTGACCGGTCAATAGGATTCCCCGGATTGAATTGCTCTTGACAAGCCGAGCGAGAGTGTGGTTAGTATTCCTGGTCCAAGATATAGAGAGGAGCCGATGCCTAAAGGTCTGGTTTTGTCCGCCCTGGTGCTGGCGGTGGCTGCGTTCACCGTGCATGCTCAGGGTGAACCGCCGGCCCCGGCCGATTCCGTTATGCAGGCCCAATCGGCGCCGGCACCCTCGGTGCGCCCACCTTCCGCTCTAAGGGCATATGACACTCCCAATGACCATGGCAGCAACATAACCATCGAGTGGGAAGTATCCCCCGACGACGCCGCGCCGGGAAGCCCGGTCACGGGCTATGAAATCCTGCGATCAGAAAACCCGGACGGCGGCTTTGAGTCCATCGCGACAATCGTGGGCAGCGCCACCATCTATGCCGACAATTCGGTGGAAGACGGTGTCGACTACTACTATCGAGTCGAGGCGCTGGCCGGGACGGGAACAAGCGATCCGGTACAAGCCGGGCCCGTTACAGCCAGCCAGCAATGGTTCGACCGGAGCAGGGCCAATCTGCTCGTGATTTCAGTGCTCTTGATCGCGGCCATCATCACCTATGTCTATCTCAGCACCACCAGAGAACTCTATATTCGTAAGATTGCCGGGCTCGAGGCCGTGAACGAGGCGGTGGGGCGCGCGACCGAGATGGGAAGATCGATCCTCTTCGTACCCGGTATCCAGGACATGGACAATGTCCAGACGGTGGCGGGCGTCGCGATCCTGGGCCACATAGCCCAGCGGACGGCCACCTACGAGACCGATCTCAATGTTCCCGTTTCACGCTCGATAGTGATGAGTGTCGGAAGGGAGACCGTGAAGCAGGCCTACCTGGAGGCCGGCAGGCCCGACCTCTACAATGACGACATGGTCCACTATATTACCGATGAGCAGTTCGGCTACGTTGCCGCGGTGGACGGCATAATGGTCAGGGAGCATCCGGCTGCCTGTTTCTATCTCGGCGCCTTCTTCGCCGAGTCCCTGATCCTGGCGGAGACCGGCAACTCGATCGGCGCGATCCAGGTTGCGGGAACGGCGATGCCCACGCAGCTGCCCTTCTTCGTCGCGGCATGTGATTATACGCTGATAGGCGAGGAGCTCTTCGCGGCAAGCGCGTATCTCTCCAAAGACAGGAAGATGCTGGGCAGCCTGAAGGGACAGGATGCGGGAAAGGCCATCGCAATGTTGGCAATGCTTATCGGTGTCGGGCTGGGGACGCTGGCCACCATCACCGGGAGTGACGGCCTGATGACGGCATACCAGTGGCTAAAGAGATTGTTCAGTTTGAATTACTGAGGAGGTCCGGTTGAAGAGAACCATTCCGCTGCTTATCACCTTCGCGGTGGGCCTCGCTCTTATAGTGGCGATGTTCATTCCTCATGTGCCTTTCTATGAGCTGGACGGCATGTTCTCCGTTTTCTACGACGTTATAGCGGTATTCGCTTTCATTCTCGGCGGAGGCAATCTTCTCAAGGTTCATCTCAACAAGATCCAGAACAAGCGCAGGGACTGGAAATACAGCATCGTAACCGTCTCGGGGTTTTTCCTGGTGCTCGCGGCGGGCCTCCTCAAGATCGGAGTCCCCGATGGTTGGAGCGGCGGATACCAGGCTCCCGGGAGTCTCTTCAAGTTCCTCTACGATGCGACTTTCCAGCCGCTTCAGGCGACCATGTTCTCGCTGCTTGCCTTCTTCGTCGCGTCCGCTTCATACCGGGCTTTCAGGGCAAAGACCAAGGAGGCGACCATCCTGCTTGTGGCGGCGTTTATCATTCTCCTGAGGCCGACGCCCCTGGGCTACTACCTGACATACTGGCTGCCCGAGCCGCTCAGGTTCCTTCATATTCCCAACCTGAGTACGTGGGTCCTGTCGGTGCCAAACATGGCGGGGCAGCGCGCCATCATGATCGGAATCGCATTGGGTATCGTATCGACTTCGCTCAGGCTGATACTCGGCATAGAGAGATCGTATCTCGGCAGCGAGGGGAAGTAGGACGAGAATGGCTGAGGCCGAAAAGACCGAAAAGACCGAAGGGACCGAAAAGAAGGGGACCTTCGTCGAGAAGATGGGTTCGGTGGACCGCCGGATCATATTCCTGCTTATCGGGCTCGCCGTCCTGATTCCCATCATCATCGAGTACACCACCGCGATTCCCACCAGCCCTCTGGTTCAGAACCTGTTCGACAAGATAGAGAGCCTTCCGCCGGGGTCAAAGGTCCTTATGAGCTTCGACTATGGCCCCAGTACGGTGCCAGAGAATCAGCCTATGGCCACCGCCTTCACGCGGCACATCTTCGAGAAGGGCCACAAACTGTACCTGATGGCTCTGTGGGCGACAGGCCCGAGGCAGTCGGAGGCGCTGATAGAAGATGTCATCTCGGTAGAATTCCCCGACAAGAAATACGGGGAGGACTGGATTCACCTGGGGTATAAGGCCGGCAACCAGGGGCTGATAAACACTCTGCTGTCGGACTTTACCGCGATGTATACAACCGACCTGGACGGCACCAGCATCGACGAATTCCCCATGATGAAAGGCATTGGGTCTCTGACCGACTTCGACTTGATCCTGGGACTTGGCTCCGGTTTCCCGGGAACCAAGGAGTGGGTCCAGTTCGCCGGTGACCCGGGAGACATTCCTGTGGGCGGCGGGACGACGGCGGTTATGGCCCCGCTGCTTTTCCCGTACTATCCCAGGCAGATAGTGGGATTCCTGGGCGGGCTCCAGGGAGCGGCGGAATACGAGTATGCGCTGATAAAGCAGTACCCCAAGTATGAGGAAAAGTCTCGTCTGGCAAGCACATCGATGGGGCCGCAGGTCTGGGCTCACCTTGTGATAGTGGCCTTCATAATTGTCGGGAACATCACCTTCTTCATTGAGCGCTCGAGGCGCAAGAGATACTAGGAGGGGAGAACTTGGAAGGGCAGGCTATTCTGACGACACCATTAGCCCACGCTGTCGGTGTCTGGATCGGTGCATTGCTCACCCTGATGATCTTCAGTTTCCTTTACAAGGATAACCCTTTCTATAAGTTCGCCGAGCACCTGTTCGTGGGAGTGTCTGCAGCCTACTGGATGACCGTTGCCTTCTGGACAACGCTGATCCCCAACCTGATTGCCCGCCTGTGGCCATCGAGCATGGGGAGCGTTTTGCCTTCCGCGGTTGGGAACGAAAGGAACTGGTGGTACCTGGTGCCACTGGTCCTGGGCTTGATTTTGCTCACCCGCCTGATACCGCGTATCGCCTGGCTGTCCCGCTGGGCAATGGCTTTCGTGATCGGATACGCCGCAGGAACCAACTTCACGCGCTACCTTCAATCCGATTTTGTCACCCAGGTCCAGAGTACGATGGTTCCGCTGTATGAGCCGCAGGGAACATTGATGGCCACGATCGGCTACACCTTCTCCCAGATCGTCGTTGTGGGCGGCGTGATTTGCGCCGTCATCTACTTCTATTTCTCGAAGGAGCACAAGGGCAGCTTCGGAAGAGCCGCACGGGTGGGGATCTGGGTGCTGATGGCGGCCTTCGGTGCCTCCTTCGGCTACACCGTGATGGCGAGAATCTCATTGCTTACCGGGCGTATGGACTTCCTCTACAATTGGTTCATTGGGGCCAACTGGTAGGTCCCCCTGTCAAGTCCCTCTTGCTTTGAGCTCCAAAACAGCTAAACTTAAGTGAACAACGGCTTTGTGAAGAGTTCCCGGTGACACCTTGGATTTCCCGGCGTCTTTGGGCCGGGCAGGAGGATTTATGAAAGGCGAGTTCTGCAGGGTCCTGACCGCGGACGGCCTCGAATTGCAGGGGATTCTCGCGACTCCCGAAGGCGGTCCCGGAGCCACCAGCGTTCTGCACGTTCACGGGCTCGCCGGCAACTTCTATGAGAACAGGTTCGTGGATGATGTGGCCGGCGCCGTCACATCCCTGGGAATGAACTTCCTGACGGTCAACAACAGAGGGCATGACTATATCTCGGATTTCATAGTCGAAGAAGACGATGGAACAACTGGGTCGGTCCAGATCGGCGGGATATATGAGATCTTCGAAGACTGTCTGAAAGACATGGCCGCGTGGACCGGTTTCCTGAGGTCCAGAGGTTCGAAGAGGATCATACTCCAGGGCCACAGCCATGGAGCCCTCAAGGTGACCTACTACTCGTACAGGGCCGGTGACCAAGACATCGCCGGGATCGCGCTTCTTTCTCCTTCCGATGATTTCGGGTGCCAGCGCGAGCGGACCGGCGGAGCCTTCGATGAGGCCGTCAGGGTGGCCCGTGACATGGTCGATCGCGGGGACGCCCGGGCTCTGCTGCCCCAGGGGTACTTCCATTATCCGGTCTCGGCTCAGACTTTCCTGGACATCTTCACCGTGGATTCGGCCCTCGGGATGTTCAATCTCTCCGGCACCGACAGGAAGCGCTTCGCTGAGATCGAGAGCATAGACGTGCCGGTCCTGACCATAGTCGGCTCGGTGGACGAGGCCTTCCTCGGCTCCCCGCAGGCATACCTCGACTCTCTCAAGGCCCGTCTTAAGAACGCGCCGGGCTTCGAGGGTCGCGTGATAGAAGGAGCCCCGCACAATTACCTGGGTTTTGAGGCGGAAGTCGCCGGGCATGTCGCCGGATGGCTGGAATCGAACTTCGGGTCCTGATCTGAGTCCAAAGGAGGCGAAAGCCCGATGACAGATGTATATGAAGTCCTCAAGGAACAGGCTCTCAGGAAGACCACCGGGTTCAGCGATTCCGACTTCACCATAAGGGGCCTCTGGAAGGTCGACCTGGCCTTCAGGCCTACCGTGGATGAGCGCACCTTCAAGTACTCTTTCCTGGTAAGCCAGACTGTCGGGCAGGGTTCCTGCTATTGTGACAAAGATCTTGCCGTGGATGAGAACCTCATAGGCCGGGATGCGCGCGAGATAATTCCCGACAAGGACTGCTTCAGCATCTCTCTCCTGGATTCGATCTATGCCTCAATAGAGAGGAACCCGTACCGGGTCCACGAGATCTCCGGCAACTCCATTGAGAAGACCGCCCGGCGGAACGCCATCATCCTCAACGAAGTCGAGCATGTGCTCTCAGGGATGAAGCCGAAGGGCGAGAGGCCGCGCATAATGAATGTCGGCGTGCTCGGGACCCTGATCAAGAGCCTGACCGGGAAGGGATACTCGGTGGCCGCGACCGACCTTGATGAGAAGATACTCAACACCATCGTACACGGTGTCACGGTCGAGAACGGCTCGAAGAACTTCCATCTGATACCCGAGAGTGATGTGGTGGTGATCACCGGGATGGCCCTCACCACCGATGCACTCGGGGACATAATCGATGTCTGCAGGCAGCACAAGACCAGGATGGTCATATTCGCCGAGACCGGCGCTCACTTCGGCGAGGAGTACTGCCATACCCTGGGCGTGGATTCGGTTGTGTCGGAGCCTTTTCCATTCTATATCTTCCAGGGGATGAGCAGGATCGAGATCTACAGGAGATAGGCCTCGTGATCGAGGAGTATTTCATAAAGAACGGCATGTTCGAGATAGACGGCCTTGGGATCGAGGAGATCGCGGCCGCTCATCAGACTCCTTTCTATTTGTATTCCGCCGGCAGGATCCGGGAAAAATACGAGAAGTTTGCCCGGCACTTTCCGGGATTCGATGTCTTCTACTCCTTCAAGGCCAATCCCGGTCTCGCCATATGCAATATGCTGCGCTCCATGGGGGCTTGCGCGGACGTGAGTTCTCTCGGCGAGATCCAGGCAGCGCTCAGAGTGGGGTTCAAGCCCGGGAACATCGCTTTCGTCGGACCCGGAAAGACCGAGAGGGATCTGGAGTTCGCCATAGGCAGTGGGGTCTATGCCATCGCCGCCGAATCGGTTCATGAGATCGAGCTGATCGACAGGATATCGAAGAGACTCGGGAAGCCTGCTGACATCCTGCTGCGGATCAACACGCAGGAGAAACCCATATCGCCGGAGATGATGGTCGGGGGGCCGAGCAAGTTCGGTTTCGACGAGGAAACCGTGGTCCGTGAGGTGCGCGATCTGCAGCTCGGATCGGCGAGGCTTAGCGGGATTCATGTCTATTCTGCAAGCCAGGTCCTGGACACGTCCTTCATCTGCGATCACCTTGAGTATGTCAGGGATCTCGCGGTCAGGCTCTCCGTGGAGATCGGGTTCGAGCTCAGGGCAATAGATTTTGGCGGCGGCTTCGGCGTTCCGTATCAGGAGAGCGATGCCGAACTTGACCTGTCTCCGATCTCGCGCGCCGCTTCGTCGGTGAAAAGCAGCCTGGCCCGGTCCCATCCTGAGTGCAGGCTGATATTCGAGGTGGGGCGTTACCTGGTCGCGGAATCCGGCATCTTCGTGACCCGGGCGCTCCGGGTGAAGCGGTCCCGGGGCATCTGCTACATCATAACCGATGGGGGCATGAATCACTTCAGCCGTCCCGTCTTCATGCGGGTCAAGCACGGTCTCGGCATCCTGAACAAGATCGGACAGCCGGCTGAAAGCAAGTGCAATGTGGGAGGCCCCATCTGTACGCCCATCGATTTTCTCGGCAAGGACGTGATGCTGCCGCGTCCCGAGCCGGGAGACTTGATCGGAGTCTTCGGCGCAGGCGCCTATGGATACTCGATGAGCATCCTCAAGTTCATGAGCCTTGGCACGCCGGCCGAGGTGATGGCCGATCAGGGTTCGGTCCGCCTGATCCGAAAGGCCGCGACCGCCGAGAGTTTCTTTCCCGGCCAGAGCCTGTAGTACGGGCCCATGCCCCCGGCACCCGGCGATGATCACGGGAGGTTCCTGTACCCGCAAGCCCTGAATCCTGTTGAAACTCCGCATTACCCCTGCTATGGTTATCGAGTGTGATAAATCCACCGTTCCGGTCGAAATGGGAGGACCAGATGGCCAAGTATGCATATTTCAAGGGGAAATTCGTACCAATCGAAGAGGCCAAGATCAGTATTATGACCCATGCCTTCAACTATGGGACAGGCGTGTTCGAGGGAATCAGGGCTTACTGGAATGAAAAGGACGAGCAGCTTTATGTTTTCAGGCTGCCGGAGCACTATGACAGGTTCAAGAAGTCCAGCGGCATAGTCAAGATCGACCTGGGCCTCACAACCCAGGAGCTCTGTGATCTCACCTGCGAGCTACTCAGGAAGGAAGAATTCAAGGCGGACGCATATATCCGGCCTGTCGCCTACAAGGCTTCGGAGGTCATCGGTGTCAGGCTTCATGACCTCGAAGACGGGTTTTGCATGTTCGCCGTTCCCTTCGGGAGGTACATAGAGAAGGAAGAAGGGGCCCGAACCGCGGTATCATCCTGGAGGCGAATCGACGACAATGCCGCTCCCGCCCGTTGCAAGATAACGGGTGTCTACATAAACTCAGCACTTTCCAAGACCGAAGTCATGGAGCGCGGTTTCGACGAGGCCATCGTGCTGACGCACGACGGGCATGTCTCCGAGGGCAGCGCCGAGAACATCTTCATGGTCAGGGACGGCGAGCTCCTGACGCCATCCGCTTCGGAGAACATCCTTGAGGGGATAACCCGCAGGACCATCATGGAGCTCGCCAGGGCCGAATTCGGGCTCGAAACTATCGAACGGCAGATAGACCGCAGCGAGCTATACATAGCGGATGAGGTATTTTTCTGCGGCACGGGCGTTCAGGTCGCGGCCGTGATCGAGGTCGACGGCCGGCCGGTCGGTGACGGCAAGATCGGACCTGTCGCCGAGAAGATCCGGAATCTCTATTTCGACGTGGCCAAGGGGAAAGTGAAGAAGTACAAGCACTGGTGCACTCCCGTGTACTAGCGCCCTATTCTCCAAACAGCATCTGGAGAATCGTGTCCTGGGTTGGCGGGCTGGTGTCCAGCGTGGTGATGATGACATCACATCCGGGCAAGAGCGCGCTCAGCGAATGATAGGAAGTGACCAGGACCGCGATATCAGATCCGGCTATCGCGTTCTTCATGCACTCAAGCGAGTAGTTCAGCTTCAGGGGTTCCATCAACCAGAGCAGGAGCACTCCGCCCTTCTTGTCGGATGTGGAGCATGCTTCGGTGACCGTACCGACTGAGGGGCGTATCCGGGCCCGGACCTCGGGGTGTGTCGAAAGGAGCCTGACGCTGTCGAATGCGAGCGGCAGAAGCCTGCCCGGGTCGTGGACCATGAGCGAAGCGGACAATACTCTGTCCCTGACCACATGATATGATTCCCGGTCTATTGACGCCGGACGTTCGCGGCATGACCTCATGCGCTTTAAGATCGCGCCGCGCCGGCCGAGCGAAGCGTCCACGCGCCTCCGCTCGATTTCCCCCGAGAGGAAGGCGGCAACGAAACTGTCGAACGAATTCTCGAACCTGGCAGTGTACTTGGTGTAGAGCAGAATGTCGCATCCCGCCCTGTGGGCGAGAATGGACGCGCGCTCGGGCCCGGTTGTCCCGGTCACCGCGTCCATGTCGAGGGAGTCGGTGATCACCAGGCGTCGGTACCCCATCTTTCCCCTCAGGAGGGTCCCGATCACCTGTTGGGACAGGGTGGCCGGCAGATTGTCGTCCTGAAGGGCGGAGTATGCGCAATGGCTCACCATCAAGGCGTCGATACCCATGCCGCACGCATCAGTGAAGGGAGGTATGTGTGTGGACTCCAGGTCTTTCAAGGCCATCTCGACAAGCGGGAGTTCCAGATGGGAGTCTGAGTCAGTCATTCCGTGTCCGGGAAAGTGCTTTCCCGCCATGGCCGTGTAGGGTCTTGATGACATGAATGCGGTCAGGCCGTACAGGGAGACGGCCTTCGCGGTCCGGCCGAATGCCCTGCTCCCTATTATGGGATTCATGGGCTGGGTGTTGACGTCCAGGCACGGCGCGAGGTTCATGTCGATGCCCAGGCCGCAGAGGAAGTGGGCCAGGTGCGAGTAGATCGGCCCGATTTCTTCCGGAAGAAGCGTCTTGGCAATCGCGCGCGGGCTCGGCGCCGGCGGAAAGAAATCAGATATCTGGGTCACTCTCCCGCCCTCTTCGTCCATCATGAAGAGAGGTTCGATGCCATTCTCCCTCAGGTTCGCCTTAGCCTCAAGGAGCTTGTCCCGGGATCCCTCAAATGTGCTCTCGAGCACATCGCGAAACACTATGTAGTTGGCGACCGGATACTTCTTGAGATCCAGTGCCTTCCAGTCGGCGGGGAAGCGGAGACAGAACATCTGGCCGATAGCCTGTCTGGCCTGGCTCTCGTTCAGTGGACTCCCTCCCTCACGGTGCGTACACCTATTCGGATTTCAAGGCAACTGCCTTGCCCGACAGCAGCCTCAGAGAATTCGCGATGACGATCAGTGAGGCCCCCATGTCCGCAAACACGGCCATCCACATGGTCGCCGAACCCATCACCGCCAGGACGATGAAGGCCGCCTTGATGGTGATCGCGAAGCCTATGTTCTCCCTCGTGACGACACGGACCTGCCTGGCCAGGTCAAAAAGCGGCACCAGCCTGCTCACGTCGTCCGACATCAACGCCACGCTTGCCGTGTCGATGGCGGTGTCGGAACCCGCGGCTCCCATCGCTATCCCCACGTGCGCCGCGGCGAGCGCCGGAGCGTCGTTTACGCCGTCACCCACCATCGCGACCACGGCAAACTGCTTTTTGAGGCCCTCTATTATCGTGACCTTGTCCTCAGGCAGCAGGTCCGCGTGGTACTCGTC
>Ga0307423_1001905_pt1 | contig 12151 bp, 13 predicted proteins | sample SalMarWE160310MG_FD_202154 | JGI IMG/M metagenome (GOLD analysis project Ga0307423, IMG submission 202154) | Salt marsh sediment microbial communities from the Plum Island Ecosystem LTER, Massachusetts, United States - WE1603-10 | ecosystem: Environmental > Aquatic > Marine > Intertidal zone >...
ATTGCGATGGATCGGCTGGTGGGCACATTGTTCTTTAATGTCCCTGCCGGAGGTGACCCGATCTTCTGGCAGAACGTCTTCTGGTTCTACTCCCACCCGGCGGTCTACATCATGATCCTGCCCGGGATGGGCATCATCTCGGAAATCTTCCCGGTCTTCTCGCGCAAGCCGATCTTCGGTTACAAGGCGATTGCATTCTCCAGCCTGGCAATCAGCATCCTGGGTCTGACCGTCTGGGCTCACCACATGTTTGCCAGCGGAATGAACCCGGCCCTGCGGGTCCCGTACATGATTACCTCGATGATCATTGCCGTTCCAACCGGGGTGAAGATCTTCTCGTGGTTGGGGACGATCTGGGACGGAAAACTGAGCTTCACAACGCCAATGCTGTTCGCACTTGGTTTTATCTCTATGTTCTTGATCGGCGGGATCACCGGCATTTTTCTGGCCTCAATCCCGGTCGACCTTCATGTTCATGACTCCTATTTTGTGGTCGCACACCTGCACTTTGTCCTCTTCGGCGGCGCGGTTTCCGCGGTCTATGCTGGCCTGTACTACTGGTATCCAAAGGTTACGGGCCGCATGTATAACGAAAAACTGGGGAAAACACATTTCTGGCTCAATTTTCTTGGCACGAACCTCACCTACCTGCCAATGTTCGTGGCTGGATTGCTGGGTATGCCGCGCCGGGTCGTGGATTACGCGCCGGAGTTCGCCAGCTACAACATGCTTGCCACGATCGGAGCCTTCCTGCTCGGAATCTCGACCCTGCCGTTCCTGTATAACGCGATTGTCAGCTGGGTACGCGGACCGAAGGCAGGGTCGAATCCGTGGCGAGCGCTTACACTGGAGTGGCAGACAAGCTCGCCGCCACCCGAACACAACTTTGAAGATACACCCGTGATGACCAGGTGGCCCTATGACTACGGCGAATCACCGCTGGCAGAGCCGGGCGTTGCGCCGGCTGCTGGCGATTGAGAGGCGTTTCCATGTCGATAGAAGTCTCGATGCACGAAGATGAATTCAAGGCCGGAAGAGCCTTAGGACTCGACCACCGCAAACTCGGTGTTTGGCTGTTCCTCTCTTCCGAGATCATGTTCTTCGGCGGTTTGCTGGCTGCATTCCTGCATTACAAGATCAACAACCCCTCACCAGCTGAACATGCCCTGCTTGACGTGACGCTGGTCGGGATAAACACATTCATCCTGCTTGTCTCGAGTTTCACGGTTGTGCTTGGGCTGGATGCGATTCAGCATGGCAACCGGCGGCGATTGGTCCTGTTCCTGGGCTTGACAATGCTCCTGGGAGCTGGGTTTCTCGCCGGGCAGGGAAACGAATTTGTCACGCTGTACCGCCACGGGATGACCTTGAAAAGCAGTGTCTATGGTTCCAGCTTCTTCACGCTAACCGGGTTTCATGGCCTGCATGTGTTGATCGGAATCCTGTGGGCTGGTTTGACACTGCGCAAGGCCGCGATTGGCCGGTATGACGATGGGCGATACACGGGCGTTGAGCTGTTTGGTCTTTACTGGCATTTCGTCGATATCGTGTGGATCGTTCTTTTCACACTGATTTACCTGACTTGATTGAGGTAGAACATGGAAGCAACTCCGAAAACTTCAAGCGGCGTCCGCACCTATGCACTGGTCTTCACGGTGCTGGCCGTAATCACGATCCTCGAGATCCTGCTTTCGCAGCCGGGGGTTGGTGTGGCGCGCCAGGTACTGACACCGACGTTCCTGATGTTTTCGCTTGCCAAGGCAGGGTTGGTGGCCGCCTTCTTCATGCACTTGAGAAGCGATACGCGGTTCTATACCTACGTCTTCCTGTTCCCGGCTGCACTCTTGTTGATCTTCGCTCTGCTTGCAACCGTGCGTTGATCGTCTTGGAGAGTTCGTCGTGCGAGGCGTGAAACGCGTTCGCTGGCTTGCGCTGAGCCTGGGGCTCGTTTACTCTATCCCTGCGCTGATTGCTCCGGGTTCCTTTCATAGTCCCTCGCGCTCGATCCTGATCGTCCTTGGGATTCTGGCCAATGCGGCAACACTTGCTTCATTCCCAGCACTCTGGCGTCAACTGCACACCGTATCCAGCAGCGGACTGCTCGCCGTCACCGCTCCCATCTGGCTGCTGACCCATTTTGTACTGTACCTCTTGCGTCTTCCAACCCCAGAATCGGGCTATTTATTTGCCTACCAGATCGTCATCTCCATCATCAGCCTGCTGAGTCTGGTTGCTGTGCTGCGCCAGCCGGTCCAAGATTCGAGCGAGCTGTCCGGCGAAGTACACGCTGGCTGGCGCGACTACCTGATGCTGACCAAGCCAATTGTCGTGCTGCTGCTGCTGGTGACCACACTGGCAGCGATGATCATCGCCGCCGGGAAGATGCCGCCGATCTCGACCTTCCTCTGGACCGCGCTCGGCGGAGCACTTTCGGCCGCAGGTGCCAGCGCGCTCAACCAGTACATCGATCGTGAGCGCGATGGCAAGATGAGCCGGACTCAAAAGCGACCCCTTCCTGGTGGGCGGATGAATGGCGCACAAGCGGTCGGATTTGGCTTGCTGCTGTGCATTGCGGGTTTCAACATCCTCGCACTGCGAGTGAATTTTCTCAGCGCCGTTATGGCCTTTGCGGGTATGGTCTATTACGTCCTGCTTTACAGCATCGTGCTCAAGCCAACCACGGCCCTGAACATCGTGGTCGGTGGCGGAGCGGGGGCTATTCCACCCCTCGTGGGTTGGGCAGCCGCGACGAACTCGCTATCCATGCCGGCATTCTTTCTTTTTGCCCTGATCTTCTTCTGGACCCCGCCGCACTTCTGGGCATTGGCGCTGCTGAAAAACCGTGATTACGAGCGAGCCGGCGTGCCGATGTTTCCGGTTGTGTACGGCGAGCAAGAAACGCGCGTACACATCCTGCTCTACGCGATCCAGCTCGTTGCGCTCACGCTGCTGCTGCCATTGGCTACGCTTGGCCGGGGGGTTTACCTCGTATCGGCTGTAGCTTTGGGCTTGGGGTTTCTGATACATGCCTGGCGGCTTTGGCGGCATGGGACGAACAAGTTGGCGTGGAATATGTACCGCTACTCGAGCACGTACCTGGCACTGATCTTCGTCGCGCTGGTGGTCGATACGCTCGTATCACTTTAAATCTGGAATTTCAGTAGGCACTTCACACTTCAGATCTTCGCACCCAACAGAGAACGCAGGAATATGCTGGAGCCCGTCGGAGCGAGCAGCCGTGTGGGCAAACGTTTGCACCGCTTCAGTTGGAACTATGCAATCGGCGTTGAAAGATCAATCATTTCATAGGGGGTAACCGCGCCCCTATGAAATGTGCAGATCGCATCATGCAATTCTGTTTTTATTTTGACAAACTCGCTTGTTTGCTATTGCGCTGCAACCAGAAGAAGAACAGCACCAGCAGCAGCAGCCCTGCGAACGGGAGCCCAACAGAAAGGGCTCCACCGATCGAATTCTGGGCTGCAATATCCTGGTAGAAACTCGCCTCCCCGACGCCAAACTCGGATTCTACCTTGATGGAGACAAGCCACAGCCCGGTTGTATCGGGTGGCACGTGCGCGGCATATTCTTCGGGAAGCGGGGCATAGGCGTGATTGGCTTCCTTCTCGAGCGGGGTCCCTTCATGATCTACCGGGTCGATGCGGATCATGACGAGCGCTTCGGTAACCACTTCCCGCGTGTCCGCATCGAGGATTCGCACTTCAACGTTGAAATCGCCTTGGCGCGGGGGAGTGGGAGAAGTTACCGCACGCAGCAAGTAAGGTCCGGAGGGGTAATCGTCCAACCGAACCCGGCGGCCACCTGTCCCCGGGCCGGAGGCGTCCGCTGCCAGGGGCAGGGACAGCAGCGTGAGCAAAAGCATCACGGTAAGAAGGCGGTGTTTCATCAATTCATACCCCGAACATGCGCGTGCCGCGCATTTCCATCGGCAAGTTAAAGACGGCTAAAGACAGCAGGACCAGGACGGTGACGACGATCGCCCAGGGGATCATTTCCCTCAATCCCAGGAGCGGCTCCCGATTAGGCCGAAGAGCGCGGCGGGCGAGCGCGTACAAGGATATCAGAAAGCCACCAAGGATCGCTGTTACCTGCAGCGGAAAGATCCACTCGATGGGGATCACGGTGCTCAGTTCCCAATTAGGCTGGGCTCCAAACCATGAATAGCCATGATCGAGAAAAAAAGACTGCATCACTGGCAGGATCGACAGGCCACCGATGGCGAAATGGAAACCGTAATGTGCGAGCCAGATTCCAAATCCAACCGGAATAAATGCCGGTGCGTACTGTGCTGTCAGGTCTTTTAATCCGTCCGGGGGTCGGCTCCTGGTCCAATGCATGCCAATCCAGGCCGCGCCATATGCCAGCCCCGCCGGGATGAGAAAATCCCCAAGGATAAAAATCAGCCCGAGGCGCAGTGCCTCGGAATGAAGCCGAAGGCCTACGTCGAGCCAATCGAGCAGTGCGTACACCGGCGGCACCATGCCAAACGCGTTCATGAGCCCCATGAAAGCCAGGCAAATCACCATCAGTGAGAGCGACCAGCGGCGCGGCCAACGCAATGCGGCACTTTCTTTAATCGGTGAACGGAGCCCAAGCGCGACGTTGTCATACGGACATGCCCGGGCACAGTCCAGGCAGAAGGTGCAATCCATGTTGGACTGAATCATCGGGACATAGAGTTCAGTTCCACATCCGGGAGTGTCTTTGCTCCCACGAACACATTCCTTACCCTGGCAGGTGCGGCAGACCTGCGCCGAACGAGTCTGAATCTGGAAGGGTGAGATCGCGGCATAGGTGAAGTTGAATGCCCCCAGCGGACAAACATACTTGCAGAAGGGAGATTCGGTGAAGAAGGCTTCCAATGCGAAGGCGAGCACCAGGTAGGCAAGAGCCAGCCAGGCCGTGAGCAGGGGACTGGCCCAGATATCGAGCCATTCGTAAAGCCAGAAGATCAGCAGCAAACCACCGATCGCAATCCACTTGTTGCGTAAGCGGCGCGGCCAGCGTCCACCATGCAAACTGAGCTTGTGAGCCAGGGTTCGCGGCAGTGTAAATGGGCAACCCATGCAAAAGGCATTCCCGAGAACCAAAAAGCCAACGATGACCAGACCTCGATAGTGAACCCAGGCAAGTACGGTTGCACTGTTGGCTGGAGCGAGTTGGGGGCCGGTGAAACCATCGTAGATGACCAGCAGCAGCAGGAGCAGGAGCGGAATCTGGAAGAGCAGGCGGCCGTAGCGCCGGCGCAGCAGCCTCCCCAGCCAGGGCTGGTGCAGTAAATCGAACCGTATACCCCCTGCTTCTGCTTGACCAAGGGTGGGGCGCTCGACGGTCGTCATGATGACATCCGCATCAAGGAGCGACCTCGAGATCGATTTGGCGTTGTAAGATCCGCCCGTCAGCCAGCGTACCATCGATGGTGAGGATCCAGGCGCCCGCCATCGTCCACTCGACATCGGCCTGATATACGCCGGGATCGGTCTCATCCAGATCACTCAGTACGGGCATCATGCCGGCGTGCGTCATATCCCCCCGGAAGGAGAGGTTCGCCCCCTCAAGCGGCTTCCCGTTTGAATCGGTAAGGGCAATTTTGAGCGTAGCTGATCCAACCTGGGCAGGATCGGGCTGCAAATTGAACACCAGGTCGATATCTGGCGCCTGGTCGCCCGCTGAACTGCGCCGGCTGCAAGCACAGGTCGAAAGCAGAACCGCGAGCAGGATGATCAGGCCGTTAATTGTCCGCAACCGGGACTTTGACATGGATTTCTCCCTCATTTTCGAAGACTAATGCGAGATCGATCGACATACCGGCGATCAGTGCCTGGTTGAGGTCGATCAACATGATGTGGTATCCGCCTGGCTCAAAATCGAGGGTTTGACCCGGGTTGAGTTCAATCCGCTCCTGCTGCTTCATGCTCGCATTGCCATCAGGATCAATCGTTGTCCGGTGCAGCTGCACTATCCGGGCGGCATCGCTGGAAGCGCCGATCAACGCATCTGCTGTTGAGCCATTGATAATCTGCATATAGACCGCACTGTTCATCCCCTGCTCCGCTGGCCTGGCTCTGGGAGAATTTACACTCAGTGCGCCTGGATCTTGAGTGCACCCTGCGAGAAGGATGAGGACCCCGACCAGTAGAGTATTTCGTCCCAACCTGCGTATCACTGCTGCTCCTCGACCAGGCGCTCGAGATCGGCTTTGATATCCTGTGATGAAGTGTCAAAACTGTAATTCGTCACTAACCTTCCGGACTTATCAATTACGAAGACTCGTGCGGTATGGGTCATCAAATATTGTTCGGGGTCCGAATCGGGGTCTACCGCAGCATAAACTCCGTATGCGGCCAGAATCGGGTCAAGCGCTTCGGGTTCAGCCCGCAATCCGATGAAATCGGAGCTGAAGCGGCCCAGGTACGCCTTTAAGACTTCCAGGCTGTCCCGTGCTGGATCCACCGTTACGAAAACAGTACGCACCAGCGCCGGGTCGATATTGGCGTTCGAGACGACCGACCGCAATTGGCCAAGAGTGGCGGGGCAAATATCGGGACAGAACGTATATCCGAAATAGAGCATGATCACATGGCCTTTTTCTCCGCTCAAGGTGAATTCCCCACCGTCGGTCGAGGGCATGGTGAAGTCGGGGGCTGGACCAGGGTTCTGGTAGGGGCTACCGTGGAGGGGAGCCTCGGAAATGCCGCATCCGGCGATCGATCCGATGGCTAACAGAAGAAGCAATGCGGGCAGGTAATATTTCACGCAGGTCCTTCAACGTTTTTAAGCGGCCCGGTGATTCTAACATACCTGTTTCAAAGTGATTTACGGCGAGATCAAGAACTGTTCCAATCGAGCAGGGTTGAATTAATAAGCAGGAAGGGGGTGTCAGTTATGGTAAGTTAACATTCGCCAATGGTATAATCGGACACGACCGGTAGCTACCTTTCAGGGAGACTACGTGCACGCTTCGATCGAGCGATTTCTCCAGCATCTCAGCACCGAGCGCGGCGCCTCCAATAACACGATTCAGGCTTACCGCACGGATTTAGTCCAGTTCCAGCGTGTTATGCAGACCCGTGGCAGTGCCGACCTCGATCCCAGTGTGCTGACAGGTGAACTGGTAGGTGGTTACGTCGATTGGTTGAAGATACAGGGATACAAACCGGCCACAATCTCACGCAAAATTGCCAGCACACGCTCATTTCTGAATTTTCTGGCTGACGAGCAGGGCTTCGCGTTTCATGGGATGCTTTCACAGCTGGAGGCTCCCCCGCCGGAAAGGACCCCCCCTCTAACGCTTTCAAAGCGTGAAGCGCAGGATTTGCTGCATGCCCCCAGGAACCAGAGCTCACCGGGCGCACTGCGTGACGCAGCTATCCTTGCAGTGCTATATGAAACCGGCTTCCGGGCAACCGAAGTCGTCGCCCTTGAACTGTCTGACCTTGATCTCGCTGAACGGATGATCTGGCGGCCGCCGAAGCGGCTCGTTTGGCGCTCGATCGAAAATTCAGAGCCGCAGCTTCGAAAGTACTTGATTGAAGGGAGACCACACCTGCTGCGCACACCCGCCGAAACGACGCTCTTCTTGAACTTACGTGGTCAGCAGCTCAGCCGGCAGGGGTTATGGCTGGTCGTCAAGCGTTGGGCGGCAGAATGTGACCTTGATCCCGCTCTCTCTCCGCACACCTTGCGTCATACGCGTGCGCGTGATTTGCTCTCCGCAGGAAGTACGCGCCGGGAGGTGCAGGAATTTCTAGGCCTGGCCAGTCCAAACGGTGTGCGCGTCAAGCCCAGGCCTTTCGTTGAGGAGGATTAAATTCGATGGAGTTCTTGACCGAAGCCAATATTAATGAGGCGGTCCAGGCCCTTCAAGCTCAGACAGATTTCAAACCGCGCATCGGCATGATACTGGGTTCGGGGCTGGGTCCGCTGGCAGACTCCGTATCCGATCGCACAATTGTTGACCCTGAACAAATCCCTGGCTGGCCGCTTTCAACCGTAGTTGGGCACTCAGGGGTGCTGGTCCTTGGAACCTTGGAAGGGCAGCAGGTCTTTGTTATGCAAGGCCGGGCTCATTACTATGAAGGCTATTCCATGCCCCGGCTAGGACTCCCGGTACGCGTAATGCAGCGTCTGGGTATCGAGATCCTGATCGTCACGAACGCTGCCGGTGCAGTAAACCCCGAGTATGAACCAGGAGAGCTGATGTTGATCTCCGATCATATCAACCTGATCGGCATAGGCGGGTTAAATCCGCTGCGGGGGCCGAACCTGGAAAGCTTTGGGCCACGTTTCCCGGACATGAGCCAGGCGTATGACTCCAAGCTGAGGGAAACGGCTCGAGAAGTGGCCAAATCGAATGATATTCCGATGCAGGAAGGGGTTTATGTCTGTCTGGCCGGGCCGTCTTTTGAATCTCCGGCCGATCTGCGATTCCTGCGCGGCATTGGGGTTGATGCAGTCGGCATGTCGACCGTGCCAGAGGTTATCGTTGCACGGCACGGTGGAACGCGTGTCCTCGGTGTTTCGGGGATAAGCAACAAGGCAAATCTTGATGGGAAGACGGTGACCACCCACGAGGAAGTCCTGGAAGCCGGCGAGGTGATCGTACCCAGGCTTACGAGCCTGATTCGCGGGGTTCTCAAATCAGTCTAGCTCAGTCGGTCGGTGATGAAAGAATTCATTCTCAGCATCGAAGCATTCCAATCCTGGATCTACCTTTCGCTTGGGCTGACAGGCCTGATTTATGCCTTATCCGTCCTGCGTGCATACCGGGAGCTGCGCGCATCCGTATTTGGCCTGGAACGCGAACGGGCTCTACGGCGCATCACGCGCTCTGGTGCGATGCTGATCCTGATCGTTACCGGGCTGAGCGCAACCTTCGTCATCTCCACCTTCGCCAGTCCGGCGATCCCGGCTTCCGCCCGACCAACTGCCCTGCCCACCGTCTCACTGCTAGCGACACCCCTTGGCCGGCCCGACGCAGTGGATGCATCATTTATGACCGCAACGCCGATCGTCGCCTCCGCCATCGACAGTGCCGGCTGTGCTAACGAGCAAGCAACCATCACCTCTCCCCAGGCGAACTCGACCGTGCGAGGAGAAATTCAATTTCTCGGTGTTGCCAATATCGAAAATTTCGCCTTCTATAAGCTTGAGTATCATGATTTGCGCCCCGAAAGCACCTGGTTAGCTATCTGGGCCAGCAACATTCCCGTATGTGCGCAGGGCTGCCAGGAGCCTGAGCTGCTCGGGACCTGGGATACGACACTGGTTCGTTCCGGGCAGTACGCCGTCCAGCTGGTTGTGACCGATACGCGAGGAAACGCGCCGCTGCCCTGTCAGATCCTGCTCCAGGTCGTACCATGAACGCAAGCCGGAGGTATGGTGGCTGGTAATGATTGATCAAAGTGCAATTCGACAGGCGATATCGAGTGATATCCCGAAGTTAATGGCCATGGACCATGGTGTGAACACGGATCATGTCTGGCAGCTCGCTCTTCAGCGGGGTTCGGGTGAGGTCGGGGGGGTGTTTCGCGAAGTAAGGCTGCCGCGCCCGATGCGAGTGAATTATCCCCGTGAACCTCAAGACCTGGCCGACGTATGGACCCAGCGGGCGGCGCTGCTCCTGGCCGAAACCGGCGAGACGCCATTGGGTTATCTCTCGCTGATCGATGGTCCAGCCTTCCGTTCAGGCTGGGTACTTGATCTGGTCGTCGATCTGCGCTACCGGCGACAGGGTGTGGCCTCCCAGCTATTGAGTGCCGCGAAAAGCTGGTGCCGGGAGCGCGGCAGGGAGCGGATTTTCATCGAGATGCAATCCAAGAATTTTCCTGCCATCAGCCTGATGAAGAAATCAGGGTTCAGTTACGTGGGATACAGTGATCATTACTATCCCGACCAGGATATCGTGATCTTCTTCGCTCGTGAGCTGAGTTAGGGACAGTCCATTCAACCATGATTGCTCCATTGCTTGTTCTGAACCAGATTCTGACCGCGGGCAATACGATCACGGCTTTCTCACTGCTCCTCTACGCGCTGACCTTCAATTTGCGTGAGCGGGTAGCGCGCGCCTTAGCGGTCCTGTTGCTGTGCGTTACGGTGGTCTATTTTGGTGATGTCCTGGTCGCAACTTCCGGACCATCAGCTGAGACCGAGATCTGGCTGCGCCTGCAGTGGGTTGGAATTAGCTTTGTCCCGGCCGCATACCTGCAGCTCTCTGATTCGTTGCTTGCGGCCACCGGCCGTCCATCCCGAGGCAGGCGTTCACGTGTGGTCTTGATCAGCTATGTCCTTGGTGGGATAGCAATGGGGATGGTCGCATTCTCGCATGAACTCGCCGGTCATGTCGTATACACTGATTCTGCCGCATATCTTCAACCCCACGCCTATTTCTACGTCTTTACACTTTTCCTGATCGTCGACCTGACATTCGCCGGTTTGAATTTCTGGCGGGCTTACAAGCGGTGCCTGACACGCTCCAGCCGGCGGCGAATGCGCTACTTGATGGCAGGCTCGTTGGGACCGCTTCTCGGTGCTTTCCCCTTCCTAATGCTTGGGGGGAGTGGCTTTGTCGGCGCCGGCGTATTCTTCTGGGGCATCTTGATCATCATTAATGCCTTTGTGGGCGTGCAGTTGATTCTCATGGCTTATGCGGTTGCCTATTTTGGCGTTGATTACCCGGACAGGGTGGTTAAAAGCCGGCTTTTTCAGTGGATCTTGCGTGGCCCGATCGTTGCTTCCACTGTTTTAGCGATTACGGTCGTCGTGAACCGGATCGCGGTGCTGCTCGGCTACCAAAACAGCCGCGCGGTCCCCTTTACCATGGTCGCTTCCCTGCTTCTATTGCAATATCTATTTACATTCATCCGGCGCCCGATCGAACGCTGGTTCTTTTACGGCGAGGATCGAGATGATATGGCGCGGCTGCAGCTGCTGGAGGAACGTTTGCTGACGACCGGTGACCTGCGGCAATTCCTCGAATCAGTACTAAACGCGATCTGTGACCTGGTAGGGATTTCATCGGCTTTCAGCGCAGTTGTCGGGCCGGAGGGGCTTGAACTAGAGGTGGCGGTCGGCCCCGATGACCCGCTGCGCGGCTCGAAGGAACTGCCCCCACTCCTAGTGACAGACGAGACCGTTGAATTTGAAACCCTGGGGACGGTTTTCATCTGGGATGTTTACTGGCTGATTCCGCTGCGCCTGGCCAACCCAACTGAGGTGATCGGATTTCTTGGGCTGCGATCGCGTGATGGTGCGCCGAATTTTACTTCGGACGAGGAGCAGCAAATAAAAACGCTCGTGGATCGGGCTGCGGTTGCCTTGGCAGAGAAGAAGCTCCAGCGTGAGGTCTTTGCCGTCGTGGATCGGCTTGTGCCCCAGGTTGAGACGATTCAGAAGATTCGCGCCGAGGCGCGCTATGCCGGATCGGAAGCCCTGACAGCAGCGATAGAGGGCATAGGATCGGAGGATGAACTTACCGAGCTCGTACGAGAGGCGCTTGGGCACTACTGGGGTGGGCCACGTTTGACACAGAGTCCGCTGCTCGGGTTGCGGGTGGTGCGCCTTGCGCTGGACGAACACGATGGCAACCCGGTGAACGCACTGAGGGCGATTTTGCGCAGTGCGATCGACCACACCCGGCCGGAAGGAGAAAGGCGTTTTACCGCGGAGTGGATGCTGTACAATATTCTCGAATTGAAGTTCCTGCAGGGTCGAAAAGTGCGTGATGTGGCGAGCAAATTGGCTATGTCGGAGGCGGATTTATATCGAAAACAGCGTGTAGCCATCGAGGCCGTCGCTGAAACGATCACCTCAATGGAACGAGAAGCGGTTGCGATCAGGGACGATGAGGAAGGAGGAGTCTGAAACAGGAATACTTGCACAGTGGGGGGAATTGGGTATTCTACGTCCACGCTGGAAAAGGTACTCAGTTGGCATGTGAGCTATGGGATAGAGGTCTAAGTTATGAAAATGGAAGAAGATCCTACTCAAAGGTTGGGGGGGCAAGACCCGCCTCCGCTTGACGAGTCATGGTGGGAAGCGGTCATGGAAGAGGCCGAGCAGCAGCAGGTTGTCTCCATTCCGCACGGCGAGCCGAACTTCGAACCTCGTTCGTTCCAACAAGGTGATCCGC
>Ga0307423_1001908_pt1 | contig 12143 bp, 13 predicted proteins | sample SalMarWE160310MG_FD_202154 | JGI IMG/M metagenome (GOLD analysis project Ga0307423, IMG submission 202154) | Salt marsh sediment microbial communities from the Plum Island Ecosystem LTER, Massachusetts, United States - WE1603-10 | ecosystem: Environmental > Aquatic > Marine > Intertidal zone >...
TAATTCATGCAGAATGTTGATGAGTTTATTCAAAAAAACATGATTTTAACCGTAAATCTCCCGTGTTAAAAGAATGAATTTTTTAGTAACATTTAAATTATATCGATTTCGATATATCTGTATCGATATATTGGTGTTACTGATGGCTAAAGGTTTGCTCAATTTATGGATGCTGAAGATAATCTCTGAAGGCGAAGTTAGTGGATATGATATTATCAAAAAAGTTGGTAAATTGACTGGAAAAAAACCAAGCACTGGAAGTGTATATCCACTATTAAAAACCATGGAAAGCAAGGGATGGATTATTGGCAAAAACATCGGAAACAAGACGTTGTATTCAATAACAAATGAAGGGAAAGAAGTCGTTGAAGGTCATGGGGAGTTAAAGGACTACTATTCTGAAAAAATTCATGAATCAATATGTTTAGCACATGAAACTTTTGACGACTTGCATCTGGCATTTTCTAATAATCGAGAAATACTGGCTCCACTTGCAGAAGAAATTTCTTTGTTACTTTCTGAGGGCGTTTCAAAGGACGAAATTGTGAAAATTATCCAAAACACCATGAAAAAATTGAAAAAATTGAAAAAAGGAGATGAAAAATAGATGAGTTGTATTGAAAAAATATTGGCTCGTAGAAGTGTAAGAAAATTTTCAGACGAATCAATAAGTGATGAGGCACTTACGAACATTTTAGAAGCTGGAAAATTGGCGCCTTCAGCAACTAATAGTCAACCTTGGCATTTCATTGTTGTTAGAGATAGCGTTGGAAAAGACGCTTGTGACTTTCAAGGGTTCAATCGCTGGGTTAATGGAGCATCTTTTGTTGTAGTGGGATTCTATAGACAATCTGAAGCTATTATTGAAAAACTTAGTTTGATGGATGTGACAATTTCGCTTCAAAACATGGTAGTAGCTGGATGGGTTCAAGGAATTAGCTCTTGTTGGATGGGTGCTTTTGACGAAAGAAAACTTATGAGCACATTAAATTTGCCGTCAGATGCCCGAGTGGTTGGCGCAATAGCTTTTGGAATGTCTAAAGAGAACCCAAGACAACCTCCAAAAAAGGAAATCAGTGAAATATTTCAATTCGACAAATGGCAAAAAAAGTAAACTAATAATTAGTGAAAATTAAGGAGATTAAAAACTTGGAAAGAAAAATTACTAAGGCTAAAGGCGGGTTCAAATCCCGCCCGAGGCTCCACAGAAAGCATCAAAATACCGGTCACTAATATCTAAAGAATCCTTTTAACTACCGAACCATTTGCTAATAGTAAAGCATTGTAAATACTACAGGCACAACAGTCAATGCGATTAGTGTTCCTACGAGAGTTTGTGCGAAAGTGTGGCTTTTTAGTTTTATTCTGGACCAACCTACTAATCCTACAATCGAAGTTAAGGGTATGGCATTTATTCCAAATACACAAACAAGCGCAAAAATGGGTCCAGTTACACCAGCACAATGAACACTGACCTTCCAGAACAAATTGACACCCATAAGGATTATTGTAACAATTAGGGAACATAAAGCCAACAAAAATATTATTTTGGTGCTGGTAACTAAGAAAATTATTGTCGCAAATGAATAACTGGCTATTGCAACCAAGTAAAACGGTGTTCGCGCTTTTCTTTTTGAAATGAATAAATCGACAACCTTCTCTCGATAAAAATAAATTATTGAAAAAAATGGGATGAAAGCAAAGCAGAGAAAACAGAGCAGGATACTATAAGGTGCAGAAAGTAAACCCAAGCCGATAGGCGACCACAGAGAAAAAGAGACAGTTGCCACTATGACCATGGTTGGGGGCGCAACAAATATTGAGATGAAATTTGCTAAATCTTGACCAAATTCTATTTGTGACTTTTGGTTCGCATACGTCTTCGTTTCAAACACCATTCAGGTTATCTCTATTTTATTTAATACAATCTGTTTTTATAATTTATGAACAACAACTAAATAGTGATTTGGTTATCTTAAAATTCAACTAATTCATCGATGTTTTATCATACTCGACTTTTTTGGTTCGCCTTTATGTCATTTCTTAAATATCAATCAAAATGTAGAATAATACTTTGAGGTTAGCCTCTTCGTAGATGTTTGAGCTTATTTGTTGATTTCGTTTATAGATTAGGAATACACAAAGCGTATTAAGGCAAAAAGGTTGGAACATTCAACTGTGGGGTATACTTGCCTTCTGATTTTATCCAGATTACGCCTATGCTTAGGACCCGCCATATGAACAATTATAATGAAACTTTGAGCTGTGCAAAATGTGGAAAAAAACTCAAACTCGGATCAAAAGTATGGCGTAGAAAAAGACAATACAGGAACCGCTATTATTGCTCCAACTGCGAAAAAAAGTTGTGGTTATAAAGAGCCTCGTAATTTCTTCACATAATCCAAAAATCTTGGATATTTATCAGTGATTCTGAAATATTATATTGAATTTCTTCTAAATCCTCTTAAACGAGGGAAACATCTTTGCCATCGGGCAATCCTGAAAGAGATTTCATAACTTTAAATCATACCATCAAAAAAAGAGAGGAAAAAATACTTAGATTTGCCAAATGCCCGAAATGTGGGCGTTCGACTCCATACAGGCTTGCCTCCTTGAAAGGAAAAAGTCTCATATGTAAAGAGTGCAAAAAACCCATTTCATTAACACGTCTTTAATTGTAAAATTCGAGCAATATGACCTAAAATAACTACGAATTGCAACGGCAAGATTAGATTAACACTTTGATGTTAGCATCTTCGTAGATTTTTCGTAACCTTTCAGGATTATAGTCAGTGTAGTTACGTGCAAGAACAGACTTAGGCGTTCTACCACAGAACGCATCAATGTAACGGTCACTCGCTCCAAGATTACCCATCTCATAACAGAACCAATCCCGTAGCCTCTTAGCTGTAATATGCAACCCTGACCTTCTTTGAGCAGATTTCCACATTATCTTGTATTGACGGTCACTCACATTGAACAGTTTATCTCCGTTTCGGTCCAGCTTATTCAATGCCTCTTCCGCTTCACCATTAAAGAAACTAACATAGCTACTCTTCGTGACTCCATAGTGATTGTTGGGAATAATCATTCTTTTCTTAAAGTCTATATCCTCAACACTTAGCGACAACACTTCGCCTTTTCTTAATCCGCTTGAAGCATAGAACAGAAACAGGGCTTTGGCAAACTCAGAACTTAAACTGGTATGGCATGTTTTAATTTCCTTTCTTGAAACAACAACCTTCGGTTTATAGGGGATATGCGGAAACTTGAAGGAATCCACAAGCTCAGGACAGCCAAGAAAGTCACGATAGAACACACGCAAAGTTTTGATTACACCAGCAACCGTAGCTGGAGCATGATTCTGTTTGAACCTGAAAAGATAATCTCTCAAATCTTCTTTTGTAACTTCATGATAATCCTTCTGCATTCTCCTAAAGACTCTTCGTATACCGGCACAATGATCTATAACAATTGCTTGAGCAAGATGCATATCTACACTACAGAATCTTTTAAACTTTATCAATAATTCATCAAAGCAGTGAGTTGGTAAGGCAGAGGTCGCGGGTTCAAATCCCGCCCGAGGCTCCATCTTTTATCCTGTAGCTTTGTTAGTTTTCTTGGGTTTTCTGGCTGTTATTGTTGGGTTGAGCTGATGTTTTGTTTGTCGATTGTTACTGTTACAGAGGAGTCTGAAAGTTCGATGCTTACTTCTTTGTCTATTCTGAATGACCGCCCAACTGTATTCCTTTTTTTGTTTAGCAACGGCAGATTTCTCCTTAACCAATAGGCACTACAATGTGTTATCATTTAACATCTTTTGATACAATTGGAACACTTTGTGTCCAGTACAGTTTTATGTCCCAAAAACGTTCTCTTTAAGTAACATGCAACCATCAAACAAAAAAGAACAAACGAAAGTTCTACTCGTAGACGATAACGTAGAATTCATGAAAAGCGCAAAACAGTGCCTACAACTGCAGGGCAACTATAACATAGAAACGGCTTTTTCGGTTGATGAAGCTCTAGACAAGATGACACAAAAGGAAACAGATGTAATAGTATGTGACATCCAGATGCCCGTGAAAGACGGCTTCGAGTTTCTGAAGACGCTTCGAGAAAGCGGCAATAAGGTTCCATTCATCGTCTTCACTGTAACCGAAAACAAAGAAACAGCCCTTAAGGCATTCAGTCTAGGCGCCAACGGATTCGTCGGAAAGTATGGCAACCCCGAAGTTGTTTTTTCCACACTACAAAGATGCATAGAAAAATCCGTAAAAACTTACTGAAAAAAGTCCACGTAACAATTTATTGTCAGCATCTATTGAGATAGACCGGCTCATCCAATCCGCATTCGCTCCCGCAAGATTGCAGAAGCCTCATGTATGCCCTTTTTGCCATTGTTCGTCTCCTGCCCCTCAAGTAAACAATCTCTTTTTCCATCAAATCCACTTGGCACCTGATAGCTTCTTTTCTTTGTTGTTCAGACGCCCTAAATCATCCCCAACCGTTGCCCGTTTTGGGTTCTTAGATGCAGCCACCGCAGTTTACGCATCCACCCATAATTCCTCTGCACCACATGGGTAACTGGTCTCTGTGCGCCGTTTCTTTGTGTTTTTTGAATCCTTCTTCTGTTTTGAAGGATCTTTCACAACATGTGTACTTTTGTTTCTGCATCTCTTGTCACTAAAACTACTAACGTGATTGTGTGGTTAGACGTTTACACCTAAATATTGGGGCGTTTTGTAGAGGTGGTTACATTAAAGGTTACCAAAAAACAGGGGTGCAACAATAGTTTCAGTGCTGCACCAAAAAGTCACACAAAACGTAACATATATCCACATAAAAGGTAACATAAAGGAAAAATATTCCATCAAAAGGTAACAGAAAGTAAACAACGTCTGGCTGAGCCCAGCCCGATGCACGCTTAACGTTTATATGCTTTAGCGAAACTGAATGTTAGACGCAGGGGGAACAAGCATGACAGATACGGAAAAAGCGGAAGAAAAAGCCATCCAGAAAAGGGTTAAGAGCAGACGCTACGGCGGCAAATATAAGGGAAGAGGAAAATACAAACCAAAAGACCCCGCATAACAGCTTCATGTTCGCCGGAGAATGATATAGCTGAAAGGAAACCTGAAAACAGTCCTCGCCGACAAACTTGAACCCCAGCAACTAAAAAGAATATACAAAACCTTTGACATAGTCGGCGACATCGCCATAATCCGAGTCCCAGAACCGCTACAGCACCACAGCAGGCTCATCGCCGAAACAATCATGGACACACACAGGGAAGTCAAATCCGTATGGCGGCAGGTCAGCTCGGTTTCAGGCGATTATCGTCTGCGAAGCTTAGAGCATATTTTAGGCGAAAAAACAACCGAGACACTCTACAAGGAGCATGGGTGCGTCTACAAAACTGACTTAAGGAAAGCCTATTTTTCGCCCAGACTCTCCTACGAGCGGTTACGAATCGCAGGGCTGACCCAAAAAGGGGAAACTGTCTTGAACATGTTCGCGGGCGTAGGCTGCTACTCCATAGCCATCGCGAAACATTCAGAGCCCCTGAAGGTCATTTCGGTAGACGTCAATCCATGTGCATTCCAGTATCTGCGAGAGAACATCAGACTCAACAGGGTTGAAAAAACGGTTGTTCCCATTCAGGGAGACGCAAAAAAGGTAACAGAGAACAGGCTGCAAAACGTTGTTGACCGCGTTCTCATGCCATTACCCGAAAGAGCCTACGAGTATCTGGACATTGCACTATATGCGCTAAAGCCTGCGGGCGGATGGATACACTATTACGACTTCGAGTACGCAAACAAGAACGAAGACCCAGTAGAAAAAAACAAAAAGAAAGTGTCAGAAAAATTGCGGGGGATATGCAGTGAGTTTCAGGTAGAGTTTGGGCGAATCGTGAGACCAATTGGACCTCGATGGTTCCAGGTGGTTCTTGATGTCCACATACAAAAGTAGCTTAACCCGACTATAGTTCCCAGATTGCATACAACAGAAGCTATAAACTAGTTTACACATTTTTTGTTTATCATGATAGGTAACTGCGAAAACCTGGACACTTCCATTCTTGGTGCATTAAAGAGCGAGTGGAACATCGGAGTTGACATGGTAGAAATTGCCCGCTTTCAGCAATTAAATTACCAAAGTAACAAACAGTTCTACACGCGAGTATTCACCCCAAACGAAATCAGATACTGCCTATCATTCAGCACCCCAGAGCCACATTTTGCCACAAACTTTGCTGGAAAAGAGGCAGTCTACAAGGCAGTGAACATGTTCTGCGACGTTAAACTCAACAGCATAGAGATTCTCAGAAACGAGGATGGGTCACCAGTCGTCAACCTGCATTTGAGCTCCGAAGAGAGCACTGAACCCTTAACTGTAAAAGTTAGTTTGTCTCACTCATTATCGCATGCCATTGCTTTTGCTGTGGCGTACAGACAGGCTAAATCAGCAAACGGCAACGGGAAAGCAGAGGCGATGTCACCACATGAACTCTAAAGAAAGAGTCAGCAGCCAGCTGGAGCAGTTACTTGATCAGGTTCGGAAAGAGCCGACCCACCTGAACTACTGGAACGTCTATAAACGAATCCAAAAACTTGACCCAGAATCCCTCGAGGTGCCGGATGAGAAGAGGATTAGGGTTGCTATGCTGAGTTCGTTCACAATCGACCCGCTAGCAATATACGTTGACGTCAAGAGCCGTCTCGCCCAGTTGCATCCCGAAATTTACGTTGCGCAGTTTAATCAGTATCAGCAGGAGATTCTTGACGAAAACAGCGGATTATATGCATTCAAGCCAGACGTAATTATCTTGGCTGTGCAGGCAGACGTTCTAGTAAACGAAAACTTCTATTCCGAGTTCGTAAAGTTGCCTAATGTAGAACAGCATCAAACAGAGATACTCAACCGCTTTCAAGCGCTCCTGTCCACGCTAACCGCTAGGACGGACGCTCTTGTGCTGGTAAACAACTTTATGGTTCCATCATTCACACCTTTCGGAATCTTAGACAACAAAGCAGACAACGGATTCCGAAGCTTCTTCCACAAAATAAACGAGAAACTAGCAGAAGTATACCGAAAGAGCAGTCAGGTTTACGTGGTTGACCTTGAAGCCGCTGCAGGCAAACACGGCAAGTCGCGTTGCGTAGACCCGAAACTGTATTACCGTGGCTCCTTCGTGTTAAGTGAATCCTTCCTGCCCGTAGTTGCAGACGAGTACATGGGATACATTAAAGCTCTGAAGAACCTCACAAGAAAATGCATCGTGCTAGATTTGGATAACGTGATGTGGGGCGGCATCATCGGCGAGGACGGAACCGAGGGAATCCAGTTAGGAAATGACTCGCCGGGAAACGCGTACAAAGACTTCCAAAGAGCATTACTGAGCTACTATAACCGCGGAGTTCTCTTGGCAGTAAACAGCAAAAACAACCCTGAAGACGCACTGAAAGCCATCAGGGAACATCCCCACATGCTCCTGCGGGAGAAACACTTCGCAGCCACCCGAATTAACTGGCAAAACAAAGTCCAGAACATGACCGAGCTGGCAAAGGAAGTCAACATCGGATTAGACAGCATGGTCTTTATTGATGATAACCCCCGTGAACGGGAACAGATGAAACAGGCTCTACCACAAGTGCTGGTTGTAGACATGCCCTCTTCCCCGTTTCTGTATCGGCAAACACTCGAAAACCTGAACGAATTCAGCGTCCTCGCATTGACTGAAGAGGACAAAAAACGCGGAGAAATGTACAGCGCAAGAAAAAGGCGTGAAGACCTCCGAGAAACAATCAGTTCAGTGGAGGACTTTCTGAAGTCGCTAGAAATGAAAGTTGTAATCAGGCATGTTGACGATTATAGTTTGCCAAGAATTGTGCGTATGGTGAACAAAACAAACCAGTTTAACCTGACTACTCGCAGATATACGGATGCTGAAGTCAGGAAAATGAAAGAAACAGAAGACGAGTTTGAGGTTTATGGTCTGCAGGTCTGTGACAAGTTTGGGGATGAGGGAATCGTTGGCGTGGCTATCATCCGCAAAGAACAGAAGACATGGACTTTGGATTCGTTTCTTTTGAGCTGCCGAGTTATTGGACGAAAAGTTGAGACTGCTTTCTTGGCAAGGATTGTGGCAGACGCAAAAGAACAGGGAGTCTCGGCAATTATTGGAGAGTATGTTACAACCCAAAAGAATGCTCCTGTCAAGAACTTTTATTCAAGTCACGGGTTCGAAGAACTTACGCAGAAAGGAAACCTCCGCCGGTGGAGGCTTGACTTAACCAAACATACAGTAAAGACGCCAGAGTGGATGGAAACAAAAAATGAGTGAAGACACAGACAAAAAACTGAAGAAGATACTAGCTAAAGTCCTGCTTATTGACGAAACAAAAATCAGTGATGAAATGTCCAGAAAAACTGTAAAAGAATGGGATTCCATGGCGCACCTCATGCTTGTAAGCGAACTCGAATCAGCATTCGAGGTTACCATGGACGATGATGACATCATGGAAATCCAGACAGTAACTGACCTAAAGAAAACACTACAAAAACTGGGCATAAACGTATAAATTTTAACTCCCCAACCCCCTCACGTGCGCGTAAGAACAGAAAAAATGATAAGGTCAGGATGAAACGCGCCTTAATACATGCGTATATAAGGGTCCGTGAGATTGCATAGTCAGCAACAGTGGTTTATTGTTCAGGCATCTGTTTCTTTAATTCTTTGTTGCTGGAGAAGATAAATTATGAGTGAAGAAAACTTTATCGCTAATGCTGAGGTTATTTTAGCAATTAGAGGCTATGAGACAGTGGACATCCGAAAGAAGAAAAGACTGGTGGATTATACGGTTTCGTCTCAAAAGTCAGATGACAAGATATTGGTGCGTGTAATAGTTGAAACACCATCAAAAACAGGATTTGTTGGAGTGGATTCCGTGAAAGAGATGAATGATTTCTTGGAGAAACGAAATTATGATAAAGGCGTTCTTGTTGGAAAGCGGTTTACTGAAGCAGCAAAAAATGAGATGAAACTGGGTAAGATTGAGATGATTTCGGACACACGTAAACCTTATTTCACGTCGATGAAACTTTTCTCGGTAATAAACGATTATACACAGAAATTATGTAAGGCAAAATGTGGTCAGATTCCTTTAGAGGACTCTAAGTGCAAGGGACATCCGGATGGACATTACTCTTGTGACATTAGGCTAACAAGCGACAATGCTGATTTTCATTTTGAACATGGTTGGACAAGCTTCTTGGAGAAGGATCTAATGAAGCTGTTGGCGATTGAAAAAAGTAACAGTTAATTGACGGCAAAAGTTTGGGTTTGAGGTCAAAATTTAATCTCTTTCTTTCACACCTCTGCTAACCATCTCTCTAAAAAAATACGCACAAAAAAACCTGCACATGAACAAATGTTGGGTGGAACCGTTAGCGTGTTTAAGCCACAGGATTACATGAAGTTATATAGCTTTAAAAGCCAGTATGCCCATACAAAGATACATTACAACGGTGAAAATTTTTGTCACAGCCAATTTATGGAACAATACTAAACTATAGGATAGGCATCAGAACCCAAAATCCGAACGAGTGCCTAATCCAATTTGCACATGCAAAATCCGCCTCGCTAGCATGCCAACTTATCAATAGAAAAGTAGTTTGGAAACAGGGAAACAGCAAAATTATAGGGAAAATTGCGGGATCCCACGGCAAGAACGGCGTAGTTAAGGTCAAGTTCCAGAAAGCTGTGCCCGGTCAGGCTTTAGGAACAAAAGTTGAATTAGTCTAGTAGAGCACAACGCGTGCGCTTGTTCTACTTGACTATTTCTGCTTCTGCATTCAGGGCGTCTGTCTTCGTTATCGTCACCTTTATGTGGTCGCCAGGCTTTGTGTTGTCAACTAAAATTAAGAAACCTTTGATTCTGGCTATGCCTGCCCCGTGGGGGGTTGTGCCTGTTATATCCACTTCGTATTCAGTTCCTACCTCAACAGGGCATTTCTTAACGTATCTTCCACGTCTACTCTTGGCATTTTTCTGGCTTCTTTTCATGGACTTATCAACCATCTTCCTCTTTCTGCACAGGCTATAATTTAGCACACATCACGGTTTAAGTGTTCTGAATCTAACACCCGGACTGACCCCAAATTTTACTGTTTAATCCAACCAAAACAACATATTTCCAATCGTAAACAAGATTTTCATGAAAAAAAAACAAGAGTAGATGCGCCTACTTCAGGTTGCTGAGTCGGGTTATTGCCAACGGGACAAGCATTTCTTCTTCATTTAGTCCCCCATGGTGACCAAGAAGGTTAAACCGTCTATCTTTAAAATGCTCAAACCAGACTGTTTCGTTTCTGTATGGAAGAATCATCAGGTTTCCCGCTCTATCAAAGAATTCGCTGCCAACATCGCCTAAACCAAACAAGCCATTCTTTATTGCCTCTTTAGTTTCAACAATCTTCGCCTTGCCGCCAATCTTCTGCACCAGCAAATCCTTTGTCGCCGTCAGCTTGTCCTCTTTAACATGAAGAAAAACGTCTCGTGCACTCCCTGTAGGCAAAACACGTTTACCTCCTTTGCCGATCTGCAGATTCTTCACTACCTCAGGGAAATCGTTCAGATATGTTGTGTTTTGGGGAACAATGTTTACTCCGCCATGGTCTGAGGTCACCAGAAGCAGCGTCTCTTTTGCTGTTGTGTTGTCAATTTTTTTCACTAACTCTTTGTTTAGCAGATGGGATATGACGGATAACTCTGTGCCATATTCGTAGCTGTCTGGTCCGTACTCATGAGCTATCGTGTCCAGATTGCTCAGGTGCACAAAGAAGTATGCGGGTCCATTCTCTTTTTCCAAGGTTTTTCTTAAATTAACAATCAAATCTGATGATTTCAAGTTCGGCACGATTGTGCTTCCATCAAAGAGTACTGTTGCGCAGGGGCTGTACGCATAGCCGGTGTAGATATGTACAAACGTCTTAACGCCTGCTGCTCTCAATGTATTCTGGATAGTGTTTCCGTTAAACAGAAGCTTCGGACTGAAGCCCTTTTCTATAAGTGTGTTTCGACGTTTGGACCCTAACGGTTCAAAACTTAGAGTGCTGACTATCATGTCAACCTCTTTGAGGTAAAGGTAGTACTCAAAAAGCCCATGTTCTTGAGGAGTTAAGCCAGTGTTTAATGTTGTAAGAGCATTAGTGGTTTGTGAAGGAAAAACGCTTGTTAACGAAACAACGTCGCCTTTCTCGACAAGATCCGCCAAAAACTTGTGATCTTTATAGTAACGCAAAAATTGGTTATATCCAAAGCCATCTAAAACAAAAAGCACAACTTTATTGACCCCATCATCATCCATCATGTCGACTTCAATTGGAAGCTTTGATCCTTCGTTTTTAACATTGAACAAGTTCAGTACTGTTCCTGGAATGTTTGAAATGCAGTTCTTCGCGTAAGACGGATAAAGAAAATCGCCATCACTGCTTTGCTGTCTAATTGAATCACCGCATTCTTCATGTAGCATATAAATCACTTGAGATTTGTGAAGAGAAAGATAGTGATAGTCACGCTATAAAAGACGTTCTCAAGTAACCAAGATTTACATGCGCGGTTTCCCAAAAACAGATTTAAAGAGTTGATTTACCGCTTTCTTCTTCTCCGGGCTTCGACAATTTCTTAATTGCCCGCGCTGGGTTCCCCGCAACCATCGTGTATGCTGGAACGTCCCTGCTCACAACCGAACCCGCAGCAACAATCGAGCCCTCTCCAACCGTGACCCCCGGCAAAATAATCGATCCGGCAGCGAGCCATACTCCCCGTTCGATGGTCACTTTTTTGGGTCCTTCATAGTAGATTTTGTATCGTTGATGGAATGGGCTTGCGCTGGAGTGAGCCATGATTGTTACTCCTGGACCGATGCTGGCTTCTTCTCCAATCTCGATGTATTCGGGATACTCGCCGTCCATCATCACCAGAAAGCCGATGTAAACGTTCCTGCCAACCTTAACGCCACATTTACGGTACACACTAGAGCGGAACTGGTAAACTGGCGCCAGCCATGCAAGAATTCGGAGCAGTCGTCCTAAAGTTTTTCCCATAAGATTAGCTCGTTTCTATTGTATTTAAA
>Ga0307423_1001909_pt1 | contig 12142 bp, 8 predicted proteins | sample SalMarWE160310MG_FD_202154 | JGI IMG/M metagenome (GOLD analysis project Ga0307423, IMG submission 202154) | Salt marsh sediment microbial communities from the Plum Island Ecosystem LTER, Massachusetts, United States - WE1603-10 | ecosystem: Environmental > Aquatic > Marine > Intertidal zone >...
AGGATGGAGGCTACAGCCGATCCCTAGTGCCTGCCCGGGAAGACCACCAATGATCAGAGCGTTGTACTTTCTTGGGATTCTGGCCACCGCCTTCTGCCTGGCGGCGCCCTCCTACGCCGGCTCGGCGGACCAGGCCGAAGCACTGTTGCAAAAAGCCCGGCAAAGCCTGCAGGCTGATCAAGCCCCAAAAGCCCTCAAGCAAACCGAAGCTGCTCTGGAAACGATCTGGCAGCAGGTGCCTCTGCATCTTGGCCAGGCGGTTTACCTGCAAAAACCTCCGCAGGCCTACGGCATCTACACTCCACGCCCCAACCACCGCTATCCCACCAAGGGCGAACCGGTTCTTATCTATCTTGAACCCGTGGGCTACCGGGTCAAAGCCAACCCCGACGGCAGTAAAACCTTCGGCGTGTCCTTGGACATCGCTTTAACCGACCCCAAGGGAAAGGTGCTGTGGGGCAAGGAAGGTTTTTTGCGCAAGGAGCTGACCAGCCGCCACTTTATTAGGGAGTTTTACCTTTTGGTGACCCTAACCTTGAGCAGCGCGCCGGCCGGCGATTATTTCGTGACGCTTCGGGTCAACGACCTTAACGCTAATCAACAAACCGCAACCAAGCTGCCTTTGGAATTGCGCTGAGCCATTTTAGCCGGTCAAGCCGCCAGCTTCTCAGCTAAAAAAACAACCCCCGCCTTTTAAGCGGGGGCTAGGGCGGCTAGGGCCGCTTCCGAGGCGCTATGAGCTAGTCGGGGTTGCGAGTGGCCAAAATCGCGATGGTGCTTACGCAGCCCCAGACAATCGCCGCGGTGAGGGCTCCCAGGAAAACGTCCAACATTGGGGACCTCCTTGCAGGGTTAATTGGCAAAAAGCGGTTTAATACTGCCACCAGCAGGGGCAAAGCGCAAGAAAAACCTATTCACTTTTTCATACATGTAAAAAGGGGGGCGAGCCGGAACAGGCGGCTCGCCCCCCTTGGGGGGCTATGCAAAGGAGGAGCCTATTTGAAGCAGCAGAACACCTTGCTCTCCAGGATCTCCACCTTGTCATTGAGGAACCTGGCGTTGTAGCCGGCATTGCGCAGGATGTTATAAGCCATTTCCGCGCGCAGGCCGGTGCGGCAATGCGTGATTATTTCCTTGTCCTTGGGCAGCTTGTCCAAGTTGGAGCTGAGTTCGTCCACCGGTATGTTGATGGCGCCCGGCAGCATGCCGCTGGCGGCCTCGGCCGTGGTGCGCACGTCCAATATCTGTTTGCCGCCCGGCTTGTTGTTCACGATGTTCATGAACTCGTCGCCGGTGATTTCACCGGGGTGCGGCCGGGGCAGGTAGAAGATCTTGGTGCGGACCATGTCCTTCTGGATGGGGCCGTTTTGGGCCAGCCAGCCCTTATAGCCGCCCTGCAGGATATACACGTTTTGATAGCCCCACGAGGAGATCAGCTTGGCGGCGGGCGCCAGCTTGTCCAGTGAGGTGTCATCGGCATAAAGCACCAGATAGGCCTTGTGGTCCAAGGGGAACTGATCCTTCTCGGCCGCGATTTTCGCCAGCGGCATGGCCACGGCGCCCTGGATATGCCCCTTCTTGGCAGCCTCGGGACCGCGGGTGTCGATGACCACGATGTAGCCCAAGCGGCTGTCCACAAACTTATAGCTGGTCAACAGCGGCAAGCCTGCCTTCTTCCAAGCGGGCACGCCGGCATGAAAAACCTTTATATTGGTGTAACCGTTTTTTTCCGCCAACCTGGCGGCCATGGGCGAGAGCACTCACCTGAATCCTTCGCAGTAGAAAATGACGAGCGCCTTCTTGTCCTTGGGAAGCTTGTCCATCATTTCCGGCATCTTGGGGAAGGGCATCGCGACTGATGTTGGGATGTGCCCCTCTTGATAGCGAACGCCGGGACGGGAATCCACCAACATATAGCCGCCTTTAGCAGGCCCCTTTTTCACCAGCGCAGCCAACTCCTTGACATCGATCAGCTGCTTTTCGGGAACCTTGATGACCGGCTTGGCCACGATGGCGGTGGCCACCAGGTCCTTGCCCTTTTGCTCGTAGGTCACCTGGACGGGGATAGGTTTTTTGAGGGCCTTGATATTAGGCACATTCTCCACGGTGGTTTGCGGAGTGAATTTAAGAACCTCAACCTTGCCAGCCCCTATATCCACGGTGATGGATTTGGCTTTGTTGGAACGGCTTTGGAAATCGCCCGCCACCACGTTGGGCATGTCTTTTATTTCCGCGTGGCATTTTAAGCACTTCTTATTCGCGATAACCTTGGCCTGTGACGCCGCAGGCATCATTAGCCCCATGGCCGAGATCAGGGCCGCCACCCCCAAGGTGGTTTTCAGCGCCCCCCAAATGGCGTGTTTAATCATGGCTACTCCTCCGCTATGGCTCTGAATACCTAATCGCCGACACCAAATGCCATAGAAATGACTGTTAAAAATCCATTAACCCCACTAAGGCTCTGAGATTTATTGCAAGGCGCGTACCAAACATCTTAGCCAAACAACCCATAGGCAAATAGCAAGTTTTAATGTAAAAATCAATTGGCCAGCCCGATAGCCGGCACCCGGCTATTAACTCAAGTGCAAAGGCGTAAACTTAACACTCCTTAACATCACCCAATTGCGAGGGTATGCTAAAATTAACAGTAACGGTTGTGCGAAGCCGTTAATTCGTCACCCACCAAACTGGGGGTTCAACTTGGGTCGCATAGTGGTGGGTTTGGGAGACATGAAAGTCTCTAACACCTCAGGCGATGACTTGGTGACCCATTCCTTGGGCTCCTGCGTGGGAGTCGCCATCCACGACCCGCTGATGCGAATTGGCGGCTTATTGCATGTCATGCTGCCCTATGCAGAGCTAAGCCCCAGGCGGGCCCAAACCACTCCCTGCATGTTCGCGGATACCGGATTGCCTCGGCTCTTCCAAGCGGCCTATCAAATGGGCGCCCAAAAACAGCGCCTGAGGGTGGTGTTGGTGGGAGGCGCGCACATTATTCACGGCGAGGATTGCTATAACATCGGCAAACGCAATTACCTGGCGGTGCGGCGCATACTGTGGCGAAATAACGTGTTCGTGACGGCGGAGGAGGTTGGCGGAACGGCTACCCGCACCATGCGTCTTGATATTGCCAGCGGTGAGGTCACGGTGCGCATCAATGCGGAATTCATAAAGAGATTGTGATCACTTTGTAGAGTTGGCCCCCTAAAACCTCCTTCCTCTTCCCTTAAGCAATAAACGGTGACCTTGCCTGCCCCGCCGCTGCCAGCGCCAACCCAGCCCCCCCGGTTGCAGCGGCGCGGTTGCGGGCAGGCCAGGCAAGGTCTGTAATGTCATTCTAAAAGTTGGCGTATTAATCTCGGCCAGGGATAGCCCGAGGCCACACCTCTAGTTCCCAGGCCTGCGGCATTTGCTTTAGCCAATGCGCTCCCCCTAACGCCATCCATGGGTTTGCACATTTAATTGGTGCCGTGGCCCGGCTTAGCAATGCGCCCCTTGACGCGATTTATATTTATATTATTGCATGTTTGCCCGAGCTGACAAAGCTAGTTTAATAATAGTTATTAGCTATTACTTTACTATTTGTTGGGGTTCATAATGCTTGCGCAGGGCGAAATTAAACCCGCATCCTAAACCACTTGCCCTAAAAAACCGGGATGCAGGCCAGAGAGCGCCCCAAGACCAACTCCATAACCGCCTGGCGATGGCTAGCCAAAAAGCGGTAGGTACCCAACACATACATCGGTTAATATGGTGAGCGATGTTAAGTTGCAGAGCGAAAAATCCGATATGACACCAGTGAGCGTTGGCAACATGCATTATGGAGTAGCGGCATGGATGATTTAGCGAAGGCTAAAGGCCAGGCTCGGGTGGCTGTGGTCGGCTCGGGCTATTGGGGCAAAAACCTGGTGCGGAATTACCACGAACTGGGCGCTTTGGGCCTGATTTGCGATAAGAACCCGGCTACGCTGGCCCAATTCAAAAAGCAATACCCTAATGCGGAAACCTGCGCATCCTTGGATCAAGCCCTGGCGCGCGAGGACATCAACGCCGTGGTGATCGCCACCCCGGCCGAGACCCATTATGAATTGGCCCTGGCGGCCTTATCCGCCGGCAAGCATGTTTACGTTGAAAAGCCCTTGGTGTTGGACGAACGCCAAGGCGAGGAGTTGGTGGCGCTGGCCGACGACAGGGGCCTGGTCCTCATGGTCGGGCACCTTCTGCAATACCATCCCATATTCGTCAGGCTCAAGGAAATGGTCGGGGCTGGCGATTTGGGGCGCATCCATTACATCTACTCCCATCGTTTGAACCTGGGGAAGATCCGCCGGGAGGAAAACATCCTGTGGTCTTTCGCGCCACACGACATATCCATGATCCTGGCCCTGGCCGGTGAAATGCCGGACGAGGTGTCCGCCACCGGCGGCTTTTATCTGCAAAGCTTCGTGGCGGACGTGACCACCACTCATATGCACTTCCCCTCGGGGCTGCGTGCTCACATCTTCGTATCCTGGCTGCATCCCTTCAAAGAGCAGAAGCTGGTGGTGGTGGGCGAGCGCAAGATGGCGGTGTTTGACGACACCCTGCCTTGGGCGGACAAATTACTTATCTACGCCCATCAGATAGAAAAAGGCGGCGCAGTGCCGGTTCCGGTCAAGGCCGAACCTCAAAGGGTGGAGGTGCCGGAAGACGAGCCCTTGAAGTCCGAATGCCGCCATTTCCTGACCTGCATCCAAAAAGGCGAGCGGCCCATCACCGACGGCCGCGAGGGTTTGCGGGTGCTCAGGGTCTTGAACCGCAGTTCCATGGCGCTCACCTCCATGGAGATCAAGCAGTTCAGCCAAATGGACCCCAAGGCCCTGTTGCTGGCCCATTTGGGCGAGGAGCCCAAAGAGCAGCCCACCTATTTCTCGCATCCCACCGCGATCGTCGACGACGGGGTCGAGATCGGCGCCGACAGCAAGATTTGGCATTTCAGCCATGTTCTGGGCGGTTCCCGCGTAGGAGCAGGTTGCAATATCGGCCAAAACGTGGTGATCGGCCCGGACGTGACCATCGGCAAGGGCTGCAAGATTCAAAACAATGTCAGCGTATACAAGGGCGTGACCCTGGAGGATCACGTATTTTGCGGCCCCTCCATGGTGTTCACCAACGTGTTCAACCCCCGGGCCAACATCCGCCGCATGGATGAAATACGAACCACCTTGATAAAAACCGGGGCCAGCCTGGGCGCCAACTGCACCATTGTTTGCGGCAACGTGGTGGGCCGCTACGCCTTCGTGGGCGCCGGCGCCGTGGTGACCAAAGAGGTGCCGGCCCATGCCTTGGTGGTGGGCAACCCCGCCAAACAGATAGGCTGGATGTGCTCCTGCGGGGTGCGCCTGGATGAAAAATTGTCCTGCGGCGCTTGCGGCCGTCATTATTTGGAAGGAGCGGAGGGCCTGGTCGAGGGATAGCAGCCTGCCGCCAAAATCGAAAGGGGAGCCGGCGCCCGCCAAGCGGGCCGCGGTTTAGGTCCTAAGCGTGGAGTCTTTTTTCTTTATCCTTAAAAAACTGGTCAGCCGGCTGCTGTTCCCCCTGGGCCTGGTTCTGGGCTTGGGCGCGGTGGGAACGCTCATTTGGCTGCAAAATCCCCGCAGGCGCCTGGGGCCCAGCCTGGTGATCCTGGCCGGGCTTCTCTTATGGGGGTTTTCCGCGCCCTGGCTGGCCGGCAGCCTCCTGGCGCCCTTGGAGCGCATGGCCGGACCCTATGCCCAGCCCCAGGAGCTGAGGCAACTGGGCGTCAGCCAAATCGTGGTGCTCTCCGGCAGCCAACGCAACCCAATCCTCACCCCGGCCGACCGCTGCGGCAACTCCACAACCCTCCGCGTCTTGGAGGGCTTCCGCCTGTGGAAACAAACGCCGGGCGCGACCCTGGTGTTCGCCGGCGGGTCGTTTTTTGAAAACGAGCCCGCGGCTAAGGCCATGGCCGCCCTGGCCGCGGAGTTGGGAGTTCCGCAGGCGGCCATGCGCCTGGAAACCGCCTCCTGGGATACCGGCGATCAGGCGCGGATACTCACCGCCAGCCTGGGCAGCGCGCCCTTTAGCTTGGTCACCTCGGCCAGCCACATGCCGCGCGCTCTCTTGGTGTTCCGCGCGCACGGACTGCATCCCCTGCCGGCGCCTTGCGATTTCCATACCACCGGCAAGTCGTCATTTAATCTTGTGGATTTATTGCCCCAAGCGCATGGCTTGTCGCTCTCCGAGCGCGCCACCTACGAGTATTTGGGCTTGATATATTTCGAAATCAGGGCGCTCTTGGGGCTGGAAGAAACCATAGGCGGCGGGGCCGTCCTCAGCGCGCCTGCGCCGGAAAAGCGATAACCACCCGCAAGCCGCCTTCGCTTGCCAAGCTGAAGCTGCCTTGCAGCTGGTTCTCCACCAACCCCTGCACCAAGCTTAAACCTAGGCCCGCACCCTGGGTATCGATGACAAAATCAAGCGGCAGGCCCACGCCATCATCCTTGATCTCCATATGCACCATATCCCCGCCTTGCGCCACCTTGATGCCGAGCCGGCCCTGGCGTCCCTGGGGAAAGGCATGCTTTAAGGCGTTTGAGATCAGCTCATTTAGCACTAATCCGCAGGGGACCGCCTGATCCACCCCCAAACGGACCCCTGCCGCCTCCACCTGCAGGGTTAGGCCGCGGCCCCGCTTGTCATAGGCCACCAAGAGTCCGCTGGCCAGGCTTTTGATATAGGATGCCATGTCGATGTCGGCCAGGTTACCGCTTTGATAAAGGGTTTCGTGGATCAAAGACATGGCGTGCACCCGTTGCTGACTGTCTTGCAGCAGAGCCAAGTCCTCCGGCGCTTTGATCTTGGCGCGTTGCAGGTTCAGCATGCTGGAAATCACCTGCATGTTGTTCTTCACCCGGTGATGGATTTCCCTGAGCAGCACTTCTTTTTCGACCAAGGACTCCTTGGTGCGTTCCGTGGCCTCGCGCCTAGCGGTGATATCACGGGAAAAGCCTTCGATGTATTTTGGCCGCCCATCACTATCCCTCACCAAACGGGCATTAAGCGAAACCCAAACGGCCGAACCATCAAGCCTGAGCAACTGGCAATCGAAACCAAGCACCCGGCCGTTTTCCTCCAGCAAATCAAAAAGCTGATACCGCCTCTCCGGCTTCACGTAGTGCTGGCTGGCCATATCGTGGATCGAGGCGATCAATTCTTCCGGGTTTGCATAACCCAAGAGGTGCGCCATGGCCGGATTGGCTTCCAGGAACTTGCCTTCCGGGGTGCTTTGGAAAAATCCGTCGTCAGCATCCTCCAGCACGGCGCGCAGGCGTTCCTCGCTTTGGCGCAGGGCTTTTTCGGTTTGCAGGATATGCCGGCGATCGGCCGCGATGGAACGATAGACCAGATACAAGGAAACCGGCATCAGGATGCCGCATACCAGCCAAAAAGCGCCTGTCAGAAAAAGGAAGGAAGTTTTGATCTCCTGGTTCAGCGCATCCTGGGAGCGGTGCACCCCCAGCATCAATCCCCTTTCCGGCATGGCGGCGAATGCGGCTATCTGGGCCTGACCCGAACTGGAAATGTAGTCGCCCACATAATCGGTTTTGAGCTTATACAATTGCTCCAGATTGGAGGCCGGCACGGCGGGGCTGGCGGTAACTTGGTTGGTGCCGCAGTAGTTTCCCACGGTCTGCGGATGCGCGGTATGCAAAACCAGCCTTGATTTGCCGTCCACTATGCAAATGTATTCGTCCTTGGGATGCGGACCGCGGGAATCCCAGGCTTTGTTGATCGCCACTAGCGCAGCCTGGTTACTAAGGGCGGGGTTGAGCTGGGCAACCGCGCGCAGCAGCCTGGCTTCACGCAAATAAAATTCGTGATAAAGCCGCTCCAGGTCAAGTTGGGTGAGATGAGAGGCAACAAAGCCCATCAAAAGCGCCGCGATTATGCATAAGGCGCTCATGATCAGAGCGGTGGGCAGGGTCCGCTGCGATCTTGCGCCGTTATGTGCATGGGATAGTCTCATGCTCACAGCCCTGGATTGAAGGCCGCCCGCAAGCTTGACGGCGCTCAGGTTTTAAAGCTGCATCGATATGCGCCCGGGCTAAAGGCGGCTCGGCCGGATTTGCTGGGCAGGATGTAAGTGAGAAGGCCCCCCATCAGCGCACTATGATTAATCTAGCATATAGCCCTGTCGGGCGGCAATTTTGGACTGCTGGCCGCCAAGGCCCCAGCTTGGGCGCCATCATAAAAAAAGGCCAGAGCCGCTATCGCGGACCTGGCCTCGAGAAACTGACGCTATGGATCAAGCAAAAGGATTGTGCAGCACGATGGTCTGCTCGCGGCCCGGACCGATGCTGACAATGCTCAACCTGCATCCGCAAAGCTCGGCTATGTGGTCCAAATAAACCCTGCACGCCTCGGGCAGATCGCTCAGCGAGCGGGCTCCGGTGATATCCTCCTGCCAGCCTGCCATCTCCTCGTAAACCGGCTGGCAGGCGCCCAACCTTTCCAAGGATGCCGGAATGGTGTCGATCAAGTCGCCTTCCGGCGTGCGGTAGCCGGTGCAGATCTTAAGTTTTTTGAGGCCGGTCAGCACGTCCAGCTTGGTCACGCACAGGCCGGTGATGCCCGCCAGCATTACCGAACGCCGCACCACCACCGTATCCAGCCAGCCGCAACGCCGGGGCCGGCCTGTGGTGGAGCCGAATTCCTGGCCCTTGTCGCGCAGCCAGGCGCCGGTGTCGTCCTCCAGCTCGGTGGGGAAAGGCCCGCCGCCCACCCGGGTGGTGTAAGCCTTGACAATGCCCAGCACCTCATCGATGCGGGTTATGCCCACGCCCGCGCCTGAGCTCACGCTGCCCGACACCGGGTTGGAGGAGGTGACATAGGGATAGGTGCCGTGGTCGATGTCCAGATGTATGCCCTGGGCGCCTTCGAACAAAATGTTCTCGCCGTCGGCCAAAACCTCGTGCAGCTCGGCGGGCACGTCGCCCACGTAGTCCCGCAGTATATTGCCGTATTCCAGGTACTCACGGTATATGTGGCCGGCGTCCAGGGGCTCTCCCTTGTAATATTGGGTGAGCCAGAAATTCTTTTCCTTGGTGTTGGCCTCCACCTTGGCCTTCAGGACTTCGGGCTCCAAGAGGTCGATCATGCGCACCCCCACCCGGGCGGCCTTGTCTTCGTAGCAGGGCCCGATGCCGCGCCCGGTTGTGCCGATGGCATCTTTGCCTTTGGCCTTTTCCCGGGCCAGGTCCAAGGCCTGGTGATAGGGCATGATCACGTGGGCCCGATCCGAGATTCTTAGCTTCTCCGAGCCCACCGGCATCCCGCGCTGGTCCAGCTTTTCCATTTCCTGCAACAGCACCTGGGGATCGATCACCACCCCGTTGCCGATATAGCAGGCCTTGCCCTGGTGCAGAATGCCCGACGGTATCAGATGAAAAATGAATTTTTCTTCGCCCACCACCAGGGTGTGGCCGGCGTTGTTGCCCCCCTGAAAACGAACGATGCCCCGGGCGTCCTCGGTCAAAAGGTCCACCACCTTGCCCTTGCCTTCATCGCCCCATTGGGAGCCCACGATCACCACGCATGCCATGGTGTAAGTTCCTCCTCAAATTTTATTATAATGGGCTGGTTACGAGCCCAAAGTACCCTACTGCACCCCGGAGCCCATGTCAACGAAAGGCGGGACGATTGCCAGCCCCCAAGCCTCATGCTATACTCGCGGGCGATGCGGGAGTAGCTCAGATGGCTAGAGCGTCAGCCTTCCAAGCTGAGGGTCGCGGGTTCGATTCCCGTCTCCCGCTCCAAGTGAAAACAAGTGGTTAGCCGGAACGGCTAGCCCTTTGGCTTTATGCCTTGGTTGGCAATGCTGCAAGGGCGGGGGCGCCTGGGCCTGGGAAAACGGCTTGGCCGGATGCGGGTTCTAAGCCTCTTTTGCTTCCCTGTCTTTGGGCTGATGGATCGCGTCTGCCCTTTCCCGGCATTAAATAATCTATGCCCTTGGCTGCCGGCCCTATTTTGCGCTACAACATAGTCAGCCCGCCCCATTAATCTAGGCGCTTATAGGCGTTCCTGGGGGCTCCGCCTTTTCCCGCAAGATTGTTCCATTTGTCGCCCGTCGCCATGAAGAAGGCTTAAATGCATGCGCGCACGATTGGGTGATAGGGATTTCCACAAAGACTCCACGCCCAGATGGGTCCCCTGGGCCGTGGCCTTTTTCATTCTGGCAGCGGTGGCGGTTCGGCTCTACCGCCTGCACTGCAGTTCCCTGGGAGTGGACGGTGGGGTCTGCGGGCTCTTAGGTTTGGGCGCCATGGCCGGGCGTTGGCCTCTTTTCTTTTATGGCCAGGACTTCATGGGCGCCCTGGACGGTTATCTGGCCGCACCGGTCTATGCCTTGTTTGGCCCTAGCACCATTACTTTAAACATCTGGGCCCCCTTATTCAGCCTCGCCAGCATGGTGGTTATATACGCCTGTCTGCGCCGCTACCTGAAACCCGTACCCTGTCTGGTGGCCTTGGCTTACATGGCAATCCCTCCCGCCGTGGCTTATTGGTGGGCGGGCATGCCCAATAACCACTATCCTTTAGGCATCCTGCTCTGCGCCCTTTTGATGTGGTTCAGCCTCAAACTATGGGAACAAAAGCCTTGGCATAGCGCTACCGCCTTTGGTTGGGGTATTGTGGCGGGCCTGGCTATTTGGACCAATTTCCAGTCAGTAGTGGTGATCTGGGCCTGCATGCTTTTTCTGGCGCTGACCTCCCTGATCGGACTGCGGCCGCTGCCGGTTTTAAGCGGCGTTATCGGCGCAGCCATAGGAGCCGGCCCTCTCATATATTACAACGTCCTGCATAAATGGGTGCACTCATTGCAGGCCGGCAGCTTCGCGCTGAAGCATGTCGAGCCCCATTGGGAGATGATGTGGCGGAACGCCCTACCCATCGCCCTGGGTTTCAACACCCCGGCGGCAAGCGGCGTTGTTGAGCAGGGTTCTCCCTGGTTCGCGCTGTATCTAATGGTGGCGGGCCTGATGATTTTGGGCCTCTTGCTTCTGGTTTGGCGCGGACTGCGCTCCGCGGGCCGCTGGGCGATCCTGCCGGTGTTGGTGATGCTGATGAGCGTGGCCGTGTTGGTTTTCGCCGTTTACGGCCGGGAACTTAACCTATTTGACCAGCGCTACATGCTGCCTTTTTATCTGGGCCTACCCTTCGTTTGGGCGGCTTTGGCCCAAGCCTTCAGCCGCTGGGGAAAAGCGGCGGTCCTCTTGTTCGGCGTCCTGCTTTTAACCCTAAACGTATCGGGCTGGAGCCTCTTCGGCGGCGGGCATCTTATCTGCGGCTGGCAGCCCTTCCGCTTAACGGTGGAAGTCAAGGAAAAGGAATTTATCAACCAACTGCGTCAAGCGGGAATTACCGGCCTCTATCAATTTGATCGCAATTTTTACCGGCTGGCCTTTTTCGCCGGGGAGAACCCCCAATTCGCCGATGCCTGGAACGACCGCCGCCTTTATGCGGCCATTCAAGTCGACGCCGACCCCAAGGCGGCCATTTTGGACGGGCCCCAAGAAAGCATAGGTTTCCTGGGCCTGCCCCATAAGGTCTGGCAGGAACGGATAGTTTACGATTTCCAGCCGCCGCAAGGCGCCGAGGAGTTTCTGACAAGGGACAAGTGGGTCTTCAGCGGAATCGGCGGAGACGATCCCGGCCGCAGTCTCATGGACGGCAACCTTCACAGCGGCCAGGGTTTCTCGGGCAAAGAAGGCATCGGCAAGGGTTTCACCCTGGACCTGGGCGAACCCCGCATGGTGGGCGGACTGGTGCTCTTGCCCCCGGACTTCCGCGCTCCGCCCGGTAACCTCACAGTGGAGGTGGCCGGACCGGACGGCCGGTTCCAGGTGATCCGCAAAATGACCGACGGTTGGCAACCGTTCTATTGGTCGGCCACGCATCCCTTTTTCAAGACCCGCTACCCGCGGGTGGAGTGCTATTTCCCACCGCGGGAGATCAGGTATCTAAGGGTCACCAAGCACGCGGAACGCAAGGTCCGCTATCCCAGCCTGATCGGCGAGGTGATGCTGCTTGGTCCATCGCGCCAAGCGGCCAGCGAGACCGGCTGGCGGCAAAGCGGCAAC
>Ga0307423_1001910_pt1 | contig 12136 bp, 11 predicted proteins | sample SalMarWE160310MG_FD_202154 | JGI IMG/M metagenome (GOLD analysis project Ga0307423, IMG submission 202154) | Salt marsh sediment microbial communities from the Plum Island Ecosystem LTER, Massachusetts, United States - WE1603-10 | ecosystem: Environmental > Aquatic > Marine > Intertidal zone >...
CCTTGCGCAAATCGCCTTGGGCCAAAGCCACCGGCTGGCCGGTCAGCATATCGGTGGCCGCAGCCATGAAGCGGATGTGCATGTACTCTATGCGGGCATTGGGAAGAAAAAAATCAATCACGTTTTTAAAATAGTCCTCGCCCATGACCGAGGCTTCCATGAGCAAGGCCTTGACCATCTGGCCCTGGCTAAGGAAACGGGCCAAGCGGTCGCCCAGGCTGCGCCAGGAAATCTCCTGTTCCTGGGCCACCAGAGCCCTGATCTTGGGGTGATTGGCCAGGCGGGAAGTTGCGAACTCCATTACCCTTTGCCGCATCACCGCGGGATGATTGCCCAAAGCGTAACCAGCCCCGGCCACGGCTCCGGAACTGGTGCCCACGATGGTGTTAATCGGCACCCCATGTGTGTGCAGCACCTCAAGGACTCCCACATGGGCGAATCCTCGCGCGCCTCCGCCACCCAGGGCCAGGGTTATGCCTTGCTCAAACTTGGGGCTGGCACTTTTTTTCACTATTGGCACCTCTTTACAGATTTGAAAGGTGCGATTATAATCTTGCCTTTAAAAATAAAGTCCGGGTTCAACCCAGCCTTTAGCGTCATTATATACCAATAACGCTTAGGGAAAACGGTTGGACCAAATCTTGGCGAAAAAGGGAGGTGAACGGCTTGGAAGTCCAGGTTCAGGATAACAACGTGGAAAAGGCGCTCAAAATATTGAAGCGCAAGCTGACCAAGGAAGGCATTTTCCGCCAGCTTAAGGACCGCCGTTGGGCTGAAAAGCCTTCGGACCAAAAGCGCCGCAAAGAGCGGCAGGCCAAACGCCGCCTGCGCCGCCAGATGGCTCGCACCCGCGCCAAGGCCAGCAGCTAGCCTCCACGGATTATAAAAGAAAAGCGGCCGTTTCCCATGGGAAGCGGCCGCCTTCTTATGACTGCAGAAGCCTGGCTTAAGCCGCCAGCTTATCCCAGGCGAATATGCCGAAGTAAACCGCGAACCCCAGCAGAAACACCGCGCACACCCCCACCACCACTCTATGCACCCTGTCTGTGATAAAGCGCCGGCCCTTGGAAACCACCGCCGAGACCAGGCTGTACCACACCAAATCCGAGCCGACGTGGCCCAAATAAAACAGCAACAAACCCCACCAGCCCAGCCCGCTGGCCATGGCCATGGCCGTGAGGCTAAGACCCACCGTGGCCCACCACAGGGACCAGTAGGGGTTGGCCAACGACAGCAACACCCCGTCGCGCACCGGTCCGGCCGCCGTGGCCGCACCTGCATTCAAATCCAGGTGCAGGCCGGGCAGCGAGCGCAACATGCCGGCGCCCATCCAAAGCAATATCACCGCACCCACCCCGGCGATGGCTCCTGAAACGGCAGGTTTAGTTAATACACTGCCCAGGCCCGCCACCAAGGCCAGCAAAAGCGCGCCTTCCAGAAGCGCGTGGCCCAGGGTGATCAGGGGGCCGGCCTTGAAGCCCTGGCGGGCGGCGTGGGTTATGGTGACCGCCAGCACCGGTCCGGGCATCACCGCGCCGGAAAGCCCGATGACAAAAGCCGTGGCAACCAGGGCCACCGGGCCCATCTGACCAACGCTGGAGGCGTCCACTAGGTTCAGGCCTTGGGAGCTGCCAAGAAGGCGGCGAAAGCCTGCCAGGTGCTCCAGATGTCGGCTTTGTGGCTGATCTCGAACGGAGAATGCATGGATAGAAGCGCCGGCCCCACGTCCACGATCTCCATGCCGTAGACCGCCAAGAGCTTGGCAATGGTGCCGCCGCCGCCCTCGTCGATCTTGCCCATGCCGGCGGCCTGCCAGGTGACGCCAGCCTTATCCCACACCTTGCGCAGCCAGGCCACGTACTCGGCGTTGGCGTCGGAAGCGCCGTACTTGCCGCCGTGGCCGGTGTACTTGGTGAGGGTCACGCCGTAGCCCATGTAGGCGGCGTTGTTCTTTTCGTGCACCTCGGGGTAATCCGGGTCCAGGGCCGCGTTCACGTCGGCGCTTAAGGCCCGGCTGCGGGCCAAGGTCTGGCCCATGGAAAGATAGCCCGGCTTCTCCTTGGCCTTTTCCATGAGCTTGGCCACCGCCAATTCCAAAAAGCGGCTGCTGGCGCTGGTGGAGCCTTCCGAGCCGATCTCTTCCTTATCGGAAAAAAGGCCCAGGCAGCTCATGGCGGGGTTCCTGAGGTTCAGCAGGGCCTCCATGGCGCAAAAAGCCGAGGCCCTATCGTCCTGGCCATAGGCGCCCACCAAGGCGCGGTCCAGGCCCACGTCGCGGGCCGGACCCGCCGGCACGATCTCCAACTCGGCGCTTATGAGATCGGCCTCCTTGATGCCGTGGGTTTTATCCAGGTACTGGAGCACAGCCAGCTTTACCAGGTCCGTGCCCTCGGCCGCATCCAGCGGCAGGCCGGCCAAGAGCAGGTTCATGCGCTCGGCCTCGATGGCCTCGGAAAGCTTTTTCTCGCCTTGGGCCTTGCGGGAAAGGTGCGGCAGCAGATCCAGCACGGTGAACACCGGATCTTCCGTCTTTTCGCCCCAGGCGATGCGCGCGGTCTTGCCGTCGGCCGTGCATACCACGCCATGCACCGCCAGGGGGCGGGCCAGCCATTGGTATTTCTTGATGCCCCCGTAATAGTGGGTTTTGAGAAAAGCCAGTTCCTGGTTCTCGTATAGAGGGTGCATCTTGAGATCAAGGCGCGGCGCGTCGATATGCGCGCCGATCAGCCGCAAGCCCTGCGAGGGCTTTTGCTTGCCGATCACGCCCAAGACGATGGCCTTGTTTTGGAACACCGCATAGAATTTGTTGCCGCCCGCCCTGCCGTCGATGTCCTTGAAGCCCTTTTTCTCGGCCTGCTGCTTTATGGTCTCCACGGCCAGGCGCTCGGTCTTGGCGTTATCAAGAAAGCTCTTGTAACGCTCGGCCAGGGCGAAGATCTCCTTGCGCTCTTTGGCCGTGGCCTTGGCCCATACGGCTTTTTTCTGGATCGAGAGCTTTTCGCTTAGCTCCTTGACCTGCTTCTTGGTCAGCTTGGCCATGTGTTTCACCTGCTCCAGCTAAATATCAGGACAATCTTTATATTATGGATCGATCAAGAATCAGTGGCATGCCGCCGCTTAGTTGTCAATCCGAATCACCCTCATCCAGCGCGGTCTCCAGTCTCGCCGAGCGCGAGCCGCAATGAAAAAAGCCGTCGCGGAATTGAGCCAAGCCTTTTGCGACGCCCCCCCATATCGCTCGCCACCTCGAATATATTACCAGCAGCGGGCTATTGACACATCAAATCAGGGCTCAAGCGTCCTGGCGCCGAAAAAGCCAACCGGGGCTATGCCCGGGCCAGCAAAAAATGCTCCTGGTTCCCTTTGGGTCCGGTGACGGGGCTGGGGCAGCGCCCCAATATATGCAAGCCCAGCCCGGCCAGATGGTTGGCCACCTTGTCCACGCAAGCCTTCTGCACCGCCTGGTCCCGCACCACGCCGCCCGAGCCTACCTGCTGTTTCCCCGCCTCGAACTGGGGCTTGACCATGACCAGCAGCAAGCCGCCGGGTTTGAGCCGCGCCGCCAAAGGCGGCGTTACCAAAGTAAGGCTGATGAAGGAAACATCCACCACGATCAGATCGAACGGACCGGGCGCCACATCCTCGGTCACGTGGCGCACATTGACCCGCTCCAGGCACTCCACCCGTCGGTCTTGCCGAAGCTTCCAGGCCAACTGGCCATATCCCACATCCAGCGCGGTCACCTGGGAAGCTCCGCGCTGCAACAGGCAATCGGTGAACCCTCCGGTGCTGGCTCCCACGTCCAGGCAGCACCAGCCTTGGGGATCCAAGCCGAAGTGCTCCAGAGCCCCCTCTATCTTCATCCCGCCGCGCGAGACATAGGGATGCTCCGGCCCAGCCACCTCCACCAGCGCGCCTTCCGGCACCGCACTGCCGGCCTTGTGGGCTTTCTGCCCGTTCACCTTGACCAGCCCGGCCAGGATCATGCCCGCCGCCTTGGCCCGGCTGGGGGCCAGGCCATTATCCACCAGGTACTGATCCAGGCGGAGCCGTTTGGCGGGACGGGTCATACCAGGTCTCCGCAAGCGCAATAGTCCAGGCTCTCTTGTTTGGGAAACGCCCTGAGGGAGGAACCTGACAGGGCAATCAGCGATTCGCGCGATAATAGGGAGGCCCTAAACAGAAGCAAGTCCCGTCCTTCCCTGAAAACGTGCTTAGGCAGAGTCCAGCAGCGCCATGGCCGCTTTGACCACCGCCTCCACGTCCAGTCCGTAATCATGGCGCAGTTGGGCTTGGGAGCCGTGCTCCACAAAAGAGTCCTGCACCGCTATGCAGCGGGTTTTCACTCCGTATACCCCCCGGCGCGAAAGGGCTTCCAGCACCGCGGAGCCAAACCCCCCGGCAGCCTCGTTCTCCTCCACGGTCACTAGCTTTCCGCACTTTTTGGCCAAAGCGCAGATAATATCCTCGTCCAAGGGCTTAACGAAACGTGCGTTAACTACGGCGGCGTCTATGCCTTGCTCGGCCAATGCCTCGGCGGCGGCTTGGCATACTGCCACCTCCACGCCGATGCCCAAAAGCGCGATGTCCTTACCCGGACGGCGCAGTTCGGCCTTGCCCCAGGCCAGTTTCTTCAGCTTCTCGTCCATTTTCACGCCCAGGCCCCGGCCGCGGGGATAGCGCAAGGCCACTGGGCCGTCATGAGCCAAGGCGCTGTAAAGCATGTGCTGCAACTCGTTTTCATCGGCCGGCGCCAGGAGGCTCAAGTTGGGCACGCAACGCAGAAACGAAAGGTCCAGAAGCCCCTGGTGGGTGGCACCGTCCTCACCCACGATGCCGCCGCGGTCAAGGGCGAAAACCACAGGCAGTTTGGTAAGGCAAACGTCGTGCACCACCTGGTCGAAGGCGCGCTGCATGAATGTGCTGTAAATGGCCACCACCGGACTGAAGCCGGATACCGCCAGGCCTGCCGCAAAGGTGACGGCGTGCTGCTCGGCGATGCCCACGTCAAAGAAGCGCTCGGGAAACGCCTCTGCAAAAGGCTGCAATCCGGTGCCCTCCGGCATGGCCGCGGTTATGGCCACTACCCGCTCATTTCGACGGGCCAATTCAAGCATGGTCCTGCCGAACACGCTGGTGTAGGACGGCGGCGGAGGCTCGGCCGGGACATCGCTTTTGGGTTTCAACGCGCCCACCCCGTGAAAATGGGACGGGTCCTCCTCGGCCGGGGTATAGCCTTTGCCTTTTTGGGTAAGCACGTGGACCAGGATGGGGCCTTCCAGCTTGGCCACCGCGGAGAAGGTGTCCATGAGCCGGTCCAGGCGGTGTCCGTCCACCGGGCCGATATAGTTGAACTTGAACGCCTCGAATAGCATGCCCGGCGTTGAGAATGCCTTGAAGGACTCCTCCGATCGGCGGGCGAAATCCAAAAGCTCCGCGCCGAATCCCGGCACCGACTTGAGGAAGCGCTCCACGTCCTTGCGGAAGGTCTGATACGCCTTACCCGAAAGCGCCCGGGACAAAAAGCTGCTGATGGCGCCCACGTTGGGCGCAATGGACATGCCGTTGTCGTTAAGCACCACGATCAGATCCCGGTCCATATCGCCGGCCTGATTCAGGCCTTCATAGGCCAAGCCCGCAGTGAGTGAGCCGTCGCCGATGACCGCAATCACCTTGCCCTCGCCCTTTTTAAGCTGGTTGGCCACGGCCATGCCCAGGGCAGCCGAAATGGAAGTGGAGGAATGCCCGGTGTCAAATGCATCGAAGGGGCTCTCCGCCCTTCGGGGGAATCCCGAGATGCCTTTGTATTGGCGCAGAGTGGAAAAGGTCTCGCGGCGGCCGGTAATGAGCTTGTGGGCATAGGTCTGGTGCCCCACATCCCACACGATCTGGTCGCGGGGGCAGGTGAACACATTGTGCAGGGCCAGGGTCAGTTCCACCACGCCCAGGCTGGGAGCCAGGTGTCCGCCGCTAATCTTGACCTGTTCTATGATCCGGGCGCGTATCTCGCCGGCCAGGATCTTAAGCTCGTTTAAGCTGAGGCCCTTGATATCGGCCGGTCCGTTCACATGATCCAGGATGGACTCTATTCGAGGAGCATCTTTACTCATAATGCGTTATTTCGTGCGTTCCATGATATAGCTGGCAATCAAAGCCAGGGGCTCCGCCTGCGGGCCCAGGCCGGCCAATAAATCCACCGCCTCGTCAACCAGGCGCGATCCGGTCTCCCTGGCCGCGGCCGGGCCAACCACCAGGGGGTAGGTCATCTTTCCCCGGGCCTCATCCATGCCCGTCTGTTTTCCCAGTTCCGCGCTGCTGCCGGTCAGGTCCAAGAGGTCATCGGCAATCTGGAATGCCAGGCCGACGCGTCGGCCATAGCGCATCAGAGCCAGTTCGGCGTCCTCGGAAGCTCCGCCCAAAATGGCGCCGCTCTGCACGGAAGCCGTGAGCAGGGCGCCGGTCTTTCTGGCGTGGATGAATTGCACCATGGCCAGGTCAGGCTCGGCCTGCTCCGCGGCCAAATCTGCGGCTTGGCCGCCCACCATGCCCTCATAGCCGGCCGCCCGCATCACCGCCTGGGCGGCGCGCAGCACCCTGGCCGGGGTCAGGTCGGCCGTGAACTTGGCATCGGATAAAAGCACCATGGCCTGGGTGAGAAGCCCGTCACCGGCCAGCACCGCCATGCCCTCGCCGAACACCTTGTGGTTGGTGGGCACACCGCGGCGGTAGTCGTCGTCGTCCATGGCCGGCAGGTCGTCATGCACCAGGGAGTAAGTGTGGACCATCTCCAGAGCGCAGGCGCAGAACATGGCGTCCTCCGCCCGGCCGCCCACCGCTTCGCAGGCCGCCAGGCATAAGATGGGACGCACCCTTTTGCCGCCGGCGAACAAGCTGTAGCGCATGGCCTTCAGGATGTCGCCCCCGGCCTCGTCGGAGGGCAGCACCTGGTTCAAGGCGGCGTCCACCAATTCCCGCCGCTGGGCCAGATAGGCCTTGAGGTCCAAGTTAGTCCTCCTCAGGGGGCTCGAAAGGCTCCTGCACCAATTTCTGCTGGCGGTCCTTCAATAGCAAGGTCACCTTTTTCTCGGCGTCATCCAAGCGGCGTCCGCAGGCCTCGGCCAGCTTGACTCCCTCCTCGAACAACTTGAGGGAATCCTCCAAGGCCAGTTCCTCACCCTCCAGCTTGTCCACGATCTCTTCCAGCCGTTTGAGGCTCTGCTCAAAGCTGGGCTCCTTCTTGGCCGCCGCCATGCTCTACCTCCCTGTCCCGCCGCCTTAGCTGCCGGCCAGGCGTTTGGCGAAAACTTGGCTGATATTGATCCAGGCCAAGGGGTCCACCCTGGCACCACCAAGATGAACATCAAAGTGTAGATGAGGACCGGTGACTCGGCCAGTCATTCCCACCTGACCGATGATTTGTCCCTTGGCCACCATCTGTCCGTTTTTGACCTGCACCTTGTCCAAATGCCGGTAGGCGGTGACCAATCCCAGGCCGTGATCTATGAGAATAATCTGACCGCCAAAAAAGCTGTCTTGGATCAGTGCCACCTTGCCTCCGCCAGAGGCCATCACCGGCGTGCCCTTGGCGCCTCTGAGATCTATGCCGCCGTGAGGATTCCGCGGTTCGCCGTTGATGATGCTGCGCCGGCCAAAGGTGCCGGAGACGCCGCCCGGCACCGGCTTGATGAAAGCGCTGCGCCAATAACGCACAGGCGTGACCCTATCATAAACCTGATGTTGGGCCTTGATCTCCCGCTTATGCCGGCTGAGCTGCTGAGGAGTCAAGCTCATGAATTTTTTGGCCACCGTGATGCGTCGCTCGCCATAGTCCATGGGCTTCACTATAACCCGCGCCGAGGCCGCCGGTTTGCCCTCGGCAAACACCAGCAATTTATGGGTGCCGGGCTTGGTCAGGATATCCACCGCCACCACGCCGAAGAAGCAGCCGTCCTTGCCTCTGAGCAAAGGAATTTCCATCCCCAAAAAACTCACCCGGGCGCTTTTTACGTCACGGCCCAGACAAGCCCGCACCAGGGCGGGCTGACCCTGACCCGGGCTGGCAGGTTCAAGACTGACCAAAGCCGCATCGGCCAGGCCCGGCGCAACGAAAAAGATTAATGCGGCTGCCAAGAACCAGCCAAATAGTTTCAAGATTCAACCTCCAGCACTTTTGCCTTCAGCGCCCCTTTAGCCAGGCGCAGCTTGATCGCGTCCCCCACCTTGACTTGCAGGGCGCTGCGCAACACCTGGGACTCCGGCCCCAGGGCCAGCGCGTAACCCCTGCCCAATACCGCCAAGGGGCTAAGCGCCCGCAGGCGGCCGCCCAGCTGATCCAGACGGGAGCGCCTGCCCGTGATGGCGATCACCCCGGCTCCGCCCACACGGTGGGCAAGCTCGGCAAGGCGGGCTCCGGCCAACACCAAACGGCGTTCGGGGCGCTCCGCCAGCAGGCGCTCGCGCCCTTCCCACAGGCTGCGTATCTTGTCAAGCAGGCCGGCGCGCACCGCGGCCGCGGCCCGGGACAAGAGGTCGTCCACCCTGAGCCGCTTATCGGCAAGCCTGCGGCGGGGGTCGATGAGCCCGCGGCCCAGCGCACTGAGTTCCGCCCGGCGGCGGGCGATGAGGCGCACTCCTGATTGCACCAGGCGCGCGCTCAAACCGGCCAGGCGGCCGGCCAGCTCGGCCTGGGGTTTCACTAAAAGCTCGGCCGCAGCCGAGGGCGTAGGCGCGCGCAGATCGGCCACCAGGTCGCTTATGCTGATGTCGATCTCGTGCCCCACCGCCGAAACCACCGGAATGGGGCAGGCGGCGATGGCCCGGGCCAAATTCTCGTCGTTAAAGGCCCACAGGTCCTCGGGCGAGCCGCCGCCCCGGGTGAGCACGATCACCTCGGGCCAGGCCCAAGCGGCCAGGTCCTGCAAGGCCTGAATCATCTGTCCCGGCGCTTCGTCGCCTTGCACCACCACCGGATAGATCGCCACCTCCACCCCGGCGAAACGGCGGTGCAGCACGTTCAGAAAATCACGGATGGCCGCGCCGCTGGGCGAGGTAATCACCGCAATGCGCTTGGGCAGATCCGGTAGCATGCGCTTACGTTCGGCCGCGAACAGGCCCTCGGCCTCCAGGCGCTTTTTGATCTGCTCAAAGGCCAAAGCCAAGGCACCGGCGCCTTTAGGCTCCACCGTGTCCACCACCAGCTGCAAATCACCCCGGGGCCCGTACACCGAAACCCGTCCCTGGCAGAGCACCTTGAGCCCGTCCTCCAGGGCAAAACGCAGCATTGCGGCCTGGTGGCGGAACAGAACCGCCTTGAGACTGGCTTCGGAGTCTTTCAGCGAAAAATAGAGATGACCCGAGCCGGGCCGCCGCAGGCCGGAAACTTCTCCTTCGACCCATACGAAGTCATAATGGCTCTCCACCAGCTTTTTTAGCTGGCTTACGAGCTCGTGCACGGTAAGCACCTGGCGGCGGCTGAAAAGGTCCAAGGGCTCCAATGGCGGCGCCTCTCTTAACGATGCGGAAGTCCGGAATAAAACACCGCAGTCCCCATTGCCGGGGTCTTGGCGGTCAAGCCTAACATAGGGCTAGGCGCCGGGCAAGCTAAGGGGCTTTAGCGCGGCATTACCCGGAAGGAATCGATGCTGCCCGACTTGGCCAGGCGCTGGCCCTGGGTCCGGGCTTGGTCCTTGGAGTCGAAGCTTCCCACCAACACCCGGTGCCAGCGCCCCTTGCCCGGGATATCCACGGACTCCATCTTGGCCTGCACCCCTTTTTTAGCCAACTTGGCTATCTCCTCCTTGGCCCCGGCCTCTTTCTGATAGGAGGATAGGTGCAGGGTGTATCCCTTGGCTGGGACTTTCCGGGCGGTCTTGGTCTTGGCCGCGGCCTTGGTCTTGGCGCTGGTTGCGCGGGGGGAATTGGCGTTCAGCACCGCCGCCACCTGCCCCAGGTTGGCGGCGGGGTAATACTGCTCGCTGTCCCAGGGGTAGTCCACCACTCCCTGCGGGGTGGCGGCCTCATATACGATCCACTCGTCGCCGCCTTGCTGCCGCACGGTATAGGAACCCACTCCGCCCATGGAGCGCACCTTGATCTCGGTCTCGATCATCTTGCGGATGGTTTGTTCGGACACGCCCGCCTTCTTCAAGGCAACCACCTGGTCCACGCTGAGCGCCGCGGCCGGCGCGGCCAAGGCCAGCGCTAGCGCAACCGCCGCAATGCCAAAGATCGTTTTGCTTGCTTGCCGCATGGGGGTCTCCCGGCTTGCTATTTTCGTTGGTCCCATCTAATCAATTTTAGCAATAGTCCCGGCCTTGGGGCCAGGGCTTCGCAGCCACGCTAGGGCGTTGCGTCCCTCCGGGCAGGCCTCGTCAACACAAGCCGGATCAGCGTCCAGGCCACCCGCAGGCCATGCCCCCCCGGCCAGCACCGTCAGGAAACGGCTTTGTTCGGCATGCATCAACGCCGCCAGGTCCAGAGTGTCTTGGGCTTCCGGCGGCCTTGGGCTCAGCACCGCGCGCACGTTCAAGTCCTGGTCGCGCCAGGTAAGCCAGGCCACGTAGGCCGGCCGCAAGGTTTCTCCGATGGCCCAGCCCAAGGCGTTGACCAGGCCATGGTCCTCCCGCTCCAGCCGGCCGCTCCACCACCAGACATAGGGCAGCCGCGCCACTTCCTTCATTTGGGCTTCCTGGGCCTGGAGAAGCATGGACTCCGGGACCCTGCCGCCGTAAACCTTGGCCAGGGCGCTTGCCCAAAGACGCAAACCCGCCCGCACATCCACCGGCGGGTTCCACAGCCAGGCGCTCTCCGGCTGCGCTAATAGCCAGCACTCCAGACCCCATTCGATCTGCTTGTGCAACAGCCGGTCATGGTTGTACACGCCTTTGGCCAGGCGGTTGACCAACTGACTGTGGGTGCTCTGATCCAAAAGCGCATGGGACAGCCAGCCCAGGGCGAAAGCCTTGTCTTGGGGCGTCTGGGCCAGTTCAATGAGCGCCCGGCAGAAATCCCAGGGCCTGACCACATGTACCAACGTGGCCAAGCGATCCTCGGCCCCTGGATAATAGGGCGCGTCCGGGGCCAAGGCTCCCGCGAAAAACGCCGTCAGCAGGTCCCTGCGCTGGGAGTCCAGGCCCACGGCAGAAGCGGCCTGCGGCCAAAGCTCACGGGCGAAACGCAGATGGCTATAAGGTCCCACGGCTAACGCTCCCTGTGCGCAGATAAGCGCCAAAGCCAAGGCCGTAAACCCGGCCATGCACAGACGTCTCAGGCGCCTAGGCATTTTGGCGCTCCATGATCAACACGGTTTCCAAATGCGAGGTCTGGGGGAACATGTCTATCACCTGAAGCTCCGCAATAGTGTATCCCGCCTCCGCCAAACGCGCCGCGTCCCGGGCCAAGGCCGCGGCGTGGCAAGAGACATAGATCACCCGCTGGGGTTTCATGGCGGCCAGGTCTTTCATCAGCCCCTTGGCCCCGGCCCGGGGCGGGTCCAGCACCACCAGGTCGCAGGTCTCGCCCGCCTGAACCAATTTGCCGAGTTCGTGCACAGCCTGGCCCTTGCTGAAGATAACGCTTTCCTCCAGCCCCAATTCCCGGGCCTGGGCCCTGCCCGCCTTAACCGCCTGAAGATCGCTCTCCACGGCCAGCACACCCCATGCCCGGGCCGCCAAGGGTAAGGCAAAATTTCCCGCGCCCGCATACAGATCCAGGGCCCTTTGCTGGCCCCATGGCTCGCCGGCGGCTTCCAGGACCAGGGTTATTAAAAACTCATTGGCCGGCCAATTGACTTGGCTGAACAAGCCGGGATAGGCCCGCAGGCTTAGCAAATCATCCTCATAGTAAACCAGGCCGCTCATCTGGTCATAGGTCCAAGCCTCGACCCGGTCTCCGGCATACAGGCGCGCGGCGGAGGCCCCGGCCAAGCCCAAGCTCTCTTTGAGCGCCTGAATGCTCCGGTCCGGCGGCTGCTCCCCTAGCCCAACCGCGGCCAACACCCTCCCCTCATGGTCTGCCATCACCTCCAGCCAACTAAGGCTGGGCCAATCGGCCAAGTTCCCGCGGGACACGGCCTTTAGAAAATTGTTGACCCCCTGGGCCGCCACCGGGCATTGCTTCACTTCCACCAGCTCATGGC
>Ga0307423_1001912_pt1 | contig 12130 bp, 8 predicted proteins | sample SalMarWE160310MG_FD_202154 | JGI IMG/M metagenome (GOLD analysis project Ga0307423, IMG submission 202154) | Salt marsh sediment microbial communities from the Plum Island Ecosystem LTER, Massachusetts, United States - WE1603-10 | ecosystem: Environmental > Aquatic > Marine > Intertidal zone >...
GTAGATCCTTCGCGCATCGAAGGCAGCTGGCATTTACGTAAGCTTCACAACGTTGGAGAGTTTGGTCCACAAATAGGAGACGGGCACCTGGCCGGCTACATTTATAATGATTCTATTTCGATAAATCTTAATCCCGATTTTGTAGATAACAACATCATTTTGCGTGGGCCCATTTTAGATTATGTAACTAAAGGCGAGTGGAGTTGGGTCACCATTGCAGGTGTTTCTAATAAAGGCACTTACAAGGCTATAAGATTTTTACCGGATTAAATAAGAGAATATAATATGAATTGCAAAGTTTTCATTTTTTTCTGGTGTCGTAAAAAGTATTAAGGGAGAGGTTATGTACAAAAAAATTTTGTGTTTTTTCATTATTCTTACTTTTTTTTCTTCATCATATGCGCAAACTGATTACCTGAATGTAATTAAAAAAACAGGTCAGGAACCTGTGGAATTCATAAACAATTTACTGGATGATTATGACCTGCTTATTTTTGATGATGCGCTTCACCTGGCAAAAGAACCTTTTGATTTTTATCAGAAGTTGATAAAAAATGATCAGTTCAAAAGTAAAGTTAAATACATTTTTATTGAAGTAATTTCTATTACTTCTCAACCTTATATTGACCGATATTTGAATAATTCGGTAAAAGACAGTACGATATTGTTACCAGTTTTCCAAAATGATTACAGCGGTTTTGGCTGGCGCTATAAAACATATTTTGATTTATTAAGTACAATCTGGGATGCAAACTCCCAACTTTCAGATTCGAAAAAAATTAAAGTGATATGTGTAGATCAACCTATTTACTGGGACGCAATTAGGACCCGGGAAGATTATAACTTCTTTCAAAAATCACTGGTAGCCAGGGATTACTTTATGTACCAGATAATCACACGAACTTTACACAATTTTAAGCGTGGTGAGAAAGGAATCTTCCTTACGAATACGAGACATGCATACAAAGGGGTAAAAGCATCCGATGGCACATACTACTGGAACGTGGGCACATTCCTGCATCAGTGGCACCCCACAAAAACTTATTCAATTCGTTTTCACAATGTAAATCTTTCATTTGTATCAAAGAAAGATAGTGTATCCAATGCATCAACAGAAGGAATGGACGAGTATTCTTACAAATGGATAAGAATGGAAAATGGACTATGGGATAAAGCCTTTAAGGAATATGGGAACGTTCCTGTAGCTATTCCCTTAGAAAATAATGTTTTTGGAAAAGCATCCTATATAGGTAATCACATGCTAGATGTGGCAGATAACCAAACTGTGTATGACGCTTATGACGGGCTCATATTCCTGGCCCCATTAGAGAAACTACATTTTTCCGCAGAAGTTAGCTTTATTTATACTAATATGTTTATTCAGGAGTTAAAAAGAAGAATATTGCTTCTTGAGGGAGATCAGTTACCTGCTTTTTTAAAAGAAAATGGTGCTAATTCACTCGATGATTTTATAAAAGAATTTGTGAAATATAAAGAACCGAGGAAAAACACGTTTGTTCCAAAAGAAATGAATTAATTGTTATGAAGTTCATATAATAATGGACCGATTGATTTTTTTGACCGTAATATCGATGGATATGGTTGCGTCACAGTATGGACAACATCGATTAACTGATTTCTACCGTGAGTATGTAAAATGAAATTATTTATCAAATTTAATCTTTATTTATTTATTCTGTTTTTTACCCTGCTGCTGCCGGGTTGCATGCTTGATCCCACAGATATCGGCGCGTTAGTGCCACCAACTGTGGATCAGAATCCGAAACTGCCTGGTCTGCCAATCGAGGTCGCCGGACACACGCGGTTGATTCATTACATGACGTTTGGTAATTCAGCTAATCCTGCTCTGTTTATTATGCCTGGTTCATTGTCAGATATGTGCGCCTACCTGCCGTTACAGGAATTGCAGGATAAATATTTTGTTGTAATGTGGGACCAGCGTGGTAATGGTTTGTCCGAACGTGTGACTGAACAGGAATTAAGTTATACTTCGATGGTAGAAGAGATTAAAGTTCTGAAAAATTATTTTTCTCCAAATGGACCTATCACGATTATGGGACATTCGTGGAGTGCAGTTTTTGCGGCAATGTATCTGGCCAAATATCCCGCTGATGTGGAACAGGCAATTTTAATGGAACCGTTTGGTTTGAGTTCTGAAATTATGGGAAAGGTAAATGTTCCGTTGAATCTGACGAGCGAAGGCTACCTGGATATGATGTATTCGTCTAAATATATGACTCCAAAGGACCATGAAACGCTTGACTATCAAATGCTAGCGATACTGCGAAGTGGAGTTCGCGATTATTTCTGCGATTTAAATAATTTACCACCCTGGCCGGTCTGGCGTGTTGGCGGATATGCCCTGATCATCTGGGAAAAGCATTTGCTGAATGGCAGCAAATACGATTACGACTTTACAACCGGATTAACGACTTTTTCTGGCGAGGTGCTGATTGTAGGCAGTTCGTGCAGTCCAATAGGATATGAATTTCAAAAAAAATATCATCAGCCGTTGTTCCAGAATGCACAGGTTTTAAGAATTGAAAATTCTGGACACCGGATTATTACTGAGCAGTACGAATCTCTGATAAATGGATTACGTAACTTTTTAAAATATTTTCAGAAGGATAATTAGTATGAAAAAGTACATCATAGCATTTCTCCTCGGGTATGTTTTCTTTTTAACTTCATCACTATTCGCCCAGTCTTTCACAGATAAAACTATTCAGTTAAAACCAAAGAATTACAAATTGGACATCACCATTGATTACGATAAAGAACAGTTAAAAGGAATCTGCCAATTAACCATCATTAATTCAGCAGATCAGTCGGTGCAAGCAGTACCATTGCTGCTATATAGGTTGATGCAAGTGAATAACATTACTACCAGTGAAGGCGACACACTTACTTTTACACAACAAGTTGTGTCTTTTGAAGACTTCCAACAGTTACAGGCTAATTACATTGAGGTTGCTTTGAACAATTCATTGAATACATATGAATCAACAACAATTATAATTGAGTATGAAGGTTATCTGCTGGGCTATTTAGAAACAGGTATGACATACATAAAAGATCATATTGATCCGGAGTTCACCATCATCAGACCCGATTGCTACGCATATCCCGAAATTGGAGTCCCTTGCTGGGAGGTTAATTATAAAGCAGGATTACCGGAGTTTGATTATGAAATCAAAATTACCGTTCCTGATAGTCAGGTTGCTGTTAACTCAGGAATATTTATTGGGGAAAAAACCGGTGAAGGGACAGTTACTTATTCCTATAAAAGTGCTATGCCTTCGTGGAGGATCGATATACCTATTGCAAAATATGGAAGACTAGAAAACGGTAATAAAAGAATCTTTTATTTGGCAGAGGATTCTATTCGTGCAGAAAAAATTATGCAGGCTATGACAAATACCATAAAACTATATACCGCTTGGTTCGGAACCTTACATGATCAAAATCAATTTACATTGATTGAAATTCCAGATGGTTACGGCTCTCAAACGACTGCGTCTTGCATAATTCAATCTGCCGGTGCCTTTAAAGATGATGAGAGGCTGTATGAGTTATACCACGAAATATCTCATTTATGGAACGCACCAAAAACTGATCCTCAACCACCACGCTGGGAAGAAGGGCTTGCTATGTTCCTTCAATATTTAACCATAGAAAAACTAGAACAGCGTAATATATTAGAACAACAAATGCAGAGAAGATTACAGAGTCTGCACAAGACTCTGAAAGAAAATCCAAAATATCAAAATATTCCCATAATTGATTATGGAAAGCAAAATGTGACACGATTGTCATATTCAACAGGGATGCTCTTTTTTTATACTCTCTATTCAGTGTTGGGGGAGCAGAATTTTCTCAACATCATCGGATCATTTTATCAAAGATATTATGCAAACGGTGCAACCACGGAGGAGTTTATCAATCACGTAAAAAACAATTCAAAAATTGACTTGTCGAAATTATTCAGTGAATGGTTTTACAAAGCAGATTACTGTCGATTTATAATCAGCGGACTATCCTTAAAAGAAATTGTTCAAAGATATAATTGATAATCAAAAAGGAAGATGAATAATTTATTTACTATATCGTTTGTATTGATGTTTGCTACCTGTGCATTAAATGCGCAACACATACAGAATAATAATTCATGGGACCGAATGGTTACCCTGGGTTTAAACAGCGATGCATTAACCGGAGTAGAAGTTGGATACATGCAAAATCCTGGAATTTTAGCGGAAAAAGATTTCCACATCTACATTCGTTTTAGTTTTCCACTACTACTTGTTGTTAAAGATAAATCGTTTGATACTTGGGAAATAAAAGTCGGAGCAAATTCTCAACTGTTTAGGAAGGGTAATTTCGGGACATTAGTTGATCTCCAACTTTACCTTATGCATCACGAACAAATCTTGGGAACCTTCATGCCCGTGGGTTATAATATTTGCATAACACCTGTTCATTATTTTACCAAAGGATATTTAGGTTTACAAATAAATTGGAATCAAACCATTACTACGCACATTTCACATTCGCAATATGTGAAAGATACTTTTTCAAATTTGAATATCCTTAACAAAATGTTGCGGTATAATTCTCCCCAAAACGGGTGGTACAATGATACCGGTTCGCATTTCGGTTTCGGTATTGAAGGAGGTGCAGAATTAGGTGATCTATTTTTTCTTTATGGTGATTTTGGGATGCTTAAATTCTCGTCGCCCTATACTAATATGTTTGACGCAATGATGATGGGTCAAGTTCCATTTTACGGTAATCTTAGGTTAACCTATAAATTGTAATCATATACAATATTCAAAAGGGAATGATCGGAAAATGACAGGTTACATTATTTTTTACATTGGCCTTTCTCTTTTTATCGTGCATGAAATGGATGCAATCAGAAGGCATGAATGGAGAATGATGATCATTAATATTAAAGATGAACTAGCCTATATAATTTTTACTATCCTGCATATACCGATCTTTATATTAATTTTTTTTGGAATTGCAGATAAGAACGATACTTTGATTTTAATATTAAGCACTTTTTTTGTCATCCATATTTTTCTTCATATAGTTTTTATTAAGCATGAGAAAAATGAATTTAATTCTATGTTTTCCTGGTTAATAATTACAGGGATTTTTTTGAGTGGATTAATATTTTTATCAATGAGGTTAGAAATAATTTAAAACTAAATATTAAAAGTACGGGGAAACAGGGAAAGTTAATTTGTTTAAGAATTGGAGTTAACAAAACAAGCAATAGATATTCATATTAAAGCAAAAAAATTGAAAGGTGTAGAAGTAGAAATCTTTTAGTCATTCAAACACAAACTTTTTGACAAGTTAGCTAAATCCAGATAGTAAGTTCTTCTAGCTCGCATCATTTTTTTCGGTAGGTTATTATCAAACAGTAATAAAGAATTTGATTTAAATCTTAAAAGCTGTTTGTTTCGATCAATTTTGGATAATAAAATCAAAGTTTTAAAATATAAAAACCCGGAGATTTTCCGGGCATTTTAATTTAAAAATAATACGATTATCAAAGCCTATTCTATAGTTAATAGTACAATTTATGCTAATGATTGAATAGTAAAGGTAACAGATTAGCTGGAAGTAACTCTCATCGATTTTCATCTAGTCTTTACACCCATTATTTTATTAAACTAGCATACGCAACTAACTTGTCCTCATCATATTCTATTTTAATTTGTGGGAAACCATCAAGAAATTGTGAAAGTTTTTCATATCCAAATTCTTTGTGATTGAATGAAGGATGTTCTTTCTTAATCATTATACCAATAGTTGCAACATTTATTCTACGATTCTCTTTCTTTAACAATGATATAACTCGATCCCTTATTTGTTCACTCACTTTCTTTTGAGGAGATTGCAATGATTTTGATTCTTGATGCTTAACTTTTTCAGGTCGATATTCTATTATCCCATCTGCAACATTAACGAGATCCCTTGATATTGAACCAGGGACCCCCATTAAATAAGTATTTTTACCAAGCGATCTTAACTCATTTAAAAGTGGTATAAAATCACGATCACCGGAAACAAGAATTAATGTATTGATGTTTTGATTTTGCATAAACAGTTTCATTGCATGCACACAAATGAACGTATCAGCGCTGCTCTTTTCTGTGCGTGATAAGGGTGTGAAGACAGGCTGAATACCGCTTGTCTGAAGATTGTCAATTTGCTCATTAAATCGGACCCAATCTCCAAACGCTTGTATTGATGCTATTCCTCCCTTGTCCTCACATAAATTTCTTATAATCATTAAATCAGGTTCTTCACCATAATTATTAAGAGAAGAGTAATATAGATTTTCAAAGTCAATAAAGACTGCAATTGTATTTTGCAATTTTGTTTCATTAGTATTTTTCACTGTTATTTTCCTTTAATGAATTATGCAAGTTAAAGATAATCTGGTTTACTGATATTTTATTATAAAACTTACCAACTTTTTCAGTTTGTTCAAATGAGGATGAGATTTATTAGTTCGCTATCTCTTTTATAATAAATATGATGGTTTTGGTTATTCACTAAAGTTTTTAAAGAATTTTTTAAACAGGTGCTAGGAAGTAATATTCTTTGACAAAGAATATGTTACTTTATCAAAACCAATTTCTTTGTTGGTGCGAATAATCCGACCTGTAATCTGTGGAATTATATTCCACTTGATAGATCTGGAGCATTAAATTTGGATGAGGAGTTTATTGATTATTTATATAAAGCTCTTGTGAATCGAATATATAAATATCAGAAATATTATTTCAGTAATGATAAATCCAGTTAACTTTAAAAGCTCAATCAAAATTCATCCCGAATAAATTTCTTATAACAGGAAAAGATTAACAATTACGAGTTACTGCAGTACAATTTTGGCGTTTACTTCATAGGGATAGGCAACGGTAGAATAAGAACTTGATCCTCCCCAAAATCCGACGTTAACTCCCGTATAAGTTTCAACGGAAGCAATAAAATTATTTAAAGTTTTGTTTACGCCGATATAAGGATGAATAACAAGATCTGGATTATTCATATCACTATCAATATAAAAGATTTTAAGAATCGGTGATGTTCTATCTCCATGAAAAACCTTTATTCCCGTTGGAAGTGTATAATTTGATGTTATATCTGTCAAGTTAATCTATTGCAAGACAAAGAGTGTTTGATAGAAATAAGAATGGCTGTTAAAAATTTCTTCATTATTTACCCCAATGTATTATTATAAAATTAAAAATATTAATTTTATTTGTTATGGTTGATGGTGATGAAAAAATGCCCTATTTTTAATTTTAAGCTTGTACACTAATTTCCCTTTCAGCTAAAATATGCTTATTAATTACATTATTTCTATTCATAAAAACACAAGAGGTATATAATGAAAAAACTTTTCATTTTCGGTGTGCTAGTGTTCTCTTTTTTTCTAATGAGCACATCTTATTCCCAATTATTAGTCGAGGATTTTGACTATCCTGTTGGAGACTCGATTGACACCCACGGTTGGACTCCGCACAGTGGCACAGGTACTACACCAGTGCTGGTAAGTAATGGTGGATTGACTTATGCAGACTATTTAGGATCTGGTATCGGTAACGCAGCCGATGTATTTGGAACAGGAGAAGATGTAAATAAAGATTTCACGGTTCAAGGAACAGATGGATCCTCGATTTATATGTCTGCACTCGTGAATGTCACAGAAGCTGCAAACAGTTTAAGTGGAGGGTATTTCTTGCATTTGGGAAAAACAACTACTCCCACAACTTTTACATCTTTTTGTTCAAGAGTATTTGTTAGTGTTGATGCATCAGATAGTGTAAATTTTGGACTCTCAAATACTTCTACAGGTACATATTCTTCAATAAAATTTGTTAAAAATACAACATATCTGCTTATCGTAAAATACACAATAAACACGGCCGGTAATGACACTACAAAATTATGGGTTGTTTCTTCAGGTGTTCCAATAGATGAAATTACAGCAGGCACTCCAGATGTATTGATAGACAGCCAGACTGGTACTTCAACTGATTCAGTGAATGCTGTAGGTATTCGTCAATCTAGCGGTATTCCAGATGTAGTTCTTGATGGTATTCGAGTTGGAACTAGCTGGGATGATATTTTTTCAGTTGTCTCATCTCCAACAATTAGTGTTGCACCAACAACTTTGTCAGGATTTACATATGTAGAAGGTTCTGGTCCATCAACTTCACAGAGTTATAAACTTAGTGGTTCTGATCTCGATCCTGCTGATGGAAATATAACTGTTGCTGGTTCAACTAATTATGAAGTTTCAACCGATGATATAAACTTTAGTGGAAGTTTTGATGTTGCTTATACAGGCGGTGCACTTTTAGATACTACTATTTATGTAAGACTAATGGCGGGTTTAAGTACCGGAGATTACAATAGTGAAACCATTTCAAACTCAGGTGGTGGAGCTACGACACAAGATGTTACTGTAGACGGCTCTGTGACTGCAGAACCTGTACTTTCTGGCGATTATTATATTCCGCAAGGTTCAAATCCGCAAGGGTTTGCAACCCTTTATGATGCGGTTACTACGTTAAATACCACTGTAGTTAACGGAACAGTTAACTTCCTGTTAGATGCGGACACCTTAAGAGAAAATAGTTTTACATTTAATGCAAACTTATCGGCCGACAACAATGTAGTTGTCAAACCTGCCCCAGGCAGAGATGTCTGCTTAATCGTAACACCCGGTGCGTCAATGGGAAATGGCAGCCAATTGATTGGTTTCGACAAGGGACATGTAACCTTTGATGGAAGTAATGATGGATCAACAAGTCGTAACCTTATAGTTACTACTGAAACTGATGATGCCAGAGTTCCTTTTGGCTTGAATACATCAAATGCTGATACTGTTGTACTCAAAAACCTTATTATCAAAAACCTTGATAATGTTACACTTAATTTCAGATACGGTGCAGTAATAAATGACAAAAACGATGTTTGGGGTTTCCGGGTTGAAAACTGCCAAATCGGAACAGCAACACGACCAGTACGACGTGACGGTCTTGCTCCTTGGGGTACTTCAGCACCGAACCAATTCAGTTTTGTGAATAATGAAATTTATTGTGGAACGCGTGGTGTTACTACTCTTTACCTTACAGAAAGCGAGATTATTGGTAATACTATCAATGTACTTCCCACAACAGCAGGTGCTACAGATGCCTATAACCACGGTATTTATATTACTGGTGCTACAGATACTATTAACATAAAAGGAAATACGGTTAACTGTCTTGAAAAGACTATTAATGCAAGTTCCTATTTAATTGGTATCGCATTTGCCGGAAATGGTGGTGCCGAAAATGATGTAATTAATGTTGTTAATAATATGGTAAATGTTGGTGCAGCAGATGAAACACTCAATACATATGGAATAGGTTTGCGCTCTGCTCAAATTATGGGCAACCTAAAAATTTATTACAACACAATAGTAGTAAATGATAATGCTTCTACTCTTGTAAGTTATGGAATTGGTAACCATACCAATGGCACTGGTTCGGTAGATATTGACCTTGAGGATAATATTATTATTAACAATCAAACTGGCAATACATCTTCTGCTGCAATTGGAATAATTCCGGCAACATCTGTTCTTTCTTCGAATTATAATGATTTGCTTTCTGCTACTGCAACATTGGTCAATTTTCAAGGTACTACATATGCAGATTTATTCTCATGGCAGACAGCAACCTCACAAGATTTAAATTCAGTAAGCAAACCTGTTAATTTCGTTTCGGCTACCGATTTACATTTAACTGGAGCTTCAGATGGTGATTTTGATCTTGCAGGAACTCCAGTAGCTGGTATTACAACTGATATAGATGGTGATACACGCAGTACAACATATCCATATATGGGTGCTGACGAAGGAACTATATCACTTACAGAACCAGTGGATTTCTGGGTAGAAGACTTTGATTATCCGGATGGAGATACCTTAACTAATTTTAATGGTTGGGTTGCACATAGTGCTGCTGGCACAAATCCTATAACAATAAATCCTTTTGGTCTTGCATTTCCAGATTACAAATCTTCAGGAATCGGATTAGCAGCCTTAATGGATAATACAAGTGAAGATGTTCACAAGTTATTTCCATCAGTATCTAACGGTACAGTTTATACATCCTTTATGGTAAGAGTTGATGCTGCTCCAACAGGTTATTTTTTACATTTTGCTCCTAATCCTCACAACACTTTTGATTTTAGAGGAAGAGTGTGGGTGAAAACAAATGGTAGCGGAGGTTTAGCAATTGGTTATAGTTACTCTAGCAGCGATACTACATTTACAGATTTTGATTATAATCTAGGTGATACTCTGCTTTTTGTTTCAAAATATGAGGTTGTGGCAGGTGATAATAATGATATCGTATCATTATATATCTTTAACAACAGCGCACCTGCACCTTCAACAGAACCTGTATCACCAACTGTTGGCCCAATTGTAAACGCAACAACTAGTGCAGATATAGACCCGGGTTCAATTAATCTGCGTCAATATAATTCAGGTCAGAATATTATTGTTGATGGTATTCGGGTTGCAACATCCTGGAATGATGTTTTTGGAATTGTATCTGGCGTGGAGATTACTGAATCAAAGATTCCTACGGATTATACATTAACCCAGAATTATCCTAATCCGTTTAATCCAACAACAAGAATAAATTATAGTGTTCCATTTGATTCTAAAGTTACTATATCCGTTTATTCAATTACAGGTGAATTGGTAGCAGAGCTAGTTAATGATTATAAATCTGTGGGCACATATTCTGTTAATTTTGACGGAAGTAATCTTGCAAGCGGAATGTACATTTATAGAATGGTAGCTGGGAGTTTTGTTCAAACTAACAAAATGATGTTGTTGAAGTAAGCTTTGTCCCATTGTTAAGCAGACAACTCATAAAACAGATCTAATTATAAGCCACTCCTAAAACGGAGTGGCTTTTTTTGTTCACAAAATTTTGCTTTAATTATTAAAACTAAAATTTCTTCTATTTATCTTCTATAAACTATTTCTCTATTGTATTCATAGTACTAATTGTAAAATATTTACAAATAAGCCTCAAGTGCACATATTCAGGACGCAATTAAGGCCTATTTTATATTTGCGGAGAGACAGGGACTGTTTCCGTACACAAATAAATGTTGAATTTGAGCTGATTTCAAAACATTTTTGATAGGGGGTGCCACTTTGAATCCGGATTTATATTTTATGGGACTGTTAGATTTTTAATACAGTTGAAGTCTACATTATTTGTATTCATAGTATAAGGAAAATAATTTAGCTTTTAATTAACATACTTGTTGAGGTTTGTGGTACTTAAAATCTTGATATAGTTTCTACCTTCCTGAATTAAATTTCAATTTTCTTTCTAGTTTAACTTGTATCTGATAAAAAACATAATAGAGAAGTTAATCCTCATTAGACTACAGTCTCAATATTAGTATGCAATTACAAGAGCCTGATATCTAATTACTAACTTACGTATTGATACCATTATATGGAGTAGGTCAATTGAATTCAGAATGATCAATTCTATAGCATAAAATTTTATTAAAGATTATATTGTAGGCAAAAGAAGAATTGATTCATTTTTGACTTTGAAAAAAAATCATTGTTAATTGTTCTATGAGGTTATTATTCTTTTGGTCCTAATTTAAGATTGGATCTCTTCTGAAAGCAAGCCATATCAAGTACGGTTTTAGCGTGGATGAAATTAGAAACAATTTTGATAACTGACAGAAAATTTCTGAAGCAGGATTTCAGTATATCTTTATTCTGTTAATGCAATTACTACGTTTACTCTCCAAACAAATTTACAAAGAAGAGTATGGTAGGTCTGTGATTCGAAGGATGTTAAAAAGTTTTTTTAAATCAGAAAAATCCCGGAGATAAAATGAAACGAAATTATTTTGTGATAGTCTTAATCTTCATCGTATTTTTTGTAATCTCATTAATCACTAATATCCTTGGCCCTCTTGTTCCGGACATCATTAAAAGCTTCAATCTTAATTTAACTTTAGTTTCATTCCTTCCCTTTTCATT
>Ga0307423_1001916_pt1 | contig 12105 bp, 10 predicted proteins | sample SalMarWE160310MG_FD_202154 | JGI IMG/M metagenome (GOLD analysis project Ga0307423, IMG submission 202154) | Salt marsh sediment microbial communities from the Plum Island Ecosystem LTER, Massachusetts, United States - WE1603-10 | ecosystem: Environmental > Aquatic > Marine > Intertidal zone >...
CGGGAATCTGGGCGGGGTGGATGGCGGATCGGGCGCGAAACCCCAGTTGGTGGAGACGCCGTGTAGAGGCGCGTAGGGCTTCGAGGTTTGCGATGTCGAGGAACGCAGGTCCTGAGGGGGGTTGAATGCCTGCTGCTGCGCTGGCGATGACGACCTGGATTCGGATCGGCAGCCACTCTCGTTCGTCGTCGGAAGCCGTAATGCCGAGGTCGGCGGCGAGGTCACCTTCACCCATTGCCAGATGGGAGACACGGGGAGCCGCTGCCAGGTCGAATATCGCCTGCAAGCCGGCAGCGGTTTCGATGATTGGTGCAAGTAGGACTCCGGACGTTTCACGAGCGGTCTCGAGTTGGTCGAGGAGTCTCGCGATCTCTTCGAGCACGCCCGCGTCCTCTGCCTTCGGGACATAGATGCCCTTCAGGCCCGGGTGCACGACGGCTGCGATGTCATTCTCCATCAGGTCCTGGTTCGCGTTGACTCGCACCCATGTGGGCGGTCGGCCGGCTTCTCGTTCTTGAAGCCACTTGGAGACGATGTCCCGAGCGGACTCCTTTGCGGCAGGTGCTACTGCGTCTTCCAGATCGACGATCAACGCGTCCGCACCTCGCCCGCTCGCCTTGGCGAGCTTTTCGGGTGCGTCTCCGGGGACGTAGAGGTAGCTTCGTGCGGTCATGTGCAATGTATGTCTTCTCGCGTGGGCTTCCGTCTGGTACTGAGACCCACCCGATGATACTATCGGAACGTCATTCCCTCTAGTGGAACACATATGCCATCAGCACTCGAAGGTGTCAGGGTCCTCGACATCGCCACCCTGTTCGCGGGGCCGCTGGCGGCGACGATCCTTTCCGACTTCGGCGCTGATGTCATCAAGATCGAGCATCCTCGAGGTGATCCTGTCCGGGACCATGGGCACGCGAAGGACGGAGTGCCGTTGTGGTGGAAGATGCTCGGTCGCAACAAGCGGGCGATCACGCTCAATCTCAGCAAGGTTGAAGGCCAGGAGTTGTTCCTTCGCCTCGTTCAGGAGGCCGATGTCGTGATCGAGAATTTCCGTCCGGGAACGCTCGAACGTTGGAACCTGGACCCGGACCGCCTCCGCGAGGTCAATCCAGGATTGATCTTGGCCCGGGTGACCGGGTTCGGCCAGTTCGGTCCCTATGCAAAGCGACCGGGTTTTGGGACGCTTGCCGAGGCAATGAGCGGCTTTGCCGCGATCACGGGTGAGCCGAGCGGACCACCGACCTTGCCGCCCTTCGGTCTTGCCGACGGTATCGCAGCCCAGGCGACGGCCATCGCCATCCTGATGGCCCTGTATCGGCGTGATGCCGGAGGTGGGACCGGCCAGGTGATAGATCTGGCCATTATCGAACCGATTCTGACGATTCTCGGGCCACAGCCGATCGTATACGACCAGCTCGGAATCACACAGACACGTGCCGGGAATCGGTCGGTCAACAACGCGCCGCGCAACACCTATCGGACACGTGACAACCGTTGGGTCGCCATCTCGACCAGCGCTCAGAACGTGGCCGAGCGTGTACTACGCCTCGTCGGGCATCCCGAAGTGATCGACGAACCGTGGTTCGATTCTGGTCGGACCCGTGCCCAACACGCCGACCTGCTCGACGAGTACGTCGGAGATTGGATCGCCCGACACGATTTCCACAACGTCGTTGCCGTGTTCGAGGAGGCGCAGGCGGCGGTAGCCCCCATCTACGACATCGCGCAGATCATGGAGGACCCCCAGTACCGGGCGCTCGACTCGATCACCACGGTACAAGACCCTGAACTCGGCGACATCCGCATGCAGAACGTACTGTTTCGCATGTCAGAGACGCCAGGCGAGATTCGCTGGGCCGGCCGTCGCCTCGGGGAGGACAACGAGGCCGTGTTCCATCATTTGGGGCTCAGCGCCGGGGATCTGCGACGCCTACGTGATGAAGACATCATTTGAGGGAAGGAAGCAGCATGACGGCACCATTTGGGATCGACTGGGAAGCGCTGAGGAACGCGCGCATCATCGACCTTGCCCAGGGCATGCGGCGGGGTATGCCCGTATCGCCCAACCATCCCGCCTACCAGATGGCCCTGTTACGCCGGCACGGGGACATGATGCGCCCCGACGGTGGCTCCGCGGCAAACGAGATCATCGTGACCGGCGGGCACGTCGGCACCCACATCGACTCCCTCGCTCACGTGTCCCACAACGGCAAGCTGCACGGAGGCATCGAGGCGGCGACGGTACAGAGCCATGAAGGCTTCTCGGTGTTGGGTGTCGACACCATCGCTCCGATCCTGTGTCGTGGCGTGCTTCTGGACGTGGCCGCCGTTCACCAGACCGATGTCCTACCAGCCGGCTACGAAGTGACCGCAGCCGACCTCGACGCTGCTGCCGAGCGTGCCGGTACCCAGCCTGGCCCGGGGGAAGCGGCGCTCATTCGAACCGGGTGGCCGGTGCACTGGTCCGACCCGGAGACTTTTCGCGGACAAAGCGGGGGAGCGCCCGGGCCCGGCGTCGAAGCGGGTCGCTGGTTGGCCGAAAGGAATGTACGCGCTGCTGGCGCCGAAACGATCGCTTTCGAGGTCATCCGGCCTGGCGCCGGTCACAGTGTGCTACCCGTCCATCGTATTCTGCTCGTCGAATCGGCGATCCACATCATCGAAGTGATGGACCTCACCGGACTTGCCGAAGCGAGCATCTTCGAGTTCTTGTTCATCCTCGCTCCGTTGAAGCTGATCGGCGCTACCGGATCACCGGTTCGACCGCTGGCGGTGGTCGATGCCTGAAACGCTGGTCGCCCAGCTTGCGGCTTTCGCCGTCGAAGCCCGCGATCACGGTGTACCTACCGGCATTCTCGAAGATGCCAAGTCGAGGGTTCTCGACGTTCTGGGCAACTCCCTGGCCGCCTGGGGCGACGAACCCGGTGACGCGATCCTCGATATGGTGCTCGACTGGGGAGGCAAACCGGAAGCCGCGGTGCTCGGGAAGGCAGCCCATCTCCCCGCTCCGAACGCCGCGCTCGTCAACGGCACCCTGGCGCATGCCCTCGACTTTGACGATACGCACCTTCCATCAGTGCTGCATCCCTCCGCCTCCGTCGTGCCGGCTGTTCTCGCTGTCGCCCAGGCTGTCGGAGCGTCCGGTTTGGAAGCTCTCGTTGCCATCGCGGTCGGCGACGAGATCAATGTGCGGCTTGGAGCCGCTTCCTACGACCCTGCGATCAGGAACTCGATCTTCTTCGAAAACGGCCTGCACGCGACTTCGATCTGCGGCACGCTGGCCGCCGCTGCCGCCGCAGGCGTGCTCATGGGACTGGACGAGAGCGGCATCGCCAGTGCCGTCGGCATCGCGGCGAGTATGGGAGCTGGCCTTCTGGAAGCCAACCGCACCGGAGGTTCGGTCAAGCGAATGCACTGCGGGTGGGCAGGCCACGCCGGTACTACCGCTGCCCTCTTGGCCGCACGGGGCGTCACCGGACCTCCGACCGTGCTGGAGGGTCGCTTCGGATTCTTCCGGGCCTACTCGGAGGGCCGCTTCGACGAGGAGGCGCTCATCGGCGGTCTCGGAGACCGGTGGGAACTACTGCGTGTTCATTACAAACCGTATCCGACCAACCACTTCACCCACGCGGGGATCGACGCGGCTCTCGCGCTTCGGGCTCGAGGCCTCGACGTCACCGACATTGCAGAGATCGAGCTGGGCGTTGCCGCGCCGACCCTACGGACCATCGCCGAGCCACCCGAGCAAAAGGCACATCCACCGACCCCGTATGCGGCAAAGTTCAGTGGACCCTTCACGGTCGCCACCGCCCTTCTCGGCGGGAGTGGCCTTGGCGTCTACCTCGACGACTTCACCGACGCGACAATCGGAGATCCGGGTCGGCTCCGCCTGGCGGGGTTGGTCCGTTGCGTCGCGGACGAGGAGGCCACCGAGGCGTTCCCGAACAGTTTCGGCGGGGCTCTGAAGGTCCGGACCACGTCGGGAGCTGTGCTGGAACACCGGGTTCGTGACAACCGCGGTGGTCCAGAGAACCCTCTGGCCCCCGAAGAGCTTGCCACGAAGTTTCGCCTCAACGCCTCCCGCTGGTTGTCGAAGTCCGGCGTAGCGGAGATGGAAGAGACAGTCCTCGGCCTCGAGACGGCGCCGACCGTCGACAGAATACTGGAGATCGCATGAGAAACTGGGCCGTTGTCGCAGGAGCCACCGGGGCGTTAGGGCGCCCCATTGTGCAGCGCCTGGTCGGGCGCGGGCTCATCGTTCTTGCCGTGAGCCGCACAGCCGAAACGCTCGTGGAACTCGCCGAAACCATACCCGGGGTAGTTCCGTGCATCGCCGATCTGAGAACGGATGAAGCCGCGAAGTCGATCGCGAAACACATAGACGGAACGGTCCAGGCAGCAGTCCACGTCGCGGGCGTGCCCCTCGGAGGGAGTATCGACGACGTAACGACCGATGCGATCCTCGCGGCGGTCGACCTCAAGGTGAACGGTATGCTCCGCCTGGTCCGGGCGGTCGATTCGTCTTTGGAACGAGGGTCACGGCTCATCGCCGTGACCGGCAACCTCGGGTACGACCCGATCCCCGAGGCGGTCACCGCGGGGGTCGCCAACGCGGCTCTCGCCAACCTCGTTCGCCAACTCAATCGCACCTACGCCCCTCGTGGAGTGACGTGTCACGCGGTCGCCCCCGGTCCGGTTGACACCGCTCGCCTCCGCGTCCTGGTGACCGAGATGGCTCGAGTCCAGCATCTCACCGAGGAGGAGACGCTTGACCGGCTGCGCTCGGCGGCACCGACGGGGGAACTCGCGACACCCGATCAGATCGCGTGGGCTGTGAACCTCCTCCTCGACAATGAAGCAACCGCACTCGCCGGATCGACGTTGCTGCTCGACATGGGTCGGCGAATCGCGATTCCGTGAATCCGACTCCGAACTCGGCGTCCGAAGCCGCACCCGACTACGCGACCGGTTTCAGCGTCACGTTTAACGTCGACATCTCCCGATCGGCACTCATCTTGATCGACCTGCAATACGCCTCTGCATCCCGACGCCACGGACTGGGTCGTATCCTCGCCGAGCAAGGGGATCCACGAAGCGGGGCCTGGCGATTCGATCGGATCGAGCAGGAAGTGATCCCGAACGTCCGCCGGCTCCTACAACGCTACCGGTCGGTTGGGGCACCGGTAGTCCACCTGACCTTGGGGAGCCGCACCGGCGACTTCACCGACGTCGCGCCCTTCCTGCGCCCTCTCGCCAAAGCGACAGACAACCGGGTGGGAAGCGCCAATCACGCCATCCTCGAACCCGTTGCGCCGTTGCCGGGTGAGCCGGTGCTGGTCAAGACCACCGCGAGCGGGTTCTTGGGTTCGGACCTGCGGCAGGTCCTCAACCAACTCGGTGTCGCTCAACTCGTCTTGACGGGCGTATCGACGAACTCGTGCGTGGAAAGCACCGGAAGGGACGCCGCCGACCTGGGCTATGAGTGCGTTCTGGTCGATGACGCGTGCGCGGCTGCCTCGGCCGCGCTGCACCAGGCGGCGGTGACCAATTTCGCTCGGCTCTTCGGTAGGACGGCAACAACCAGGGACCTATTGTCGGAGTTGTGACCCGCCGATTCCCTGAATCCCCGCACTCCGGACTCGGTGAGATCGTTCCGCGCCTAGAGATGATCTTGTCGTCGTTGCCCACGAACCGATCGATGTAGCGGACCCCGAAAGAGGGGATAGCGTGGGCTGTTGATTCCAAAAGGGGTACCGGCGATCAGGGCCGCCGATTCGTCCCAGCGAGGGGCCACGCCCCAGGATGCATGGACCTTCCCGATAGTGCGATATCGGTCGCGTGTCGCGCTCTCGATGTCCGCACCGCTGCTGGAGGCGCCGTTTGGAAAGAGCAGCTAGACCCTGTCGAAGTGGAGCTTTCGGGCTTCAGAGTGGCTTTCGCCAGGTCGCTGGTTCGAGATATCGAACCAGACTCAGGTGAACGCTGCGTCACGAGGGTCGAGGTCGCATTGCGTTGACACTTCCATGGCAAGAATGATAGATTCACGGAACAGCGTTTCGCCAGAAGAAACGCTCCTGAGGCTGAACGGGAGGACATCATGAAACGACTGTCCAAGATTCTCATGTTGACGATGGTGCTGGGCCTCATCGCTAGTGCATGCGTCAGCGGGACAGCGGACACAACGGCGACATCAACTACCCAGGCTGCCACGACGACTACCGCCGGGCAGGCCACCACGACCACCGCAGCTGCCACCACAACAGCGCCGGCCCCGGCCGAGCCGATCAAGATCGGCGCTATTCACCCCTTGACTGGTGGGCTAGCTGGTGCGGGGATCAAGATGGACAATGCGGCGAAGATGGCTGTCGCGGACATCAATGATGCCGGGGGGATCGCATCTCTTGGCGGAGCCAATCTGGAGTTGCTGTCCGCTGACTCGACAGGGGCCGCGGAGGTGGGCCAGTCGGAAGCTGAACGGCTCATCGGCGAGGGTGCCGTTGGACTCATCGGCGCGTATCAGTCTGCGGTCACCACGAATATCGCGGCGATATCAGAACGCGACACTGTGCCGCTGGTGATCGATGTGGCTGTGGAGGATTCGATTCTGCAGCAAGGCTACAAGTACACGTTCCGGGTACAGCCCAACGCAACTGCGATGGGCAAGTACGGGGCGGAGTTTCTCAATGACATCGCTACTGCGGCTGGAGAGACGGTGACCAAGGTCTCCTACCTGCACGAAGAGAGCGGGTTCGGAACCAGCGTCTTCGAGGCATTCAAGGCCGCCGCCGCCGGCTACGGCATCGATGTTGTCGCAGAGATTCCCTACGGTGCGTTCACCGTTACGGACTTGACGACGGAGATGACTCAAGCTGCCGCACCCAAACCCGACGTCATCGTCGTCACCGGCTACTACAACGACGGAGTGTTGGCAGCTCGTGCGGCGCAGGACCTCGCGCTCGATGTCAAGGCGGTGTACGGAGTTGCCGACGGTGCGTATGACACGCCGGAGTTCACCAGCGACTTCGCCGGCGGAGAGGGCTTCTTCGACGCGAACTACCACTACAACGCAGCCAGCGCGAAGGTCGTCGAGATACGCAAACGGTACGAGGACCAGTTTGGTGCCCAGATGGACACGGCTTCGATGCTTGCCTACCAGGCGGTATTGGTACTCGCCGACGCGATCAACCGGGCCGGTTCCACAGACCCCACGGCGATTCGAGATGCACTGGCACAAACCAACATGACAGATCATCTCATGGCGTATCCCGGACCGATCAAGTTCGACTCGGCCGGCGAGAACGTGAGTGCTCAACCGGTTCTGATGCAGGTGCAGGGCGGCACCGTTCTGCAGGTGTGGCCTGCTGAACTCCAGGAGAGTCAGCCCAAGTTCCCGGCGGTGTCCTGGAAGTAGTCTTCCACCGGCCTCAAGGAGCGCTCGTGACCGAGACCAACGTAGCGACACGAGGGCGATCCGGGAGTAGAAACTCCCGGATCGCCCTCGTTGTCTTTGGCGTGGCAGCGCTGGCTTTGCTCGCCTGGGTAACCGGATGGTGGGAGTCACACCACACGATCTTCGCCCAGGTGATGGTGAGCGGACTCCTCATCGGAAGCGTGTACAGCCTCGTGTCGATGGGTCTCAGCCTGGTGTTCGGGGTGCTCGACATCATCAACTTCGCTCACGGGGCTCTGATGAGCGTGGCCATGTACGTGGCTTTCGTGTTGGCGCGGTCGTATGGAGTCGACCCCTACCTGTCCCTGCTCGTCACGATCCCTCTCATGTTCATCATCGGGGTGTTCGTCCAGGCAACGATCATCAATCCGGTGATGGACGCACCACTTCACAGTCAGCTCCTGTTGACATTGGGCCTGTCGCTGTTCATCCAGAACCTCCTTCTTGTGCTCTTCACTGGCACTCCGCGATCGATCGAGCTTCCGTATGCATCTGGTTCTCTCGGATTGGGTCTGGTCACGCTGGATTTCCCGTTCCGACTATTCGGGGCCGTCGTGACCCTTCCCAAGGCCATTGCATTCATCGTGTCGTTGCTGCTCGCCGGCGCCCTGTTCTTGTTGCTGCAGCGCACGCGGCTCGGCACGGCGATCCGGGCCGCCGCTCAGGACCCTGAAGGTGCAGAATTGGTCGGAATCGACGTGCGCCGGGTCTACCTGGTCACGTTTGGGATCGGGGCAGCGAGTGTTGGAGCAGCGGGCTCGCTGATATTGCCCTTCTTCTTCGTGAGCCCTACGGCCGGAGAAACATTCAACATCATCGCGTTCGTCGTGGTCGTCCTTGGAGGGATGGGCAGCATTCGGGGTGCTCTGGCTGGGGGGTTCCTCATCGGGCTGACACAGGAACTCACGCAGCTCTTCGTTCCTGGATCGTCCAAGTTGATTGGGGTATTCGCGCTGTTCATCTTGGTGCTACTCCTTCGGCCCGAGGGGTTGTTTGGGAGCCGGACATGAACAGTCTGTTCAAGCGTGTTGCGAGCCCTATCCGACTGGGGTCGAAGGACGTTCGCGGGTTGTTCGTCGTCGTCGTGTTGCTTGCTGTTCTGCCGCTCTTCTTGTCGGGCTTCGGGCTCACCATCGCGACGGTGGCGCTGATGTTCGCGCTGATGGGAACCGGGTGGAACATGATGGGCGGCTATGCCGGCCAGTTTTCGTTCGGCCACGCAGCATACTTCGGGATTGGGGCGTACTCGGTGGCCGTTCTGCTCACGAAGTATCTGCTGTCCCCGTGGGTGGGATTGCTGATTGGCGGTCTGCTTGCAGCTCTCTTTGGTCTTCTGACGGGATTCCTGTCGTTCCGCTACAAGCTCAGAGGCCCGTACTTCGCGCTCGCGACGTTTGCATTCGCCGAGATGCTACGTCTGCTCGCCAGCAGCTCATCGTTCATCAACAAGTCGATCGGAATCCATATCCCACTTGTTGGGGGTGATGACTGGGCACGAATCCAGTTCGAAGACACCCGACGGAACTCTTACTTCGTGATCCTCTTCCTCCTTGTGCTGGCACTTGCAACCACTGTATGGATGGTTCGGGCACGCGTCGGTCACTACATGGTCGCAATTCGGGACGATGAAGACGCTGCCGCAGCGCTGGGGGTCAACCCATTGAGGTACAAACTGATCGCTGTGGCTTTGAGCGGGTTCTTCACCGCTCTCGCCGGCGGCTTCTACGTGCAGTATTTTCTCTTCATCGACCCGGATCTGGCCTTTGGCGCGCTCGTGTCCATCCAGATCTTGCTGCGACCCATCGTTGGTGGGGTGGGCACGATCTGGGGGCCTCTTGTTGGGGCCGGAGTCCTTTCCCTTCTTGGCGAGTGGACCCGCGCCCTGGTTCGTCAACCACCCGCCTTTCTGGGGTTCCTGCAGGGTGTCAACGGGTTGGATGGGATGCTGTTCGGGGCGATACTCATCGCGGTAATCATCTTCGCGCCCGACGGCGTCGTGGGCGTCGTCAGACGCATCCGAGCGAGGGCTCACCGATGAGCGCTTTGTTGGAGATGCAGGGTGTTTCGAAGTCCTTCGGGGGGTTGCAGGCGCTCAAAGACGTCACGCTCGACGTGCATGAGGGTGAGATTCTGGGCCTCATTGGCCCCAATGGAGCAGGCAAGACGACACTGTTCAATCTGATCAGCGGTGCGATCCGGGCTGATGAAGGCGGCATACGCTTCCGGGAAGAGTCACTGGTCGGACTGCCTGCGTATGCAGTCGCGGAGCGGGGCATTGCACGCACGTTCCAGGTGGTGAAGCCCTTTGGTCAGCTCAGTGTGCTCGCCAATGTCATGGTTGGCTCGTTCTTGCGTGTGAGGAAGGCAAGCGAAGCGCAGCGTAGAGCGACGGCGGTTGTCCATCTTGTCGGGCTCGAACCGATGATGGAGACCCCCGCTTCATCGCTAACGCTGGCGGCTCGCAAGCGTCTGGAGCTTGCCCGAGCGTTGGCGACCGAACCGACGTTGCTCCTTCTCGATGAAGTGATGGCAGGTCTGACTCCGACAGAAGGCGCCGAAATGGTGCAGATCGTCCGTGACATCAGGAGTACTGGGATCTCCATCTTGCTCATCGAACATGTGATGGCGGCTGTCATGTCGGTGTCCGACAGGATCGCAGTTCTGCATCATGGAGAGGTTCTGGCCGTCGGCACACCCAGCGGCATCGCTCGAGATCAGACGGTCATAGACGCGTACCTTGGTGAGGAGTTCCGGATTGCTGGAGATTGACGGACTCCACGCCGGTTACGGCGACCTCGAGGTTCTCCACGGAGTCTCCCTTCGTGTCTCGGAGGGAGACGTGGTCGCGCTCATCGGTGCCAACGGTGCTGGGAAGACGACGACGATGAGGACGGTATCGGGTCTCATGCGACCCAAGAAAGGAACCGTCCTCTATGAAGGAAACCCCATTCACACCTGGAGACCGCGCAGAATCGTCGAACACGGATTGGTGCAGGTTCCCGAGGGAAGAAAGCTCTTTTCTGGGCTGTCGGTGGCGGAGAACCTCGCGATGGGGGCATACCGTCGTGGGAGGTCGGAACAGGCCGAGACCCTATCGGAGGTGCTCGAGATCTTTCCGCGCCTCGGAGAGCGCCAGAACCAGGAAGCCGGAACGCTCAGCGGCGGCGAGCAGCAGATGCTGGCGATCGGCCGGGCGCTCATGGCTCGTCCAAGGCTGCTCATGCTCGATGAGCCCTCACTGGGGTTGGCGCCGATGCTGGTCGCTGACATCTTCGACATTGTGCGCGGTATCAACGAGCGAGGTGTCACCGTGGTGCTGGTCGAGCAGAACGCTGCGCACGCGCTACAGATCTGTGACAGAGGCTACGTCCTCGAGAGCGGGCGCGTGGTCATGGAGGGAACCGGTGAGGAACTGCTGGGCAATGATCGGGTCAGGTCCGCGTACTTGGGTATGTGAGACCGCCAGGAGCGTGGCTTGAAGCGTCGAGCCGGAGAGAGGGTGACAGTCTTCAATGAGTGACGAAGTGCCGGCGATCGGAGGAGTGCAGGAAGCACTGCGGGATCTGGGGTCGTTTGCGGCTCGTCTCACGTGGGACGGGCTGACGCCAGGGGTTCAAGATCGGACGTTGCTCGTTCTCTACGACACCCTCGGCGTGGCAGCGGCCGGAGCGAAAACGCCCGAGGTCGGATCGTTCGCGAGCCGCTGGGCCGAGGAGGGGACCGTGCCCCTCGTCGGACTCCGCAGAACGGCCGGGATCGAACCGTCCATCTGGATCAACGCGATGTCGATCTGTTCGCTAGAACTCGATGAGGGCAGCAAGTTCGCGCGAGGTCATCCCGCGGGCCATGTGCTGCCGGCCGCACTGGCGCTCGGTTTCGAGACCGTCTCTTCCGGAGCTGAGTGGCTGGGTGCGTTCCTGGCCGGGTACGAGATTGCTGCCCGCCATGGACGCGCAACCCGATTGCACAGCGGGGTACATCCCCACGGCAACTGGGGGTCCACGGGTGCCGCGGCAGCAGGAGCCCGTCTGTTCGGTCTCGACGCAGAGCAGATCGCGGCAGCGCTCGACGCCGCCGCAGGATTGGTGCTGGCGGCTCCGTTCGAGTCGGCGTTCACGGGAAACCTGATCCGTAACGTCTGGATGGGGGCTGCCGGCGCCGCGGGGGTGGTTGCCGCCCGGATGGCTGCCGCGGGCCTTGCCCGCGTCGATGATACGGCCGACCACAGCCTCGGAAGGATCCTCGGGTCCCTCACCGTCGAGGAGCTCACCACCGACCTGGACGCTCGGTTTGAGATCTCCAGCGGCTATTTCAAGCGACACGCTGCCTGTGCCTATACGCATCCTGCCGCTGACGCGTGTGAGATGCTTCGTGAGCCTTGGGAGGCGGAGGACATCACGTCGGTCGACGTCGAAACATACCGCATAGCTGCGACCCTGAATCGGATCGAGTGGCCGTCACGCCTGGCCGCCATGTTCTCGATCCCGTATGTCGTGGCGGTCATGCTGCTCGACGGGAGTTTCGGTCCAGCCGCCACGGACGCCGCCCGAAGGGCCGACCCGAAGGTTCGTGCCGTCGCGGAGAAGGTGACCGTCCGCGCAACCGAGGCGTTTGAGACCCGGTTGCCGGAACGACGCGGGGCTCGAGTCACCGCA
>Ga0307423_1001918_pt1 | contig 12094 bp, 10 predicted proteins | sample SalMarWE160310MG_FD_202154 | JGI IMG/M metagenome (GOLD analysis project Ga0307423, IMG submission 202154) | Salt marsh sediment microbial communities from the Plum Island Ecosystem LTER, Massachusetts, United States - WE1603-10 | ecosystem: Environmental > Aquatic > Marine > Intertidal zone >...
TACCGTCAGTTCGCAGTCGATGCCGAATTCACGGTTAAACAGGATAGCCAGTTCGCCGATCGTGAGACCGTGACGCATGGGGATGGGGTACATGCCTACAAAAGAAGCGTATTCCGCCTTCAGACAGTTCCCCTCAATGCGATTTCCTCCAACAGGGTTTGGGCGGTCCAGGACAACAAGCGACTTGCCGCAGTCACGGGCTTTCTGCATACACAGGGCCAAGGTGTATATGAAAGTGTAGACCCTCGTCCCGACATCCTGCAGGTCCACAATCAAGATATCGATAGGCTCAAGCATGTCCTCTGTGGGCATTCTGGTTTTTCCGTAAAGACTAAACACAGGTATTTTAAGAAGGGGATCGATCAGGTCGTCCGAAGGAATCATGTTGGCTTGCTTTTCAGCGAAGAAACCATGCTGAGGACTGAAGAGGGCTCTAAGTTGACCTGGAAAACGATTCTCCAGGAGCAGGCGGGTGGGCAGAAACCGTCCATGCGCCTCCGGGCAAACCACGGAAGCCGGATTTGCCAGAAGACCCACGCGTTTCCCCTGAAGCAGGGGAGGCGGATCGGCAAGAAGTCTCTCAACGCCAGTTTGAATGGGTGTCATCTATTGTTGATGGTCTCGCAAAAAGTCGTCACCCCGGTGAAAACCGGGGTCCAGATGGGTTTTAACTTATTGATTTTACTGGATACCACGCTGCAGTTTATCCCGCACTCGGTGCGGGGCCGGTATGACGGAAAAGTCGATTTTCCGACTTTTTGCGAGTTCATCATTGTTGGGTTTGTGGACTTTTTACAAGTCGATCATTCATTAAATTTTCAATACCCCGGTGCTTGTCGGAACGAAGTGGATTTATCCGCCGTTGGTGTGGCGGCGGGGCGCTTCATTCCGTCGGACGAGGCTGAACTTGCCGCAACATATCGGAACGTATTGATCTTTGCAAGGGTCAGAAAGAGAAAGAACTGGCAATTTGCTCTTTTCTTGTGCTAAAGATCTACAATAAGCGACAGTGAAAAACTGAGCCATAATGGACATGGGAGACCCTATGCAGAAGGACGAAGACCGGGGCGCGTGCAACGGGAAGCTCGTCTATATCATCGGCCCCCGATCGCTTCAAAATGATTTGTTGGCCTTTTTTCTGGAACAAAAAACGGGCGCAACGTGTGTGACGGGCGAAGATTTCAGCCCTGTGCGAGTCGATGCGCAGGCCGCCCCTGAGCAAAGGCCCCTGGTTCTCCTGGATTGTCACGGCAAAGACCTCGAAGGCATTTGGGGGGACATTGAATCGGGTGGCCGGGACATCCTCTCTGAAGCTTACGTGGCCCTTTTCAACCTGGATCCCGAGTTGAAGGTAGAAGAAGAAGCCGTCATACGAAACATCAGGGGGTTTTTCTATGAACCGGACTCGCAGGAACCTCTTCTGAAGGGGGTTCGGGCTATTTTTGAAGGCGAGTTCTGGGTCTCCCGGGCCATTATGTCCAAGTGTATTGGGCAACGGAGGGAACAAGACGTGATTGCCCCGGGCGCGGTCACCCGTCTTACGTCGCGAGAAACAGAGATTCTTGCCATGGTTGCCGTCGGTATTAAGAATGAGGAGATTGCTGACAGGCTTTGCATTAGTCCGCACACGGTAAAAACCCATATCTACAATATTTTCAAAAAGATCAGTGTTCCGAACCGTCTGCAGGCCGCTCTCTGGGCCGCAAAGCATTTGTAGGGTGTCATGACAGCTCCTTCGTTGTTCCCTCGTGTTTCTAATACAATTTGCCTAGTGCGTGAGGATTCGAAAATACGAAAGTAAACCATACTATCAGTCGATTGACTTGAGTTGAATCGAAACCTATAAATGGACCGAGTACGCCTGGTTTTCCCGAACATGGAAGAAAAAAGAAAACTCACAAGATTCATTTTTGAAATCCCTGCCAAAGTAAAGGCGATGACGTCCGGCGGAAGGAGGCAGATATTCGATCTGCTTACCAGCAACATATGCGCCGGAGGGGCCTTTCTCCCGACGCAAAGGGCCCTGCCGGAAGGGGCCGAGGTGGAAATCGATTTGACGCTTCCCCTGGATAGACTGAAAGGCCTGGTGGACTGCCAGCGAGTCAGCGTCAAGGTCAACGGAACGGTCGTGCGATCCGAATCAACCGGGATGGCCATTCGTTTCAACCGGAAGTACCGGATCGAACCCGCCTACGAAGCTGTCGCCTGACACGGACCTCTTGATGTCCCGGAACCATGATGGGATGTTCTGACCCGATCGTCTTTTGACGAGCCCCCTTTCTTGCTCCGCCCCATGACCGCTTGCCCCTTCAACGATCCCGCCATGGCGTGGGCTGCCTCCGACCAACAGGACAGCATTTGACTAACTCGAATTGATCAGCTATACAGCGGCCTTATATACGCTCACCGCCCGCTGCCTGCGCGCGGCGCGTTTGGCCTCCCCTTGGGGCCATGAGGGTCGGGCAACGGACTATGAGCGTAAAACATTTCGAGAGGGTCTTATGAAAACACCGGAATATATATATGCGCTCAAGCCTTATACGCCGGGGAAACCGATTGAGGAACTGGAACGTGAATACGGTATTGCTGATTCCATCAAGCTCGCATCGAATGAAAACCCGATAGGTCCGTCTCCCAAGGCCTTGGAGGCGATAGGGGGCGCGCTGAGAGGTCTGCATCGCTATCCGGATGCGAACGTCCACCAGTTGAGGAATCGTTTGGCAGAGAAGCTGAACGTTCCTCCTCATGGGATTGTTTTCGGGAACGGTTCGAATGAAATCATCGAATTACTGGTGCGCACGTTCCTGCGAGAAGGGGATGAAGTCATCATCCCGGAGCCATCCTTTTTGATGTATGAAATCATGGTTCAGGCACAAGGTGGGCAGCCGATCAAAGTGGCCCTCAGAGAACGGGTTCTCGATTTGGCGGCCATGGCCGACAAGATCTCTTCAAAAACCCGAATGATCTTTGTCAACAATCCTAACAATCCAACAGGAACCATTGTATCCAGGGAGGACTTTGAATCTTTTCTTCAAAGAGTTTCCCCCGAAATTATCGTTGTGATGGATGAAGCCTATATCGAGTTCGCAAGAGACAAAGCGTGTCCGGCGGGTCTCGATTATTTGAACGGGGAAAATACCGTGGTGACCCTGAGGACCTTTTCGAAGGTTTTCGGATTAGCGGGCCTTCGGATCGGTTACGGCGTGATGAAACGAGAGGTCGCGGATCTGGTTAACCGCGTCAGGCAGCCATTCAACACGAATCTTTTGGCGCAGGTTGGGGCTTTGGCGGCCCTGGACGACGATGCTTTTTTTGAAGAGACGCTAAACACCGTGCACGAGGGTCTCGATTTCCTATACCGGGAAGTGGAAAAGCTTGGCCTCCCGTATTTTCGCACGGAGACCAATTTCTTTCTTATTGACGTCAAACAGGATGCCCGGCAGGTTTTCGAGAAACTGCTTCGCCGTGGCGTCATTGTCCGGCCCATGGCCGCTTACGGCTACCCGAACTATATTCGGATCAATGCGGGACTTCCCCGAGAAAACGAAAGGTTTGTTGAGGCTCTGGGACAGGTCATGTCCAATGCATAAGCGGCGCTGGTGTCCTGTATCGAAAATACTTGATAAAGATCAAGCCAAGCATAACCCGGCACTCTGGCTTGGCAGAATGTGAAATCCTAAGCACCAAATGCTAAATCCTAAACAATATCAAAACTCAAAAGTTGTAATGTTCTAAAAGGGTTTTTGGTTTCGATCATTTGAAATTAGGATTTGTTTGCGGCTAACGCCTTATGACGCGGCGGGTTTAGAAATTAGGATTTAGGATTTCTAATGGGCACTCAAAAGAAGTTAAGGGTCTCATTGGCCAAATGGGTCGTTTCTACGTTTAATGAAAGCGCTTTTGATTACCATAGACGGGCCGTCCGGAGCGGGCAAGACCACGGTGAGTCGACGCATGGCCGAGCGTCTCGGATACACGTACGTCGACACCGGCGCATTGTACCGGGCCGTGGCGTGGGTTGCGCTCTCGCGAGGATGTGGGGTGGATGATGAGACCTTGTCTGAGATTTGTGAGAATCTGGTTCTCGAATTCAAAAGAGGTCCGAGCGGGCCGAGATTATACGCCAATGGAGAGGACGTGACGGACAGCCTGCGAACCCCGCAGATTACCATGATGGCCTCTGCGGTGTCCGCAAGGCCCGTGGTCAGGACGTACCTCTTGGGTGTCCAGCGGGAGCTGGCAAAGGGGGGAGGGGTGGTTTTTGAGGGACGCGACATGGGCACAGTCGTTTTTCCTGAAGCCGATATCAAGTTCTATCTGGACGCCCAGCCGGAGACCCGGGCCCGCAGGCGTCATAGCGAGCTTGCGGAAAAGAATCAGAAGGTCACACTGCCGGAGGTTGGGGCGGCCATGAAGAAACGCGATGAGGATGACTCGACCCGGGCATTGGCGCCTCTGAAGCCTGCAGCTGATGCCATCGTTGTTGATTCCACCAGCATGGGTATTGAAGCGGTGGTTGAGACCATGATGGCCCACATTGAGCACTCCTGATTAGATCAGGTGGCGGGGCGTTTCCCTCATTAAATAAAAGTTGTTTTTTTCAGATAGGGCTGCTATAGAAAAAGTTTTATGGGCAAGAGACCCAGGTGGCGGTCAACTATGATCAGAAGGGAGCACATTTTGGATGGAACAGGACAAGAACAGTCTAACCGAAATACCAGAAGAAAGTCAAGAGGTTAAAGAGGAAGAAGGGGAACGGGACCAACCGGGCGATGCACCGAAAACGCTGCCGGAAGAGGCGGCCGATCCCGCCGCTGTAAAGGCGGGTGGCGATGAGCCGAGCGTGCCTGATGCGGGAGGAGAGGGGGCTGACTCCAGGTCAGGCCCCGGTCAGGACCTCATGGAATTGTACGAAGAAAGCTTCCGCCGGGTCGAAGAGGGCCAGGTGGTCCAAGGCCGGGTTGTTCAAGTCGACAAAGAATTCCTCTTGGTAGATATAGGTTACAAGTCGGAAGGACAGGTTCCTATTGCGGAGGTCACCTTGCCCGACGGGACCGTCGACGCGCAGGTGGGCGATACCGTGGATGTGATGGTGGAGCGATGGGACGATGACGACGGCACGGTTTTGCTCTCCAAGGAGAAGGCCTCGAAAATCAGGGTTTGGGAAGATATCAAGAAGGCGTATGAAGAAGAGGGTGTGGTGAAAGGCATCATAACGAACCGGGTTAAGGGGGGGCTCTCGGTGGACATCGGTGTGCCTGCTTTCCTGCCCGGTTCTCAAGTCGCGCTTCGACCTGTTCGTGACCTGGATCAAATGGTTGGGAAGCGTTTTGACTTCAAAGTCCTGAAATACAATCGCAAGCGCAGCAATATTGTCTTATCGAGGCGGGTCATCCTTGAAAAGGACCGTGAGTCGAAGCGCGCTGAGACCCTTGCCACGATTCACGAAAGCAAAGTCATGCAGGGTGTCGTCAAGAACATTACGGAATATGGCGCTTTCATAGACCTGGGAGGTATTGACGGGCTGCTCCATATTACTGATATGTCTTGGGGCCGCATCGGGCACCCCTCTGAAATACTATCTGTTGGAGCTGAGGTAACGGTCAAGGTCCTGAATCTTGATCTCGAGCGGGAGCGGGTTTCGCTCGGACTGAAGCAACTCGTGCCCGATCCTTGGACCACGGCCGACGAGAAGTACCCCATAGGTTCTCATGTCAGAGGTAAGGTTGTCAGCTTCACGGATTACGGTGCTTTTGTGGAACTGGAGAAAGGCATCGAAGGCCTCATTCACGTGTCGGAGATGTCCTGGACCAAAAAGATACGTCACCCCTCGAGGGTCTTGTCCGTTGGGGAAACCGTCGAAGCCGTTGTTTTAAGTATCTCGGCCGAGAGCAGAAGAATATCTCTAGGCATGAAGCAGGTCGTGCCGAACCCCTGGGATGTGGTCAGCGAGAAATATCCTGTTGGGACGACTATTGAAGGCAAGATCAAGAACATTACAGATTTTGGTCTGTTCATCGGGATTGACGAAGGCATCGACGGGTTGGTGCACATTTCCGATGTTTCTTGGACTAAACGCATCAAGCATCCGTCTGAGGTTTACAAGAAGGGCGACGTGGTGCAGGCCATTGTCCTGAACATTGACAAGGAGAACGAAAGATTTTCTCTCGGCATCAAGCAACTGCATAAAGACCCGTGGGAGACGATTCCCGAACGCTATCGGATCGGGGATAAGATTACGGGCACCATAACGAACGTGACGGACTTTGGGCTTTTTGTCGAGCTGGAAGAAGGGATCGAAGGCCTTGCCCATGTCTCGGAAGTCAGCAGAGAGAAAATCAAAACGCCGGTGGGCAAGTTCCAGGTGGGTGAGATCATTTCGGCCAAAATTATTAATATCAACTCGAAGGAACGACGCATCGGCCTTTCGATTAAACAGCTTGAAATGGACGAGGAACACAGCCTCGTGGTCGACTACCTGAGTAATTACGAAGGGTCCCAGTCGAGTCTGGGGCAGCTCTTGAAAGAGAACCTCAGGGAGAGGGGAATAGGCCAGGAAAAAGGGGAAAAGACCTCTGAACCGGAGGCCGCGCCTTCCACGGAACCTGAGGTTTCCCGGGAGGACGGGACGGATGAAGATGCCGCCGACCGGGACGCTTCACCTGAGGCTGAGGCGGGCACTGAAGGCGATGCCGAAACCGAATTTCTTACCCCCGAAGCGACAGAATCTGACACCGGTGAGGAGGAGTCAGAGAAAGAGGCATAGGTAAAACGAGCAGAACCATGTTTGCCAGAAGACACCCTATTTTGTTTTGCTGTCTGGTTCTTTGCGCTATTCTCGGGGTCGTGATCGTTGGTGTCACGGCCCTTTTTATTTTTGGCAAGAAGGACGCCAGCTTTGAATTCGGGGATAAGGTCGGCGTGGTGGAACTCAAAGGAATCATCGTTGACTCGAATCCGACCATTCAACACCTGAAAAAGTTCCGGGAAGATGAAAACATAAAGGCGATTGTTTTAAGAATCGATTCCCCTGGCGGCGGGGTCGGGCCGTCTCAGGAGATTTATTCGGAAGTCAAGAAGACAACCAGGCTTAAGAAGGTCATTGTCTCCATGGGGGCTGTCGCGGCGTCCGGGGGGTACTACGTCGCGGCGCCGGCGGATTACGTGATGGCGAATCCCGGAACAATGACCGGGAGCATCGGCGTGGTTATGGAGTTTGCAAACATAGAGGGTCTGTTGGAGAAGATCGGGCTTTCGGCCGTGGTCATAAAAAGCGGGGTTTACAAGGACGTGGGTTCTCCATTGCGCAAGATAACCCCCGAAGAAAGGCAGCTGTTACAGGGTTTCATAGACAATGTCTATGAACAATTCGTGGCTGCGGTAGCCGAGGGCAGAAAGATGCCGGTGGAAGCCGTTCGGGCCATTGCGGATGGCCGTATACTTTCCGGGGAGCAGGCTCAGAAGCTTGGCCTTTTGGACAGTCTCGGAAACATCGAAGATGCCATTGCACTGGCGGCCGAGCTAGGCGGCATAACCGGTCCGCCGTCGGTGGTTTACGCAGAGAAAAAGAAGTTCTCTCTTCTTGAACTGATACTAGGCTCCAGGTTGACGGACATGCTGGACAGGATCACGGGCGCCGCACTTCAGCCCGGGTACCTGTATCTTCCGGTTCGGTCGGGAAATGGTTAGACAGGACTTGATCGATGCTTTGACAGAGGCATTTCCTGGGATCACCAAACAGGATATGCTGACTGTTGTGGAGGTGCTTTTTGAAAACATGGCGCAGGCGTTGATCCGGGGTGAAACCGTTGAGCTGAGAGGCCTGGGTCGATTCAAAGTCAAGGAACGAAGGCCGGTCGAGGGAAGAAACCCCAAGACCGACGAGCCCGTCCAGGTCCCCAAACATTGGGTGGTCCGTTTTAAAACCTCTGACAGTCTCATCAGGCAAGTCAACGAAGCATCTTGAGCATTTTCAAGGGATGTTTGTGACTTGAGGGAGCCACCCGGGCCGAACCATGGGTTCATGCCTTCGGGTTCATGGCTTATTGAAAGATACTCACGTCCCCCAGTCCCGCTCGAATAACCTCCGGAGAATCGCCAATCAAAGAGACCATGCTCGAAGGGCGCCCCGGGACGGGTCCGCCATCAATGACAATGTCAATTTGGCTTCCCAGGGCCTCAAAAATGGCAGGTGCGTCCGGTAAGATTTCCCCGCTTGGAAGGGTGGCGCTCGTCGATAGGATCGGGCGGCCGAATTTTTCGACGAGGGCCAGACAGATAGGATGATTCGGCACCCGAATGCCCGCGGTCTTTTGTGCTGTGAGCATCATCTTCGGGACCAGCTTCGAACCTTCCAGAACAAACGTATAAGGACCGGGGAGAAGCCGTTTCATGGTTTTGTATGCATAATTGGAAACCTTGGCGTATTGACTGATGTTGGTCAGGTCGCTGCAGATAAAACTGAAAGGTTTTTTCTGGCTTCGCTGTTTCAGGCGATAGATCTTTCCTGTGGCCTTCTTGTTCATAATGTCACAGCCTATCCCGTAATAGGTATCCGTCGGATAGGCGATGGTGGCGCCTTCTTCCAGCGCCTCGGCAACTTTCATGATCAGACGAGGTTGGGGATTCTTCGGATTGATGTTGATTAGCATAAGTTCACCTTTCGCTCAATGAGGGTCCGAGTTTTATGTTGGTCTGAAATTAACGATTTATTGTCTTGATTGCAAGTCTTATCAGATAGGGTCCTGGGACGGCGTCCAAAAAAGCGGCTATGCCATGTTCGTCCCAGCGCTCAGGGCGGTGAGGCTTTGCGAAAAAACCTCTGGTCAGGAGGCGGTCGCACGAATAAGTTTATCATTGTCAAACGCGGGGCCGTCTGCTATTGATCCAAATTCTAAAAAGACCCTTAGGAGTTCAAACATGCTGTCTCCCATCCCAGAATACGCCTTGACCTTTGATGACATTTCCCTTGTTCCATCCTATTCGGACGTGTTGCCCCGCGATGTCGACGTGCGAACACGTTTAACCAGAAAAATTTCTCTGAGCATTCCCATCATCAGTGCGGCCATGGACACGGTGACCGAAGCCCAGACATCCATCAGCATGGCCAGGGCTGGAGGCATGGGCATTATTCACCGCAACATGAGCGTGGAAAGCCAGCGTCAGGAGATCGATAAAGTCAAAAAGTCCGAGAGTGGCATGATTGTGGACCCCTTGACCATCGATCCCGGGCAGCGTCTGGAAGAAGTCGTCACGCTCATGGAGAGGTACCGTATTTCAGGCGTGCCGGTGGTTAAAGGAGAACAGCTGGTCGGCATTCTGACCAATCGAGACCTTCGATTTGAAACAGATCTCAGCAAGAAGGTTTCCGAGGTCATGACGAAGGACAATTTGGTCACAGTCTCTGAAGGGATTTCACTTGAGGAGTCCAAAAAGCTGCTCCACAAGCACCGGATCGAAAAGCTCTTGGTCGTGAATGAGAAGGGGTGCCTGACAGGACTCATTACGATTAAGGACATTGAAAAGATCAGAAAATATCCCAATGCCTGCAAGGACCGTCTCGGCAGGCTCCGGGTCGGCGCTGCCGTAGGCATCGGGTCTGACATGGAAGAGCGCACGGAGGTTCTCCTTAAGGCCGGTGCCGACCTGATCGCCATCGACACGTCTCACGGTCATAGCCTCGGTGTGCTAAGGGCGGTTGAAAGGCTGAAAAGCACCTTTCAGGACATCGACCTGATCGCCGGCAATGTGGCCACGGCCGAAGGCGCTGAGGCGCTCGTCAAGGCCGGTGCGGACGGCGTAAAAATCGGTGTCGGCCCGGGCTCCATCTGCACGACACGGATCATTGCGGGGGTTGGTATTCCTCAGGTCACGGCCATCATGAACTGCAAGGCCGTGAGTGACAAAACCGGGGTGCCCATCATTGCTGATGGCGGGATCAAGTTTTCAGGGGATATTGTCAAAGCCATTGCTGTGGGTACCCACGTCGTTATGATCGGGAGCCTCTTTGCCGGCACGGATGAAAGTCCCGGGGAGACCATCCTGTTCCAGGGACGGAGCTACAAGGTATATCGTGGCATGGGATCTCTGGAAGCCATGCAAAAGGGGGCGAAAGACAGATACTATCAGGAGGATCTTGTCGAAAACGCCAAACTCGTTCCCGAAGGCATTGTTGGACGGGTTCCGTACAAAGGATCGCTGTCGGCCGTTGTTTTCCAGCTTGTTGGAGGGTTAAAGGCCGGTATGGGGTACGTCGGCTGCCGAACGATTGAAGAGTTGCGAACGAATGCACGGTTTATTACCATCACCGCATCCGGCTTGAGGGAAAGCCATGTCCATGACGTAATCATTACGAAAGAAGCGCCCAATTATCGGTTGGAATAATGCCTTCTTCAGCCGGTTTCGTCCACCTCCATGTTCATACCCAGTATAGCCTTCTTGATGGGGCCATCCGCATCGATCCTCTCCTGCAGCGGGCAGCCGCCTATGAGATGATGTCTCTCGCCATTACCGATCATGGGACCATGTACGGCGTGATCGAATTCTATCAAAAGGCTTACAAGGCGGGCATCAAACCCATCATCGGATGTGAAGTCTACATCGCGCCCGGAAGCCGGTTTGATAAAACCCCCGGCGACAAGGGGGGGCTCCTCCATCTGATCCTGTTGGCCAAAAACAGAGAAGGATACCAGAACCTTTGTCGCCTTGTCAGCTCGGCTCACCTGGAAGGTTTCTACTACAAGCCGCGAGTCGACAAGAAGATTCTTGCGGATTTCAGTAAGGGGTTAATCGCTTTAAGTGGTTGCCTCCACGGGGAGAGTGCTCGATACATACAAGCGGGTCGCCTCGATGACGCCGTTAAATCGGCCCGTGGTTATGCAGCGATCTTTGGGGAGGGAAATTTCTATTTAGAAATTCAAAACAACGGCATTCCGGCCCAGGAGACCGTCAACCGCGGCCTCCAAGAAATTGGCGAGACCCTTTCCATTCCCCTGGTGGCCACGAATGACTGCCATTACTTAGATCCGGATGATGCTCGCGCCCACGATGTCCTACTGTGCATTCAGACCGGGAAGCCTGTGCACGAAGCGACGCGTTTGAAGTTTCAGACCGACCAGCTCTATTTCAAGCCCCCGGCACAAATGAAAAACGAGTTCAGTGCCTATCCGGGCGCGGTGGAGCAGTCCGTGGAGATCGGCAACCGCTGCAACCTGGAACTCGACCTAAAGTCCTTTCATTTCCCAAAATTCAGACTTAACCGTCCAGGCGGGGGTTCCCCCGAAGACCAGCCTTTAAGCGTTGATGAATATCTGGAAGGGGAGGTCAGGAAAGGGCTGGAAATGCGATTGGCGGAACTCCACACAAGACGTCCCGATTTCTCGACTGCTGACGTGGAGCGATACCGTGCCCGGCTTGATCGGGAGCTTGGGGTCATAAAGAACATGGGCTTCTCCGGTTACTTCTTGGTCGTGGCGGACTTTGTTCGCTTTGCAAGAGAGTCGAATATTCCTGTGGGGCCGGGCCGAGGCTCCGCAGCCGGCAGCCTGGTCGCCTACTGCCTCGGCATCACCGATCTCGATCCCCTTGCCTACGGATTGATCTTCGAAAGATTTCTGAATCCGGCCCGGAAAACCCTTCCCGATATCGATGTGGACTTCTGCATAGAAGGGCGGGAAACGGTATTCAAGTATATCGTGGAAAGATACGGCGGTCCGGACCATGTAGCCCAGATCATCACCTTCGGCAAAATGCAGGCCAGGGCGGTCATAAGGGATGTGGGAAGAGCCCTGGATATCCCTCTCAGGGAAGTTGACAAATTGGCCAAGTTGATCCCCGAGGTTTTGAACATCAGCCTCGAGCAGGCCATTTCCCAGGAGTCGAAGCTGAAAAGTCTGATAGAAGAACGGGCTGACATCAAAGAGCTTTTTACGATTGCTCAAGCACTCGAGGGGTTGCCGCGACACGCTTCAACACACGCAGCCGGCGTGGTCATTTCCGATCGGCCTCTGACGGAACACCTGCCGCTCGCGAGGGGCAAAAAGGGCGAGGTTGTCACCCAGTACGACATGAAGGCTGTCGAGAAGATCGGACTGAT
>Ga0307423_1001920_pt1 | contig 12093 bp, 10 predicted proteins | sample SalMarWE160310MG_FD_202154 | JGI IMG/M metagenome (GOLD analysis project Ga0307423, IMG submission 202154) | Salt marsh sediment microbial communities from the Plum Island Ecosystem LTER, Massachusetts, United States - WE1603-10 | ecosystem: Environmental > Aquatic > Marine > Intertidal zone >...
CGCCTGGAGCGGTAACGCACGTGGTCTCTACGAGCAGGTGCTGGCGAACGAGGGCTTCATCGTTCTTCGTGTCGACAACCGCAGTGCGACGGCGATCAGCAAGACGCTGGAGAATCGCATCGTCGGCGAGGCGTACGGCTCGACGGAGCTGGCCGACCTGCTCGACGCGGTGGGGTGGCTCAAGAGCCAGAGCTTCGTCGATCCGGATCGGGTCGGCATCTGGGGCTGGAGCGGAGGCGGCTCGTTCACGCTGCTGGCGTTGACCGGCTCTGAGGAGTTCCGTGCCGGCATCGCCGTGGCCCCGGTCAGCGACTGGCACTATTACGACACCAAGTGGACCGAGGCGATGATGAAGACCCCGCAAGCCAATCCCGAGGGTTACGAGAAAACCTCACACGCGGAGCGGGCCCACAACCTGAGCGGACGTCTGTTGCTGGTGTACGGCACCTATGACGACAACGTCCACCCGCAAAACTCCTGGCGATTCGTCGACGAGCTGATCGATGCGGGCATCACCCTGGACATGATGGTTTACCCGATGCGCAAGCACGGCATCGACGACGACCCGGCCCAGAAGCACCTGTACACCACCATGCTGGAGTTCTGGAAGCGGAACCTGAAGTAGGCGGTACGGGGCAGGCGGCAGTCAGGAGCAGACCATACAGTGATACGGGCACCCGTGATCATACGTGGCACCCATGGAATTGTCTTTCCTGGCACTCAAAGTGGTGTCGTTACTGGCCCCAGAATGGGTCGTTCTCGGGAAATGCGTGCGCGCTGACGGCGACGACCACGAGGATGCGTCCGTCCACGCGGCGGGGGATGCCGACGCGGACGAAGTACTCCATCTCCCACTCCATCATGCGCTCCACCGCACCGGTGCTGAGACCGACGAGGACCTGGCCGGCGCTGCTGACTGTGCCGGTCGATCGCTCTCGGGTGGGGCTCCCGAGGCGCCGCAAGAGTGACGACGTGACCTCTTCATAGAGCTCCAGAACCTCGAACCCGTCGCTGTCGAACGCCGGGGTGATCTCGACCGTCGCCGTGTCAAGGCGATCGTCAGCCCCGAAATCGAATACAGCGCGCTGGAGCTCGAAGATACTCGACAGCAGGTTCGCGCTAACCTCGATCTTTGAAGATTCCGAGGAACGATAGCGGAGACCAGCCTCCTGCAGGAGGTTTTCCACTTCGGAGCGGGCGATTCCTGGTGTGATATCGAAGAGGTCGAGGCCGCTCGATGGTGATGGAACCAGTGCCAGGGTCAGGACGACGAGGGACACGGTCGTCGAGCACGGTCCGTTCATGGTGGGCTCATCACAGGTTGAAAATGTAGCGATAGCGCAGGGTGTATCTGCGAGAGTCGGTCTCCTCGAAGCCGTCGGGCAGGCGGAGAAATTGACCTGCCTCTACCGAAACCATGTGGGGACCGCTGGTAAAAGAATACGTCAGCCGGCGGGTGTGGTTTTGGAGATCGGTGGTGGTTTCCAGCGCGTAGTCCTGATCGAGGAAGGCCAGATGGAGGTCGAGGCGGTGGTGGGCGGAGTGGACGGAGAAGTCGATCAGAGGCTGCACCGCAGTGTAGGCGGAATTCCCCCTCTGGCGCCGATGGGTGAAGCCACCCCGCACATAGAAACCGACGCCCCCACCTGACGACCGCCCGGTCGTGAACCGTTTGCCGACAGTCAGAGTCTGATCGACACCTTCGTTGGAAAGGGTCGTTCTGTCGATGTCGCGGTTGTCCCGGTAGAGGGCGCTGTAGTTCGCCGAAAACCCTTTTCCGAGATCGTCGCGCATCTCCAGCCGCCAGCCGTCGAATCGGGTGTCGCGGCTGCCATCGGCGGCCCGAATGTCATTGCGGTCCCACGCCAGGCTGAGAACGAATGACGGGCGCGCCCTCACCGGCGACCCCTGATACGACGCGCCCCAGGTTGTCTTCTCGATCTGCGGCCGGGTGCCCTCGACGTGATCGGTGATGCGCTGGGCGCGAACACCGAGCTGCCCCTGGCCGTTCAGCGACCACAGCCCCTGGAACTCGCCGTTGCGCCGGTCTGCGATGATGCCCATCCCTCCGAGAGGCCGAAAGTCCTGGTCGTTGTCCTCATACCGCAGTCGCCACCACAGCGCACGATGCTGGTGGGTCAGCTGGGCGAAGCCGCTGAGGCCGCCGAGGTCCTGTCCGTCGAGGTCTCCCGAGAGGTAGGCGATCTCCCCCTCGAGTCTCACCTCTCCGAGCCGCGTCTCGCCGGCGACGCTGCCGATCAGCTGATCGATGTCGTTGCCCGCAGATCCGCCGTCGGCCGCAGCAGGACCGCTGCGGTTGGCGTGAACGACGTTGGCGACGAGTGTGCTTCGCCCGTTCGCCGGAGTAAAGAGATAGCTGAGCCCGCTGAACCAGAGATCGGTGGCCTGGCTGTCGAAGACGTCGCTCCACTGCGGAACACCTGATCCCGACACCGCAATCAGAGAGTGCCCCTGACCAGCCGCTGACTGCGGTTGCAGCTCGAGGCTGAATCCGCGGATGGAACGCTGCAGGGTACGCCTCGATAAGTTCGCATAGACGTCACCCGCCCCCAGTCGATAGGGGATCCGGCGGGCGCCGTCCTCGAGCTCCAGGCGAAGGGTTTCGACCACGAAACCATCTTCCGCCAGATAGTCGTCGTCACTCGCGCGCACGCCGGCCTCGACGCGGGCCGTCCTTCCCGCCCGGTTGTCGTACAGCGCGTTGAGGTTGAGCCTCGTGGTCCAAAAAGTGCCTTCGAAGCGGTAGGGGCTGGGTTGTGGATCACCGCTGACGCTGTAATCGTCCACCTGCGCCTCGACTGCGCCGAAGAACGTCCAGTAGGGGGACAATTGGGCCTGTGCGGCAGCCGGCCGGAGAATGGCCACAGCGACGCCGATCAGGGCACCAGCCAGGATGAACGACGGTCGGCGACGGGGCGGATACATCACCGGTCCCCTCTCACGGACCCGTTCGCTGGAACGACTCGGAGCATTGGTTGGGCGTTCCGAGCTGGTGGCACTGCATATCGAATTGACTCACCACTCCGTTGGCGGCTACCACCGAGTAGTCGCAGTCGTGGTTTCCGGCCCCATAGATCACGACGCCCGTCGCGCTGCCCGCGGTCTGGTCGCAGTCGAAGATGACGTCGCTCGGGTTGCCGGGGAAGCTCATCCCGACCTGATTCGAACCGACGGGCGTTGCAGTCGTCGATCCGATGCCGCATCCGCCGTTGCCCATGTACGTGCCCTCGACACCGCAGCCAACGACTGGCGTCGGCGTCGGCGTGGCCGGCGGCGGCGTATCCGTCGGTACCGGCGTGCTGGTCGGGGTATCCTCCGGCGGAGTCGGCGTTGGGGTGTCCTCGGGCGTCGGAGTTGGCGGCGGCGTCCCCGTCTCGGTCGGCTCCGGAGTCGGAGTGTCGGGTCCAGCGATTGGGGTCGACGTCGGCGTGATTTCGGGCAGGTCGCCGCCAAAGATGACATCGACGTTGTTCGGGTTGAAGATGTCGCCCTCTGGATCCAGCGCGCTGACACCGATGACCACGAAGTAGCCACAGCGGGTACGGACGCACTCCTCCAACGCGTCCCTCAGGGTGAGCAGCTCGTCCGCGGCCAACCGGGCTTCGTCCTGGAGGGAACCGGCCTGCGCCTGGAGTTGAGCCTCCTGGTTTTCGAGATCCTCCAGCTTCTGTTTTTCGGCGTCGAGTCTGGCCCGCAGTTGCGCCTTGCGATCGTTCGCGTCACGCGTCCGTTCCGAGATCTTCTGGCCGTCCCGCCACACCTCGATCTTGACCGTACCGTCGCCCTGATCGTAGGCCTTGGTGGTCGTGCGGGTCGACGGGTCGTAGCATTCGCCGCCGGTTCCGGCGCTCTGCGCGAGCTGGACCTCCAGGGTGCCTATCTTGTTCTCCTGGTCGAGCATGTCGAACCGGGTCTGGCGGAGCTGGTCGCGTGTCTCCTGCAGCCTGCCGAGCAACTCCCGCAGCTCGTCCCGCTTCGCCTTGAGCTGATCGACGAGCGGTTGACACGGGGGACACGGCCTCTCCAGCGTCTCCTCGGCGCTGGGAGTCGGGGTTGGCGTTGGCGTCGGAGTCGGCGTGAAGGTCGGGGTATCGGTGGGTGTCGGCGGAGGCGGTGGGGGCGGCTCGTCCTCGTCCTCGTCCCCGCACAGCTCGTCGTATCTTCGCTGGGCATCTTCTCGCCAGGCTTCGGCTTGCGAAATCTGGTCATCGATGCGCCCGAGATCGTAGTCGGAACCGTAGCAGCCGTTACTCTTATAGTCCTTGAGGGTGTCGGCGAGCAAACCCGTCATCATGACGTAGCGATCCAAAGCCTTGCACAGCTCCTCTCGGCTCGCGCCGGATCGGAGCAGGTCTCTGTACCTTCTCAAGGCCGTGTTGAGCATCTTTGACACCATCAAAATCGAATCTCTCCACGCTTCGGTCTCGTGGGTCGTTTCGCCAGGCATGTTGCCCCACCAGGTATCGCCAAGGCCTTGGTGGTTTGCGTGGATGTTTTCGTGATACAGGGTGCGGGCAAGCTCGGCGACCATACGAAAGCCCGAGGCGTTCGGATTGAACGGGTTCTTGCCGAAACCCCCAACGCCGCTCGTGTTGAGCGTGACGTTGCCGGTCGCACCGGTTTCTGCATTGGTGCCGGAGTCGAGCTCGTCGCTTGCATAGAGGTTGCCGTCGTTGAGATCCTCTTCGATCTCGTCAGCGACGTCGTCATACCCCGCGTCCCGCAACATTTGGATGGCGTTCTGGACATTCTGACCCTGTGTCGAATCCGCGCTGATCGCCTCGTCCCGTGCGCCGACGGAGCCGGCTGCGAGAAGAACCACGGGCACCAACCAGCTGACAAGGTAGGGACGGCTCAGTTTCATCCAGATCATCGGACCGTCCTCCCACCGAATCGCAGCATCCATTGCGCACGCCCGACGTCGCGGACGATGCGCTCGCCGGTGTCCGGGTCGTCAAAGGTGAGACGAGTGCGGACATCGACGACGCAGGTGGAATACACCGGGATCTGCCCCTCCGCCGCCGGATCCGCTCCCTCGGCGACCTGCCAAGCGCCGACCTCCACCCGTTCCACGCTCTCGACGTAGAGTCGGATGTCGGTTGCACGGTTCTGAATGCGGCGCAAGGCGTCGAGCAGCTCCTCGCGATTGGGGAAATCCCGAGCCAGCATCTTCTCCAGCTCGGAGTGGCCGTAGGCCTCCGCAACCTTCTGAACCGCGCCCTCGACCTCCGACCGGCTCGGTGGCGGTGGCAGCCGATCCGCCTCGATCTTCACCGCCGGGGCGGGAACGGCGGTCGGCGGCACCGGGATGCGCCGAATCCTGCGGCTCTCCTGGGCCCAACTGATGGCGGCAACGAAGGCCACCGCGAACAACACGATCGGAGCAATCCGCCTCATACGACCTCCGGCGGGCGCGTGCTCTCGGTCCTATCAAGAACCACGTTTTTGAGAAGAGAGTGAGGGAGGAACGCTGTTACGCAAAGGATGGTTAGGTCCTTTCGTACATATCTAGAATAACACAGTGTTTGGATAGGGAGCTTCTAACAAGGGCCGGATCGCTCGATCGGTCAGGCGCGACACACCAAAACCGACAGATTCGACGGCGTCAGGATCACGAAAGCAGCGGAACTGGCACGGGCGCTACGCATCGCATTGTGACATTGTCGGAGCCCGGCAACTCCAACCGGCTCTCGAGCTTCTCGAAGATCTCGATCGCCGCATCGAGGTCCTTGCGCGCCGCCTCTGCATCACGCGGGCGAGGTGCAGCTGGCCGCGGATGCAGGGATCGACTTAGGTGGCAAACGTGCGAATAGTCGTCCGCGTCTCCGTCAGGTCCAGCACGGCGTAACCAACATCCGCGTCCGGGAGGTTGACGTGGGTCATTCTGCTGTACCACCGGGGCACCTTGACCCCTCTTCCCAAGCGGACGTTTCCTTCTGGAAGGCTGCCAATGACAGAGAAGACCTGCTCCACCCAGGCGGGGTCGGATTCGGGGGCCTCCAAACAGGATCTCTTGGTCTTCAGGACTCCACGTTGAAGTCGATCGGTTGCTTCTTCAACGGAGCGAACCGCAAAGGGATTCCAAACCATCGAGCTCGGCGCACCCATGTGCCCGCTGACCGTGAACTCCGCCCGGGTCCGCGCTGCGAGAAATTCGATGAAAGGCTCTTTGCCCGGGCTGACGTGGGAGACGAAGATCCTGGTCCCAGTCTGATCCGCCTGACCGTCGATAGTCTCGATCAACTCCAAGTACTGGGACAACGTGCTCCAGATTCTGCCGGCTCCTCCGGCAAAGGGACGCTGCAATAGCTTCGACCCAGGAAGGTGATTCCCGCCGAGACCATAGACGAGCGCCGGTCCAATTCGACATACGTTGTGTTGGCTGAGGACGTGGAGGTTTTCCACCTCGAGATCGCCACTGAAGAACCTTTCGACGACGCCCTTATCCTCGTGATTCCCCCAGACGGCATACACGGGAACATCAAAGCGCCGTCGACCATCGATGTACAGCGGTAGCTCACTGAGCGGGCATGCCTTTCTCAAAGCTGCGGTTCTTTCCGCACGGGGAAGGCTCAGGGTCTCTTTCTGGGTTTCGGTTTCCAGATCCGAGTGGGTGATGTGGAGTCGGAGCTCTCGATCGGAGAGCCGATCGTAGCTACCATCATCGTAAAACCCGAAATCCCCCGCATGAATCACCGCAGCGGCCCGCACGCTGGCCGCGAGCTCGTTGATGATCCCGAGCTTGCCGTGGGTGTCGCTGAGCAGGAGGAATCTCATGGAGCGTCCCCGCTGAAAATCTCCTCGCCCTCGCCGATTGTACGCAGCGGTACTGCCTCCACATGTTCGGCAATGGGGAACCGCTTCGAACCGGGGTACAACACCGCGACCCGCGCCAACTTCAAGTCCTTCAGTGCAACTCGGATGGATGGAGTCATACGCGGTGCATCGGTGCGTTTACACTCCACGCCCAGGAACTCACTGCCCCGGCGAAGGACCAGGTCTATTTCGGCTCCCTGGTGCGTGGCCCAGAAAAACGCTTCGTCGTGATTCACCGTAGTCAGCACTTGCTCGATTACGAATCCTTCCCATGAAGCCCCCACCTTCGGGTGCGTCATCAATGTCCTGGGCGAATCGACTCCGATCAGTTGATGAAAGAGACCGCTGTCGCGTACATAGATTTTGGGGGCCTTGACCTGCCGCTTACTGATATTGACGTGATACGGCTGCAACTGACGAACCATGAGTGCGTCCGTGAGCAGGTCAAGATGGCGACGAGTAGTGGATTCGCTCACCCCCAGAGCTCTGGCGGGCTCTGCCGCATTCCAGGTCTGCCCGTGATAGTGCGCAAGCATGGTCCAGAAACGCTGCAGGGCAACTGCCGGCACGCGGATCCCCCACTGGGGAAAATCGCGTTCCAGCAGGGTTTGGATGAAGTTCTTTCTCCATGCGTCGCTTTCGGCATCGGTGGGCGCCAGATAGGACAGTGGGAAACCACCGCGCAGCCACAACGTTTGCTCCACCTCCGCCCCGAGCTCATACAGCGAAAAGCCGCCGATCATCACCCGTTCCATCCGGCCGGCCAGGCTTTCAGAGGTCTGCCGCAGCAGATCACCCGAGGCACTACCGAGAATCAGGAAACGTGCGGGGCTGTCCCTCCGGTCAACCAGCACGCGCAGCACCGGAAAGAGGTCCGGCCGCCGCTGCACCTCGTCGATCACTATCAGGCCCCGCAAAGGACTGAGCGCCGTCATCGGCTCTTCGAGCCGGGCCAGGCTGGCGGGGTCCTCCAGGTCGAAGTAGTTGAGGGAATCCTCCTCGAGGAGAAGCCGTGCCAAGGTCGTCTTGCCGCACTGCCGCGGCCCGACCAGCACCACGACACGGCTGCGTTTGAGTGCGTTCTTCAGGGAGTTCTGGATGGTTTTTCGCTGGATCATGACTCGATATTACCATGAAAATCCATCAATACAAGACGGAATTTCATGGAACAGTACAACGAAAATTGAGAAAAGGCGTTCCTGGCCGATCTCGAGCTGCTCGACGCGTGGCACCGCTTCGAGAACGAGCGTACCAAGGAAGCGCTCCTCGAGTGGTGCGAGAGCCAGGGGATTGCGATCGACGAGTGAGTGAGTTGTGGTGCGGCCGTCTCGGCCGCACAAAGACCGTGGACCAACCGACAGCCAAGAAATGTGCGGGCGGGATCCGGCTCCGCCGGGGGCTTCGCTGTGACAGGTCGCCCGCACCACAACGATGGATGCGGCAGTCAGAGAACGGATGTCAGCTGGAGTTGGATGGCAATAGCGTGCCCGACCCGCTGCATATCATCGCCCGATAACTGCCCGGCGAGATTCACTAATCGACGTTTACTGACCGTGGCAATCTGGTCAGCCATCGCCTTCCGGTTTTCGCCTTTCAGCCGCACAAGCGCCTCGCTGGGGAAAACGCGTTCGACGTTTGACGTCAGCGGAACAACCTGAACGCGGTTGAGGTGGAGGTTTGAAGCGTCATTGCTGACAATGACAGCCGGTCGAGTCTTTTTGATCTCTCCGCCGAGCGAAGGATCGAAGCTCACCCACCAGACCTCACCGCGTGTCATCAGCGATATCTCCGATGAGGCCTTCGGCCCACTCGGCGGCCTCCGCCTCTCGCACCTCGTCGCCAGCCATCTCCTGATAGGCGGCCTCGATATCAGGAGAGACCACATGAGGCCGTGCCAGGTTTTCGAGAAAACGGCTGATTCGTCCACGTCCGATGACTGAATGCAGGCCCTTGTACACCTCTTCGTCGATCGTAATTGTGAGCTTCTTCTGCATCGTGTTTTCCTTTATACACGTATTATATACGTATAATGCATTGCCCGCAAGCAAGTGTTTGTTTTGCTTGGGCTTGGCGACTCTTCCAGAAATGCAGAAACCGCCTTTCGGCGGTTTCGCGCCCCGCGCCGCAGCAACGGGGGTGGTAAGTGTTCATGAAGGGCGCCACCCCGCCGAATGTCTATCCACTACGGGCTTGGGTGCGCTGCGTCCAACCATTCGAGCGCGCCCGGCGTCGTCGCCCAGGCTTCTTCGGCATCCACGAAATAGACAACGGCTTCATCCCGGCTTCCAGCCCGGTAGTTGGAGGGGAGTTCGTCGGGAAACTCGGCCCGCCCGGTCAAAAGATCTGCGACGTGGGGATTGCGTTCGAGGGCTTCCGCCAGGCGCTTGCGCGCCTTCTTGCCATCCCCCTCGAGGCGAAAGGCTACCAGCGCCTGGTTGTAGGCGTGGGCGGCGGTGATTTCTTCGGGGTAGCTGGCGAGCAACTCTTCGGCCGCCCCGTCGGCGCCGGTCATCATCAATGCGGGCGCGAGGGTGAAGCGAATGCCCTGGTTGTCGTTCGGGTTCAGACGCAGCAGCTCGACGTAGTGGTCGACCGCGTCCTGCCGCTCGCCGGACCGCCAGAGGGCGTCGGCGAGGCCCTTGCGCGCTTCCATGTACGATCTCGTCTGAGCGAGCATCCAAAAATCGCCGGCATGCCGCTCGAAGATCTCGGGGCCGAGTTCGCGCTCCGCCGCTTCCACCGCCAGGCGGTACCTCTCGACGGCGGAGGCGTGATCCGGCGCCCGTTCGGCCAGCGCGATGAGGGCGATGGTCGAGTTGGGGTCGAGCTCGAGGGCGCGACGCGCGAGGACGATACCCAGTCTTCCAGGCGTTTCCATGGCCTCGAGAGCGAGCTCCCTGGCCTCGTCCTCAGGGCCGTCTCTGCGCGGCGCGGGCGCCTTCTTGCCGACGAGCTCGCGTTCGATGAAAGCACGGGCCTCTTCCCCGGTCTCGAATTCCTGCTCCTCGAGCAGTTGCCGGATATCGTCCATCACCATCCCATGGCGAAGGGGGTTGAACCGCCCGTGAACATTCGGATCGCGGGGCGGCGGGTCGAGGATGTCCGGCAGCGAGAGATTCAGCTCCAGCGCACCCAGGGCCGTGTCGACCGTCTTGCTCCAGGCGCCGGAGTCGAGCTCCTCCTCGGTGGTTTCTGCCAGGGCGCGGAACAGGCCTTCGAAGAACGCCAGCATCTTTGAGCTCGCACGGCGGATGCGCCGCTTCGGCCCGTACTGGATGGCGGCGGGGATGCGCCCGTCGGGATGTGTTGGCAGTTCGCTCCCAATCCACGCGTCCCACTCGGCGATCGGGATATGCCACGGTTCGCAGTACGTCACCGACCACAACGAGCGATCGGCCAGCCGTTCGACTGCCTGCTCGTCTTCGTCCGGCCCGGATTCGAGCAGGTCGCGGTCGTCGGAAAAGCCGAGGCCGAGCTGGCCGTGGGCGCTCAGCACGCTCGCAAAGCGAACATTCGGCCCGGGGCGCGGTTGGGCGATCTCGATCACGTCGCTCGAATCGAGGTGGCGCCACGGCGCCGCACGGCGAAAGACCTCCGCCGCCTCCGCGAAACCGCGCAGGTGATCCATCGTGACACCGGGAACGTCTGTCGCGGAGTCGAACGGTTCCTCGGCGGCAAGCTTGCGGTACAGCTCGCGGACGGGCTCCGCCAGCAGCGGCAGGCCCTCCCGGCATATGACCTCGATCCCGCGTCCCGCGAAGACCTCGGCGAGGGGGCCGGCCACGCCCTGCTCCTCGACCTCGATTTTCGCAGGGCGGGTGCCGGCGGCTTCCTCCAGGCTGTCCATCGCCGCCTTGACGGCTTCGACGTCATCCCCGTCATTTCGGTCGAGGGGTGACGTGCCGATACGGCCGGTCTCGGCGCTGACGGCAAGCGCGACTCGCGGGCGAAAGAGCTCGCCGTCCTCCTCGAGCCACGCCGGGTAGAGTACGAATCCGACCTGCCACGTGTCCGTCGGCTCGGGCGGTTTCGGGAACGGCACTACCTTTGGTTGCTTTGGCACGCGACGAGGATACGAATTCCGGCATTGAATGCCAAGCACGTTCCGCGAGCTCCGTCGGCGACACTTCCCGTTTGCCCTCAAACAAAAAGGGCTGCAACTTTTTTCGCTTCTGAGCAAAAATTGTCAAACGAAATTCGCCGGTCCATCACGAAAAGCCCTCGGCGCTCGAGGGAATCTCAGTCTTCGATGCGGCGAAGTAGAGCCTGCAGACGCTCCAGTGCCACCGGCGGCGGATGCCGCCCCTCGCCTCTGCAGGACTCCATGAACCACGTCAGGTACAGATACACTTCGTAAACTCGGACGTCCGTGGGGCGAAGGTGCAGCTCGGCCGTCTCGTTGTAGACGTCCAAAAATTCTTGAAAACCATCTCGCCTTTTGAATGGCTGCTTTCTTCCCCGCGTCACGATCGCGAGGTCGTAGGCTGGATCGCCGAGACGGCTGTACTCCCAGTCGATCAGGGCCGGCGGGTTTTCGAAGTCGAGGAGGATGTTTTGCCCGAGAAGGTCACCGTGGATCAGCGTGGCCGGGTCGTCCGGGGGCATGTGGGCGCGGATCCAGGCGACGGCATCATCGGCCACTGGCTCGTTGGCGATCTCTTCGACCTCTCGGAGGCAGGCCTCCGCATGGGAGCGGCGGGTGGGGTGCGCGGGAAGCAGGGACTTCAGCGTTTCGGCGGGAGTCGCGTGTACCTCGGCGGCAAGCCGACCGATCACCTCCCACGGCGCGATGTCTTCGCGCCGTTCGGGAAACGCATCGAGCGGTATACCTCGGAGGCAATCGCGGACGAGAATCGACCTTCGAGTTTCTTCGACGGCCACCGCCCAGCCGGGGATGCGGAACGGTAATTCCAGGTCGCCGAGCTCCCGCAGGAGGGCGGCTTCCTTCCACGCCCCTTCGTCGGTTTCTGGCGGGGCATCCCAGCGCGGCAGCAGTGCGGCGGCGTTCAGCTCGATTCTGCCGTCGCCGGTGACCGCGTCGACCAGTCCGGAGTAGACATCTCGGTAAAGACCCTCGCCGATTTTCTTCACCCACCCGACCTCGATTTCTGCGTCGTCACCGAGGTGGGTCTTTGCGGCGGTGGTGATGGCAGACTTGGCGGTCAGCCAGGCGGTTCCCTTTTTCCGGCGCCGGGTCATGTGCGTACTTTAGCGGTTCGCGTGGGTGAATCGAAGGGGCAAGCCCGGGCCGGGAAA
>Ga0307423_1001921_pt1 | contig 12085 bp, 14 predicted proteins | sample SalMarWE160310MG_FD_202154 | JGI IMG/M metagenome (GOLD analysis project Ga0307423, IMG submission 202154) | Salt marsh sediment microbial communities from the Plum Island Ecosystem LTER, Massachusetts, United States - WE1603-10 | ecosystem: Environmental > Aquatic > Marine > Intertidal zone >...
GATGTCATGCACATTGGCTGCCATGGGGTGATCGCCAAAGTGGGGGTGATCACCGGATAAACAAAGTATGTTATCGATGCCGTGTGCATAGGCGCCCAAAATATCCGCCTGCATGGCCAGCCGGTTACGGTCTCTGGTCACCATCTGAAGGATAGGGCTCATCCCCAATTGTTTAATAAACACACAGGCGGCAAAGCTGGACATTCGGACCATGGCTGTCTGGTTATCCGTAACATTGACCGCATCCACATATCCTTGAAGCATTTTGGCTTTTTCGATGATCTTTTCAGGCACGGCACCTCGTGGAGGTCCGCATTCGGAAGTCACCGCCAACTCGCCTGAAGTAAAAACTTTTTCCAGTACACTTTCGGTCTTCATTTCATCAAATCCTCTCTTATTATTTTACGGGGTCCACCACCACGGCCTGTCCGCCAGTCTTTTGCCGCTATATTTTCTTCGTATCGATCTTCCAACCCCAACGCTTTCAGTCGATCCCAGATGAGCTGCCAGGCACATTCAATACTCGAGTCCACCTCACACTTGCCGTTTGTGGATCCACCGCAAGGGCCGTTCAACAGCCGCTTTGAGCATCGTGCAATGGGGCAGATCCCCCCGGTCAATCCCAAAACACATTCTCCGCATCCCTGACATCTTTCAACCCAAACACCCTGACGTTCCGAAGCACCCATGAATCCTGTATTCACAGCCGGAAAAACCGGTTTGGTTTTGAACCGCCTGGCAATCTCCTGGACGCCGCATCCGCAAGCCATGGACATGACCGCTTCCACTTGATCAATTTGATTGACAAGTTCTTCTACATATTCAGGATCGCATTGCCTTTCGAGGGTCATTTCTTTCACATCGAGGGTCTTTCCTGCTTTCAGAAATGCCATCTGGAGAGCGGAAGATAAAATTCCAACCTCCTTTCTCCCCCCTGCTGAGCATACCGTTACGCACTCGTTACATCCAACGAGCAGAATGCGATGGTACGGTCTCAGGTATTCGATGAGTTCTTCCATTGGTTTACGTTCAGCAGTGATCATTGTTGTTCACTCTCCTTTTATATAAAATTTACAATTATATCGCGTTAGATGCTTTATCCGTGGAGGCGGATTTAACCGGGTTGGGTCCCAGTTTGCGGATTTTTTTCGTCATATCGGCAGCCGTCTGTGCAAAACGTTCCCCCATGCCGGCCGACATAAAAACCATTTCCACCCTTTCTCCGCCGATGCCGATTTCATCAAGTAATTTTTTAATATAGGCCACCCGTTTTGCGGCATCGATATTGCCGGTTTTAAAATGGCAGTCTCCCTCCAAACAACCCGCCACATAAACTCCGTCAGCCCCCATTTCAAGGGCTTTCATGATGTGAATGGCATCGACTTTTCCTGAGCAAGGCACCCTTACAATCTTGACGTTGGGAGGATAGCAAAGTCGTTGACTCCCAGCCATATCCGCCGCCGTATACGCACAATAGTGGCAGCAAAAAGCCACGATAACCGGTTCAAAATGTTTCATTAGTTTACCCTTTCCAAAAGTCCGGTCAGTTTGGCCATGATCTGGTCATCTTCATATTGCATGACTTGAATAGCCTTGGCCGGGCATTGAGCGGCACATATGCCGCATCCATGGCACTGGGCCGGATCGATTTGAGAATATCCGTCCGCATTAATAAATGGGATGTTAAAAGGACAAGCCCGAACACAGATCAAACAGGCTGCACACTTCTCTTCTTCCACACGTGCCACCACAGCACCGAGATTCAGCGTATCTTTGGCTAAAAGAGCCTGGGCCCTGCCTGCTGCTGCCTGGGCCTGGGCAATACATTCACGGATTGTTTTGGGTGCATGGGCAGTGCCGGCCACAAAAAATCCAGGGATTGGCAAGTCTATGGGTCTGAGCTTGATATGATCCTCAAGGAAATAGTTGTCAAAGGTTCTCGGAATGTGAAATATTCTTCCCAGATCTTCCGTAGATTCTTCATCGGCAATGAACCCTGTACTCAGGCAAAGGCAGTCCGCATAAACCGATACCTTTCGTTTTAATATCGGATCATTAAATATGACTTCCAGGCGCTCGTCATCGGCCTGAACTTCGGGAAGGGCATCAGTTTCATATCGAACAAAAATAACGCCTTTTTCACGGGCTTTTTTATAATAATCTTCCTGGAACCCGTAGGTCCGCATATCCCGATAAAGGATGAAGATCCGGGCCGTTGGATTGAGTTCCAGCACTCTGAGAGCATTTTTTACGGCCGATTGACAACAAATACGCGAACAATTGGGGTTTTCCGGACATCGGGACCCAACGCACTGGATCATAACAACGTTGGTAGCATTCTTGATTTTATCCGGTTGATCCTCGAGCACGGCATCCAAATCGAGCTGGGTCATAACCTTTTTATGTTCCCCCAAAAGATATTCTTCGGGCTGATTCGGTAGGGCCCCGGTGGCCAAAATGGTCACGCCGTGTGTGATCTGCCGATAAAACATCTGTGGTGCAACTTGGAAACCGGTTTTGAACATACCCGGCATCCCGGTATGATCGACAATGAAGGCGTTGGTGATGACCTCGATAAGAGTATGCCGGGTGGTCCTATCGATCAGATCCGTCATATAAGCCTGTACATCATCCCCTTCAAGGGTCTTTCGGATCTTTTTAGCAACGCCGCCCAAAGCTCCGGATCGTTCTGCCAGATATACCTTAAACCCTATATCGGCCATACCCAGAGCAGCGTTCATTCCGGTCACTCCGCCGCCAACCACTAAAACATCTTTGTTCATCGGGAAAACATTGTCCGTAAGTGGTCGAGACAGTGCCACACTGGCCGTCGCCATACGAATCAGCTCTTGGGCCTTAATGGATGCATCATCGGATTGATCGAAGTGAACCCATGTGTCCTGATCCCGTATGTTGGCGATTTCTACAAGGTATTTATTGAGACCTGCCCTGCGAAGGGTGTCCTGAAACTTGGTTTCGTGAGTTCTTGGGGAACATCCACCGATGACCACCCGGTTCAAATTCTTTTCGATGATAACGTTTTCAACATGTGCCAAGGATTCCCGGCTGCATCCATGTCCGATCATTTCAGATACCTTCACATCGGGAAGTGTTCCTGCATAATCCGCCAGTCCTTCTGCATTAATTACCCCCCCGATGTTTAATCCACAGTCGCAAACAAATACACCGATTCTTAAGGGTTCCTGGCTGACATCACGCTCCGGCAAAAATTCTTCATTGCTTTCTGACGAATCAGAAGGCATACGAATATCTTTTGAAGCGCAAAATGCCGCTGCACTAGCCTGGACCATTGTTTCGGGAATATCCTTCGGACTCTCGAACATCCCGCAGACATAAATTCCGGGCTTGGAAGTAGCCACCGGGCTGAAACCGTTTGTTTTTGCAAAATGATGTACGTTCAGTTCGATCCCCAGTTTTTGAGCCAGTTCCTGCACGTCCTGGGAAACCTTGAAGCCGGTGGAAAGCACCACCATATCGAAATTTTCGGTGACATTGATATTGCCGTCATGGGGAGTATAGGTAATGGACAGCGTTGCTGTTTCCGGATCGTGTAACACACTATGGGGACGACTTCGGACTAGACGAATACCATAATCGTTTTTTGCACGATTTAAATACAACTCATAATCTTTTCCGAACGTTCTCATGTCCATATAAAAAATTGCGGTTTCGATGCTGTCCTGAAAGCGCTCCTTGGTGACGATGCCCTCTTTTAATGCAAACATGCAACACGCGCTGGAACAATACGAAGCAGCGCCTTCATGAAGGCTGCGCGATCCCACACATTGAATCCATGCGATTTTTTTGGGGGGTCTTCCATCAGAAGGGCGGATGAGTTCTCCATGGGTCGGACCGGAGGCAGACAGTATGCGCTCGTATTCCAGACTGGTCACTACATCTGGGTTTGAGGCATAACCCAAACTATCCGATTTTCCGGGGTCGAACACATCGGCGCCCGGTGCAAGAACAATGGCGCCGGCGTTGATTTCCCGAACCTTTCGGGTGTCTTCGGGAACAATGGCATTTGCCTTGCAAACCTGGACCAGCGCATCAATATCTTTGCATTTTTCTATATCAATGGAAAAGGCATGGGGAATTGCCTGAGGATAACGCATACAGGTGGGCGCCCGGTGATCGAGACCCGGAGTGAAACGAACACACTCGGGAAATTTATTAAAACAATCTCCGCATGCCGTACACTTGTCCAGGTCGATATAGCGAGGTTCCGTAACTAATTCTAATTTAAAATCACCTGCCTTTCCGTCGAGCTTTGCAACCTGCGTCATCGCCAGAAGCTCGATATGCAACTGCCGGCCGCTTTCGGACAGATTGGGAGACAGGGTGCACAAATCGCAGTTGTTGGTGGGAAAGGTGCGGTCCAGTTGCGTCATCAGTCCGCCGATGACGTATGACTTGTCTATCAACACCACATCCCGATTCGATTCAGCCAGATCCATGGCAGCCCGAATGCCGCCAACTCCCCCGCCAATCACAAGTACCGTATGATTTTGTTTGAACGTATTTTGATCTTGCATATTGCCCTTATTTTATATTCGTTGTCTGTTTGAAATCATTTTTACTTTGTAATCCGATATCCATCGAACCCATACGATGACAAAAAGATTCGTCAAATTCCTGCATAATCCAGAATCTCAGGAAGCCGGTATTCCCAGCCGAGGGTAATAATGTGCACACCTTGGGCAACTTCTTTCAGGCCAGCAACGGTTTCTCCGGCAATCCGCAAGCACTCCATTTCCATATTCGACGCTTTCCGAATACGTTTGATCATATCTTCTGAAATATGGGCGCCCGGTTCGTAGGTTGAGATATATCTGGCAATTCCCACCGATTTTATAAGAAAGACCGTGGAAATAATCGGCACCCCTAACTTTTTAAACGCATCCATAGACGCAGAAAAGTGACTCAAATCATAGACCGGTGGTGTAATAATAAATTGTGCGCCGGCCTCGATCTTTTTTGCTGTGAGTGCCAGTTCTTTTTCAAAAGCATTATGGTTACCTGAGGGAGCAATGGTGCATCCCACGGTAAAAGAGGGCTTCCCATTCAGCTCAAACCCCGCCATGTCCACCCCTTCTTGTAGAGATTGTATGGCGCCCAGGAGCTCCAGGTCATCAAGGTCATCTACCGGTTTTGCATCTCGATGGTCACCCTTGACCATTTCCTCACTGTGGACAACAACGAGGTTCTGAATACCCAGTACATGGGCCGCCAGGATATCACCTTGAAGGGCCATTCGGTTACGGTCCCGGCAATAGACATGAATGATGGATTCCACGCCTTGTTGATGCATGAGAACACCACCGGCCAGCGCACTCATTCGCATGATGCCATTGTCCATATCCGGAACAATGACGGCATCAACCCGTCCTTTGATACGTCGTGCATTGGTAACCAGCTCAGATATATCCACCCCTTTGGGTGTATTCATCTCAGCCAACACAACAAATTCACCTGATGATAATCGTTTCTGAAAACTCATAAGTTTCCTTCCTCTTTTGTCATTATTCGCATTTCGTAAAATCGTTTAAATATCCGTCGTTCCCTTTGCCGGCCCAATGCCTACATTTCCGATTCCGGATGAAAAACCAAAACTTCTTTGAGATCATCTCCCAGGTATTCTCTTTCGTTCGGGCCGAGAATTCCCAGAGACAGACATATCAACGTCCACAAATGAACGGTCTGCCATGCATGATCGCGCTCATCCGATAAATCATGAATTTGGGCATGGCAGTTATGACAGGGCGCAATGCAATAATCGGCGTTTGTAGCCAGAATCTGCTCGGCTTTAATCTTGCCGTACGCACGACGTGCATCTGTAAATCCCGACTGTAGAAAACCGCCACCGCCACCGCAGCAATAATTGTTCGATCTGTTGGGAATCATATCAATGAAATTCTCTTCACCCACCACCGATTTGACGATAAACCGCAGATCTTCCGCAATTGGATCGCCATAACTTTTACGCACGATCTGGCACGGATCCTGAACCGTAAACTTGATCTTCAAATTTTTGTTCCAGTCTGAGTTGACCTTCAGTTTTCCTTCCCGAATCCATTTGGCATAGTATTCATAGATGTTCTTAACCTCGAAATTATGCTCGATGTTGAATTTTTTCAGTCCGGCCCGGACTGAGAACGTGACATGGCCTCACTCGGTATTGAGAAAGATTTTACACCCCAGATCATCCGCCTGTTTGGCCGTGGTTCGGGTAATGTGTTCCCAAGACTGGTCATCCGCCAGAAACATGCAATAGTTTTCCGCTGCCCAGCCTTTGCCGCCATATGTCCAATTCACACCCGCCAGGTGAAGAATCTTCCATAACGGAACCAATTCGTCCGGTTCCGTCACCGGTTCTCTGGAATTCTGGTTCAAAAAGAATTCGGCTCCCTGTTTGTCGATGGGCGCCTCCATATCCTTGAATTCCGGCTGGGCCTCCCGATATTCCTCGAGAACGTCTTCAACCACAAACTTGAAATCTTCCTCGGACGTTCCCATGGCGCTGCAACTGTCGTTTCTCAATGCCATGTCACAGGAACCCAGGATACCTTTTGGCCGCTCCTCCCTGGGCCAGGCTGCCCTGACATTATAGACCAGCTGTGGGATATCGATTTGCATGGGACAGACATAAATACACCGCTGGCACATGGTACACATCCATACCCAGGGGGTACTTAAAATTTCTTCGTCCATGCCCAGGGCCGCCATTCTAAGAAACTTTCGGGGATCCATATCTTCCAGGCCGGTGGCCGGGCATCCGGAAGAACAGGCACCGCAGGTCAAACAAAGATTGAGATTTCCGCCTTCCGGAAGAAGTTCTTTGACCTTGTCTAAAAAGTTGCTTTTCTTTTTCGCTTTGAAGATAATGGGTTCTTCTGGCATCGTTTCATCCTATTTTTTTCTTTTTTAATCGAATTCGATACAAACATTCCTCTTCCTCGAGCATATCTAAAAAAATCAGCTCATAACCACCATCCGGTAAAACTTTGAAGAGATCGCTGCGAGTATCTATATTGCTCCCAAGTATTTCTAAAATTTCATTAGGCTTCATTTCTCTAAATGTCTGAATCAATTTCAACAGAGAAATAGAGGTGATCGATCCTCTGAAATCGAGGTAATGATTCGCTTTACGCTTCAAACTTTGAATACCCCTTCATTGTTTTTCGGTTTGGTCCATGCTAACGCAAAATAGATGCCACATTAAACGGGTCGAGTTTCCGACGGATGTTTCCTTCACAATCCCTTTATCTGCGGGGGATTCAGAAAAAATGCGTGGAAATGTCTCTTGCCATCAACCTGTTAAAATGCTAAAAAATAAATTTAACACCTATTAAATTTTAACAGGGGAAATTTGATGGTCGAAGAGGAGCTGGACAGATATTGGAAAACAGTCGTAAACACCATTCAAGACGGTGTCATGATTGTGGATACGCACGGCCGCATTATTTCTGTTAATAAAGCCTTTCAGTTCATTACCGGCTATTCAAAAGATGACCTTATCGGAAAAACCTGTGATGTGTTGAACTGTAGTTTGTTTGTAATGGCCCGTAAAAATAAAGGAAACCAGTGGTGTGTATTGTTTGATACCGGAACCATGGAGCGACGAAGGTGTACGCTGATAAAAAAAGACGGAACCCTTTTTCATGCATTAAAAAATGCCTCTATCCTTCATGACGCCAGAGGCAATATCATCGGGGCGGTTGAAACCATCGCCGATATTACTGAGATTATTGAAAAAGACAACCAGATCGCAGCCTTCAGGCGGGAACTGAGATCAAAAGACGGTTTTCATGGCATTATCGGGGCTTCATATCCCATGCGCCAGGTATTCGATTTGATTGAAAATGCCGCCCAATCGGATGCGCCGGTGATTATATATGGGGAAAGCGGGACCGGAAAAGAATTGGTGAGTCAAGCGATACACGAAATCAGCGATCGCAGGAGAGGCGCCTTTGTTAAGGTCAATTGCGCGGCATTGACGGAGTCTCTTCTTGAAAGTGAACTTTTCGGACATGTGAAAGGCGCATTTACGGGCGCATATAAACACAGGGAAGGCCGGTTTGAAAAGGCCCATAACGGCAATATTTTTCTTGATGAAATTGGGGATTTGCCGCTTTCTACCCAGGTAAAACTTTTACGTGTGATTGAAGACAAACTGATAGAGCGCGTGGGCGACAGTCAATCCATTCCTGTTGATGTTCGAATAATTTCAGCAACAAATAGAAACTTGACAAAGCTGGTGAATGAAGGAGTTATCCGGAAAGATTTTTATTTCAGAATTAATGTCATCCCCATCAATCTGCCGCCCTTGAGAGAAAGATCAGAGGACATTCCCCTTTTGGCGGAATTCTTCTTTCGTAAAAATCAACTAAAAAGCGGCAAAAACATACAGGGTATAAGCAATGATGCCATGGACGCGCTGGTGAATTACTGGTGGCCCGGTAATGTGAGAGAATTAAAAGGCGCTTTTGAATATGCGTTTGTCACCTGTCAGGAAACATTGATCAAATCCCACCATCTGCCGCTAAATATCATCCATAAGAAAAAACAACTGAAAACAAACCGAAATCAGCCGCTTAACAGGGAAGATTTAAAGAGAATAGAACTGATAGAAACACTCAAAAGAACAAATGGGAATCAGTCGGAAGCCGCCAGAATTTTAGGGGTGACACGGGTGACCATCTGGAACAGGATGAAGCGGTTCGGCATATAAATTGATCGAATTATAATAATTTATTTCCAAAAAACCCCTCCGTATTTTTTATTACGATACCGGCAAGCTGATCTTCGGGCATGTTTTTTATCCTTGAAAGGTGAAACAGAGTTTCATGCAGGTCTGCCGGTTCCGAAGGGCGATTGCCATACTGAACCGGCGCATCGGTTTCTATTAAAATCCTTTCCAAAGGCGCCTGCGCCATTGCCGCTTGATGATGGGGGCTATATGCCAGGGCCGGTGTGGCCGAGACGTAAAATCCGCTGGCGATGATTTTGTCGAGAATTTCCACAGGACCGCTGTACCAGTGAAACACAGCTTTTTCAACACCGGCTTCCGCGGCCATTTCATAGGTTCTTTGATACGAGAATCGGGAATGGATAATTACCGGTTTATGGACGTAAACGGCAAGGCGCAGCAGTTTTGAAAAAAGTTCCTGTTGAAGTTTTTTCTTAACTTTCACTTTATAGTCGAGCCCCACTTCGCCCAGCGCAACGCATCGATGAAGGTTTCGCGTTATAAAATCAAGGGTGTCTTCCACGTCTTCCGCAATGATGGACCAGGGGTGATAGCCGATAGCAGGGAACACGTTATCCGGAAATCTATCGGCAAGTGCCAGGGTTTTGCGGCACGAATCCTGATTCATTGAAACGGCAATCATCCGCTTGACACCTGCTGTCAGTGCACTTTCAACCGCCTTTTCCGGATATTCCATGTCACTTAAATGAACATGCCCGTCGATCAAATTTGTTTGACGGTGTGTTTGATGACTATTTTTCAAATTCATAAAGTGCTCCAAAATAAAATCGTGTAACGATTTTATGAGTGGAATTATTTTCCCCTTTACCGTACCATATAAAACATATATTAGACACATTCAACAATGGTGACATGATGATCGAAATTGACATTCCGGGAAATAAAAAATTTCAGTTTGAGCATCTCGTTCTGGATTACAACGGCACCATAGCATTTGACGGTGCTTTGATCGACGGTGTCAAAGCGTGTCTGAGAGAACTCTCACAATTGTTAACCGTCCATGTTATCACCGCCGATACATTCGGAAGTGTCGAAAAAGCACTGAAGGATATTGATTGCAAACTGGCCGTCATTTCATTGGACGATCAAGATGCGGCGAAGCTGGAATTTGTAGAAAAAATCGGATGCGAAAAAACCGTTAGCATCGGCAATGGCGTAAACGATCGATTAATGCTAAAAGCATCAGCATTAGGCATAGCAATTGTTTCAAAAGAAGGCGCCGCTTTGGAAACCCTGGCTTCAGCGGATATCGTGTGTACGGATATTCGATCCGCCCTGTCACTTTTAAGCAATCCATTGAGACTGATCGCTACCTTAAGATCATGAAATAAAGGTTTGAAATAGAAGACTTGGGCAAACCGTTTCCCAAAGAAAAATATCCGGTTTTAACGTCACTGTCGGCATCCGGAATCAGAGGATTGTATGATATGGCGAGCAATAAATACGGTTATCTACCAAAAAGAAATCACTTTCTGAACAAATGCGATCTTTGTACCCAAATTCGAAAATTTTTCGTAACCGCAGATGCCCAATTGTTCAAAGAGCTTGTCCCTTTCGATTTTTATTCAGAAATATCTGAGGAATAAATTTTATTTATAACTCTTTTTTCTTATAATGTTTCTTTTGGTCCTGAAGTTTCTCTTTGGCGATGATATTCCGAATCATGGTCAATACTTCCCATTCCTCATAAGGTGGTAGAATGCATGCATACACATCATGCGCCACGGCCTCCTTGATAAGATCACGATGATCTTGATCGCAAAGCAGAAGAAGATTACAACCGGGGCAGGCAACATTAATTCTCGAATAGATCCTCGCACCATAAGCGTTAACGATTTCGTAGTCCATAACAACGACGGCGCCGGGCCTTTTTTTAATTTTTTTTACGAGTTCTTCGAGATCAGCTCCTGTAAACGGACGGAAGTTGTTTCTTTTACATAAATCAATGATATAATTTTTGAGTTTTTCGTTTCCAATGAGTACGAAGATCGGCATCTTTTGCATGTAACCATTCAATGTCTTTTGTGCTTTTTAAGTTTCAACCGGGCTGTCTCAAAGACCTGATGGTGCCTCTCTATTCGTCACGGGGTAGATAGGATATACATTTTAGGCCCGGAAGGTGATGGTAAAAATATTCGGTAATCATAACGGATCAGCGAAAATGATCTCTGCCTTTTCCGTTTCGAAGATAAGTATTGCCCGAACGAAAAATCCTAATTTTCGTTCTGACACTAAGTGGGAGCGGCTGCTTGCTTCTCCCGGCAGATTTATAGGGTACTATCTGTTTTTAATAAGTTGTGTGGAGGAGGGGCGCGAAAATATTTTGATACACTCTTTTGGAGTTCGTCGCCGAGACGGTGAACACGCACTCGTTTAAGAGGGTGAAAAATATTCTTTCAACGCCCCTCCCATACCGATGGCCCTAACGATAACGAATTATTCGATATATTCAAGCACAAAATCCAGCTTCATCATGTCTTCGGGCCAGTATTTTTCGCTCATTTTCTCTTCGCCGGGGTAAACGTCTTTGCCGTCGATTTTCTCAATAAGCATCTCAATGAAGTGAGTCTCGGTGAGCTTGTATTTGGCAATGACATCAGACGGCAGCACCACAACAAGGCCCGACTCCTTTGATGTTTCCCACTCAAAGGGTTCATCTGGGGCTGCGGATTTTTTTCCATCTTTCCCGTAATAGACCTTTAACAAGGTGCCGGAAACCTTCATCCCCGGTTTCATATCAAACTCCTCGTACAGCTCGTCGGATATATGCCACCACAAGGCTCTTATGTTTGCTTTCAAATATCCCTTTACGAGCATGGGGTCGTATCCGCATACACCTACACGACATTTCTCAGGCATGCTCTTCCTCCTTTTTCCAAACCAAAACATAAGCTCTTGGAAACGCTGATATCATGATGACCTGCGTCAAGCAGAGATGAAGCGTGTTCCAAGTTTATGCTTCGGATATATTAACGCTTTTTCCGTTATTTTTTCCCACCACTGGTGCGAAAATTTTTTACCCTACCTTTTTTTCTGGTCAAATCCATAGCATTTTTTAACGACATTGAAGTCTGCTACGCACCAGTAATCGGGCCAAAAAATCTTTTTGCACCAGCCGATAATATCTGCGGGCGGGAAACTGGAGCCTTTGAGAACCGGCTTCAAGTGCCTGCACTGCCAGCATATATGATCGCTTTGTTTTTCCGGAACCAGTACAGTGTCCAGAAACTCTTCAGGTGTTAACTGTGCCATGGAACACTCCTTTCTTTTTTTACCATTCGCTGACTTCACCTT